>WNFX01000560.1_pt1 | contig 58196 bp, 56 predicted proteins | sample 5400111 | NCBI WGS metagenome assembly WNFX01 (sample SAMN13153363, study PRJNA577476) | soil metagenome | isolation source: 40 cm soil or saprolite under grassland replicate 1 | place: USA:California | collected 2016-06-15
TTCCGATCCTGAGGAACAAAAGAACGGTGCGAAAGACATCTATTTGGAGAATCGCTGTTAATTCGACTTGACAGACGGTTGAAGAAGGTCTCACCTTCAGCTGGTTATTCTAGCCAGTTTATCGATTTCTAAGGGCTAGTTGTACAGAAATGCTACATAAAGTATAATATACGATAATCGTTTGAGCCACGAAACCAAGCACTTGTTCCTCTGGCATCGTCTTGTAAGTTATGTGTTCCTTGAGTATACGAGACGTACTACAAAAAGATGCTAGCTTTAGCAGGACTATCGAGATTCGACTAAGCTCAGGCTCTGATCGAACAGTCTTTGAGCCATTAACAGGCCGCAGGCGTGATAGCTTTGGCACTAGAAATAATCAATTTGCCAAAAACCCAAAGTATTCACAGGAGGCAGTAGCATTGGCTACCTCTTTGCAAGAGTATCGATAAACGAAATATTCTCATACTGGATGGACCATTCCTTTGTCCATCTAGGTGTAAAGTGATACTGGCAGATACGGCAAGACAACAAAGCCGATTTACTTGGCAGCGAATTACCTTAGTGGAGGAGCAGTCAATGACCGAAACAGATATCCAGGATGTGCTAATCATCTATCTCCGCAGCGAGGGATATCAACTCTGGCAGCCACGACACAAAAATGCTCAGGGGCCTGATGTTGTCGGCTATCACTCGAATCGACACAAACTCTGGATTATCGAGGCGAAGGGCGAAATCAATGCCTCTACTGATCGGCATCTCGCCTTTGAAATGGCACTGGACCAGGTGTGTCAGCGGGGGCGTAGAGGAATGGAAGCAGAAAACTGGCTGTGGACTACTGCTGCCTGCTGATATTAACACCGATGGTCTGGCTGCCCCAGATGGGGAAAACTACCGCCGACTCTATCGTAAAATCAGACCAGGTGTGCGGCCAGGGCCGGAACTCTAGCTGTTTTTTTCAACCCGCTATCTCCATTCCTATCGATCATTGGTCCGCACGTCAATCACTTCTAGGTCCTGAGATGCAAAGAACAAATAGAGCGCTTCTTTGCGGGAGGCTCATATGGAGAACAGGGCTCATACCAAACAAGACTCGGAACGCGAAATCGTTATCAAACAAGACATAGAAGATGGGCTTCTTCAAGTTCTCTTGAAAGAATATGAACTCACGGATAATCGCGTGAATGGAATTTACAATCGTGTCATCCAGAGTTTAGCAGCCGTACTGGCTCTGCTCGGTGCCGCCTCTGGATATCTCTTAACTCAGAAAGTACAGCTTCCAATCGTCCTCTATTGGTTAATACCGCTCTTTTTCATTATGGTCTATGCGTTTATTATTTTCCTCGTTTACTTAAACGTTGCAGATGCGTGGAATGCTCGAATTTTATCAGAGCGTATCAACACCATACTTGCTGAAAAAGCGCTCTTCACCTCTGACGGAAATGGGCCTGTCACAGCATTCTTCAGTCCCAGAAGGGGAAGCTCAAAACCTCAACTCCTGTACGGAATTCTCCTCGGGGGCGGCCTCTGCTTTTTTCTTTTTATAGCGGGTGCTTCATTCGTAGCCATCTATACAGCAAGCCATCTCCTAGGAACCTTGTTCGTGTTATTTCTCAGCATCGCTATCATTGCTCTGATTGTTGCTTGTCTGGGCTTCCTTATCGACTTACCTAACTTTTATCACAGATATTTAGAGCCGTTTCGATCAAAAACCTCTCTACAAGACCAAAAAGGAACCCCAACATATGGTGAAGCAATTCCAAAAGATTATAGAATTGCTTCACGTGGCGCGGTAAAACACCGTATTCGAGCAGCTCTGGCGCCTATTATTCCGAGGGCAGAATCTGTCCTCATAAAAGGACCTTTTTTTATCTATGGGTTTATCACGGCGCTACTTCTTGTAGGGTTTCCCAGGAATCCTCTTCCATTGCTTCCCTATAATCATTTACAAATCATCAACTTCCTGTTTCGTACTTCCAACTCGGATTGGAGCTTCTCCACCATTCCAGGGTGGACCATTTTGGCGCTTGGGGCAATCTATTTTGTCGTCGAAGAAGTCCTGCTTCAACAGGCAAAACTGATGTGGGGGGATCTGAAGGATGTTCAGCGCGACAAAGTCGTCAGCTCATACCGTGAGCGTTTCATCACCGATCGCATAGCCAGTGATCCGGGGGTCATTCGCTCTGCAGTCCGGCACATGATAATGAGGTGGTTGCTAGCCCTGCTGCTCGGCTACGTTTTAGGCGGTCTCGCACTGCTCCTTGTGTTCCTCATCATAACTCTGCACCAGGGAGTGTACACATTGTGGGCCAAACCGAGGGCCGCCAAGCATAAAATCGTGAAAGGTCCGTTAGACCAATATCAGCTAATCCTTTTGTTCCTTGTATCGTTCAACTTTCCACTCAGATTTCTTGCTGGTAGTGTGGCCCTCCTTGGCTTCCAGTGGTTCCAGGCTCCATTTGTTTTACTCTTTGTGCTCTTCTACTTTAGTTCGGTTGGGGGAATGGCTGCGCTTTGGGCAGCTGAAGCTAAAGAGCGTAAGCAAAGGTTCGATAAAGGAGACGATGCATATAAGCATATCATTGATCGCTCACAGGGAGCGTATTTTTTGAAATACGGAGGACTTTGGCAGCGTCTCGGTTTAATTGCAGCAGTTTTGGTTGCTGCCCTGCTTGTCGTTCTCCAATTTCTCGCTGTTTCTTACCCCCAAACGTTGCCAATGCTACGCGACTGGTGGTATAGCCCAGTTTTTGGGGCTCGTGACTCTCTTGATTTTAGTTGGCTGAGCGGCTTGATCTTGGGGATACTTGGAGTGGTGGTAGCATGCGCGCTCATTACCATCCTTCTGCTGTCTAGAATAATAGGACGCCTAAAAGAACACATAATGCTTACAGTGAAAGCTGTTGAACAAAATCTGTGCTCGCTGCTAGCAGGTGGAAGTTTCCTTGCTGCTCTCTTTTGGCACAATATATTCCTCTTATTCAGTTTTTTCCTGCTCTTTGAGGTAGTCGGCTTGCTCACCTTTGAACGAGCGACATATCCCGAACTCTCAGGAGAAGCGATGCGGGAACAATTTCGACGATTGAAACAGGTTTTATATGACTTCCTATTCAAGCCGATCGAGTATGAAAGTTAAGCAAGAATGGAGGATAGAGTCAATCTAGAAGCCTCTTGAGTTGTCTAGCAGATTGTATTTATTTATGAAGGAATTTAGCGTACAAACGCCATATGTCGGGAGTATCCTGCTCCTCAAGCGATTACCCTGGTGGGCACTGCTTTGTGTTGGCCCTTTATGTACAACAGGTATTGTTTGGTTACTCAGAGTAATCTTTGAGAGTCGGTTGTATGATTATTCTCGCGCCAGTTTTCCAGGCGATTCTCTTCTCTTCGTCTATCTATTCTGTGTAGGCTGGCTCTGCAAAAAAGAATCGTTACCCCAGAGCTTTTTCTTCGGGAAGATGTGGCATTGGCTAATATTCTTGAGTGCCCTCGCTGTAACTGTTGGAATGTACGGATTTGCCTTATCGCAAAAAGAGGGAAGATTTACCTTGCTGCCAGCAAACTTGTATCATTTCTTCGTGCAACTAGCGCTGAGCTATCTCGTACCAAGTAGTTTTCCTGTCATTGTTGTGGCAAAAAATAGACTGCTACAATGCCTGGCCATAATATGCCTTCTTCTCTATGGGGGCTTATTAGCCTATGATGTGGCAATGGGAAACCTGAGTCAACATATGGGATAATAAACTACCGAACAAAAGCTCTCTTCCCGAATGACACGGGGTGAGCCTTTTGTACAATTGAGGGCCCTGCCAGCGGAGATCGTCCTGTTGCAATCCGCCACCATGTCGTCATTCATGGTCCAGTTCGGTAGTGCTTTCTCCAAAGAGGAAGGAGTTTGAAGCTTGCAGCACTTCACTCTCCTGGATTATCTCCCTATACCCCCACAGGACAGGTAATCGTGATCTTGCGCGTATTGCCATCGAGTGCAAAGGAACACGCTTGCCCGTTAATCATTGCCGTTCCCGTACACCCGGCCAGGGGGATCCCGTTGACCACACAGTCAAAGCTCATCCCCGTGGGAGACGGTATACCTGGTACTGAGATCGTCGCATCTATGGTCACGCCGTTCGCGTCCGTCGTCACTGTGACCGGATCGGGCTGATTCAGCCGCTTCATGCAATTCAAGCCGTTCGCCTCGTAGGTCGTGACGAAGCGCTGGGCCAGGAAGGTGAACAGCGAATTGGCCACCGCCGGATCAGCCGGGGGTGCCTGTCTCGTGAGCGGCTCATCTAGCAGCAACCGCCCCGGCGCGATATGCAAGAGATGCTGGCAGAAGGTGCGGGTACGTGAAGCCTGCGCGCCTGGCGAGAAAGGCTGATCGACGCCTGCCCGGTAAGCGTTGAGTTTGGCGAGATCGGGCTGGTTGTTCACCAGGACCATAGGGTCCGCATTGGGTACCAGGGCCACCGGCATGCCCTGCGATGTCGCCGCTTGCAGTTCGTTGAGCGGCAGCGCTGGAACCATGTGTCCCGGGTTCGCCAGGTCGGGGGCCATCCACGGCATGCAGCCGAGTGCCGCGTCCACAAGCGTGAGCAGTCGTTCGTCGCTGCCATTCTTTTGCACCTGTGAACCGAGGGCCGCTAAGTTGATCTGCGTGTCCTGGGCGGTCTGGCCCGAAGCCGTGACGAGATAGGTGGTGGTGACGTTATCGCTCGGGTCTTGATCGACAATGGAGAAATCGCGCGTGGTGGGACAGGGTTGCCCATCCAACGCCGTGCCCAGCGGTGGGGGAACAAGCTTTCCCTCTTGTATCGCCTGATCGGTGGCCTGGAAGAACGCCGGTGCATTGCAGTAGGCGACCTGCCCGAAGATGGACCCGTTGCTGCCATTGACACACTGGCCCTGCCCGAGGCTGCCATTGCTCTCCTGTAAAGTCAAGGTATTACCGTTGGATCCGAACCAGAGGGCCACGCTATCCCCTGGTGGTATCTGGCCGCCAAAAGGAGGCTGAGGCTCCACTGCGGGCTGCGTTCCCTGGTCCACGACCAGCGGATTGTAGATCGAGATCGCCCCCGAAGCAGGATCGATAATCGCCCCCTGGACAAAGGCCGCCTGAGCCTTATTGCTTTCATTGCAAGGACCGTTCGCCGGATTGGTGGCAGTCAATTGATAGGGAGTAGCCAGCCCCTGTGCGGAGAGCGGGTTGGCAGGCACGATCAACGTGCAATCCATGTTCACGGCAGGCGGCTGCTTTGTCCGCTGCTCCTGCTTGTCAAGGTGATGCTGCCCGGCCTGGTTGAGCCCAAGTGCGCCCAGGGCTCCAACCACGGTACCCTTTGTGCTTCTATTTTGCACAAGCAGTATTCCCGCCCCGAGTGCCACTGGTATCAGCAGGGCGATGACAGCGAGCAAGAGGAAAGGAAGAAGATAGCGTTTTCTTTTCATACATCGCTCCTTATTTTCTTGCGGATCAGGCACCTCGAGCTGTACAGCAAGTTCATTTTGCGACCAGCCGCGCAGTTCGTGTTCGCGCTTGAAATGTTCACGAGCAGTTGGCATATCTGCGCTCCGAGTGCCAGCCATTTGAGATGAGTCTAAAGGCTGTTTGCCATAGGGGATCACGGCCACCAGGAAGTATAACCGGGGCGGGCAGGGCACGCATGGGAGCGAAGCGAAAAAAGACGGATCGCACCTGGGAAAAGAACGGCAAACCGGGCTGGAGAGCCGAACACAACGTGGTTTGTGTTAGCCTCGAGAATCGAGGCAATGAGGATCATGCGGGGACGTCTTCGCACGATGGACTGGAGATGGTACGATAGGCGAGAAGATACCTACTGGTGAAGCTGGGAGCGGCAACGACAAAGTGACGAACAAGCACCCAGGCACATGCATCAATTCTGAGAGGTGGGCCTCTTACCGACAGGAGCACAGTACGACTCAGCTCATCTGGCACCTTGCGAGGGCAATTGCTTCTAACCAGTACGTTTGGAGAGATCAGCCTACCCACCTTTCAGGCGACGAGAAACGAGGAGATATACAAGGCTACACACCCAAATACATTGCCACGCTGTCAAGCGCCTTCAGCGAATGAGTTCGCTCATATAATGTGGGCCCGGCATTGGAAGGAACTCTTTTTCCTACTCCACTTCTCTTTTTCGTCAGATCCGGCGACTCGTTCGCCAAGATAGATGAGAGATGCGCCAAGCCATGCCTGAAAACGGTCGCATTTCTGGCACATCTCAGGTATACTTGCTACAGATCGGAGAAAGAGACACGCGATTTCAGCACGATGGAAGCGGAAGATGGTCATGAGCATGACGCCCGAAGTGAAGGATGCGTCTGGGCGCGAACCCCAGATCAGCTCCACTGGGTGCAAGATGTCTGGAAAGAGTGGCTTGCCGCTCCCTCAAACCACTGGAGAGACTCACACTGATAGCGACCAATCAAGCCAAGATTGGTGAGGGTTCGCACCGTGCTGGCGCTCCCGTAGATTACCATGTCGCGCCCAGGCACTTGTTTCATGCTGATACTTTCGTAGCTGTTCAGGAGTTTCCAAAGGGGCGTCATTCTGAGCGTAGAGAAGAAGCTCTCTCGCGCATGTGAGAACCATCTGAAACACGGTGAGAGATCCTTCACTTCGTTCGGGATGACCTTTGTTTGTGCCACATCGTGAACGATTAGGCAAACGATCCTGTTTGTACTTCTCCCGCCCGGTCGTACGAGGCGACGATGACGCCGCGCGGCGACGTTTTCGCTTCGCGCAAGGTAAAGGCTGCCGCAGTGGTGCCTTCGGCAAACAAGCGCTTGCCCATGCCCAGCGTGATCGGGAATATTTTCAACCACAGCTCGTCAACCAGGTCGTGCTTCAAAAGCGTTTGGATGAGATTGCCACTACCGTGCACCTGCAGTTCAGGTCCATCCTGCGCTTTCAGCTTTTTGACCTCATCGACAACATGGCCCTTCAAAAGCACTGAATGCTCCCACGTAAACTCCATCGGCGCATGCGAGGCAACATACTTTGTTGCTTTATTAATTCCGGCCCCTTCGTCGTTGTGGTGCGGCCAGTAGGCGGCGAAAATCTCATAGGTCTTTCTGCCAAGCAATAAGTCAAAAGGCCTGCTCATTTGCTCGGTCATGGTCTGGCCCAGGAAGTCGTCAAAGTAAGGAACAGTCCACCCGCCAGACGTGAAGCCGCCAGTCGGGTCTTCCTCTGGCCCTCCGGGAGCTTGCATGATGCCGTCAAGCGTTATGAAAGAGAGGACGATGAGTTTTCTCATAGTTTCAACACCTCCTAGATGATGTGCGTGACTTCTCGAGCCGGAAGTCAGAACTGGTGACGTGTGTGGCTGAAGTGGCCCTTGGCGAACGCGAGGATCTTGGTGGGCGTGACCGAGAACACGAGGATCGCATCTGGGAGGACCTCGTGTTCATCGTGGTGGTAAAAGCAACCGTCGCGCACCAGGAATTGCCATTGTCCGTCCCACTTTGTGGCCCATGCCTCGGCGAGGCGTTCGAGCACGTCCTCGTCGGTGAGCTGGACGGCGTCGCCCTCGACCACGACGTCTAGCCCTCCTTCCCAATGGTTGCAGCCGGTCGTCAGAATCACGTGCGGGTTCCCATGCAGGTTCATGGCCTTCTGTTCGGTGGCGCCGGTGCAGAAGTGGATGGCCCCATCGAGCCACACGGCAACCAGCGGAGTGACGTGGGGTCGACCGTCGGCCCGGACCGTCGAGATCCAGAACAGCTCGGCCCCCTCCAGCACGCGACGCGTCTGGTCCCATTGCGTGGCAACGGCGTCCGGGTCGCTGAAGCGCGGGTCGATTGTCGTGACTGGTTCGTTCATCAAAAGAACTCCTTTCGATCGTTCAGCGATGGTGGAAAGGCGGGACCGCCGGGTCTTTCCCATGGGTCTGGTGGTTCATTCGTGAGGACAAAGATCGGAAGTTCCAGGCGAGACTCGTCAGCGAAGCTGCGATAGTCGCCTTTGGCCCAACCCCGTGAAAATGCTTGCGCCTCTGCCTCGCTCAGGCTCCGTGAACTGTTTTCGTCTTCTCTAGCCCGCCCCGACAAGCGCCCGGCGTGCTTGCTTTCGCCAACTCCATCGGCAGTTCGCTTTCCGCCTTTCTCATCCTGCTTCATCTGTATGATGCTCCTCTCTCAGCATCAGGTAGATGGCTCTGGTCATCTGGTCTGTGAGAAGTCGAGCGGCGCCTCCCCAGAAGCATAGCATGCGGACCCGAAAAAATCTTCTTCTATCTTGCTCATTTTGCCACGCAGGGCTACCGCAGCGCATTGCCAAACACGCGTCTTCCAACGCGATCGAATTTTGGCAAATAGATAGATCGTCGTAATTCCAGTATGGGCTTTCTCTGAAGACGGTCCCAGACAGATCCACTTTTTATCTCATATGCGCCACTTTATACGGTAAACAATGATGCCGCTCTAGAAGCTACCCCAGGTAAATGTACGCCATGTTATGGTAGCAAAACTGGTCATTGTGTTCTTTGCGAATAGCGTCAAATGCATGAGCTATGACGACACGCCACATTTATGAGAGAAAATTTCTCAAAAGTCGTCTCGATGTGCTTCTCAAGAAGCCATAGAATTTGTCAAGCCCCCGGCAAGTCACCCGAAGGTCAACCTGAGCTCGAAGGCACACTACGCCCTCCCCAGGCCGCCTCGCGTCAGGCGGCCAATCTCAGCTGAAGCCCGCTCTGGGTGGGACAGCTGGCTAGCGGGCGTGTTCTCTAGTCGGCTGTCCCACCCAGACTTTGCTGGAATCGTAGTCCTCACCGGTTTTCATCAGATGGGTTGCCACTGCCACCATCTTACGCATGACGGCCATCACGGCGGACATCTTCTTGAGTCCTCGCTCCACCAGATGATGATAATAGGCCCCAAAGGCGGAGCCTTCCAGGTGAATACTGCGCAGAGCAGCCAAGTAGAGGATCTGGCGCAGTAAGCCACTACCCCGCTTGGAAAGCTTGGGCTTGCCCTTAAACTTCCCGCTCTCTTTGATTTCGACATCCATGCCAGCATAGGCCACCGCCTGGTCCGTGCAGGCAAAGCGATCAACTTCCCCCAGTTCAGCGCGTAAGACCGCTACCGTCTTGGGACCCAGTTCCCCACGGGATACGCAACGAGTGAGCCAAGAGAGGGAAAAAGCCCTGAAAAACGAGCAAAAACGGCAGAAATGTGGCTACCTGAGAGAAAACCCTCTCTTTGCAGATTTTGGAAGGAGTGGAAGCAAGGGGTCTCATATGCCCACGAGTTGCGCAACGAGGTGGTTAAAGAGCTAATTTCTCAACTGATGGGTGGAAGCCCCACAGAGCGGAAGGGTGTGCGGAGAAATGGGGGCAGAAGCAGAGGAGTGGAAAGCGCACAGGGCAGAACAGGAGGAGAAGCGAGGAAAAGGCGGGAAACAGGCCAGAAGGATGCACTCGGAGAAGCAAACTCGTCCGAGGAGAGGCAACACAGCGGCCGCGAAAGCGGCGTCAAGCCGTTGCCAGACCGAGCGAAGCGGCCAGGACTGCTGGAATGCCGAACAGCTTGATCTTCACGCGAGAAGCTTCTGGAGGACGGGCATTGCGAGCTAGCCGCTCGTCCCACGAGAGCCGATAATGGGCCCGCTGCGCACGCGACAGGGTCGCAGGCGAAGTCGCAGGGGCAGTCTGGTCCGCCTGTTCCACCTGCACCTCCACCCGTTGGCTGCGACAGAGCTGCATGGCTGCCCGCCGAGAGTGTCGGCGACTCCAATCCTTCCAGAGGATGGGAGCCGTTCCAATGCCGAGGGGATGCAACAACAGGCTCACCCGGCGCGGCTTCGTCGTCGTTGTCCCGTGCCATTGACATTGCTCGCGCAGGTGACAGCCGCGACAGTCTCGGATCTTGGCGCAGAAGAGGACGCGCAGCGTGCCATCCGCTTCGCGACGCTGTTCAGTCGGATGCAGCTTCTTGCCAGCAGGGCAGCGCAGCGTGCCATCGGCTTGAGGCACAAAGTCGCGCCCGGAGAACCGCCCGGCTTTCCAGGGCAAGCCAACTGTCGGGGAAGCATAGCCAGAGAGGGGCGCCTCGGCACGAGCGGGAGCGAACTCGGTAGTGCGCAGGGGAGTCGGCTCCAATTGATGCCCCAGTTCGAGACGGAGGTTCCAGACCCATTGTGAGATGATTTGCCAGGCTTGCTGACCAGTGGCAGAGTGAGAACACCAGCGGTCGGGGTCTTGTTCCTGGTCTTCGTCGGCCAGGGTGGGTTCAAAGGCCCCGCGATGCAAATAGAGGGCGACGACATCGGCCGCGGTGAAAGCGCTCTGAGGCAGAGCGGTGAAGAAGAGTTCGTAGACCAGGCCCGAGCGGGTGAGGCCGATGCGGCTCTTCTGAGCGGTGGCCGGATGGGTCGCCACCACCACGCGGCATCGTTGTCCCGTGGGGCCCACCGGCACATCCGGGCAGTCGTAGAGGGTGCGTACCAACTCACTTTCCGGGCGGCTGAACTGCTGATCGGGCGGCAGGTGCAAGCGGCTCTGGACCTCCGGAAGGTCCAGCACGGTGTAGTCTTTGCCGCGCATCACATAGCAGAAGCCCGCCAGATCGGCCAGGACGGCTCCCGTGCCATATTGCCCATCCAACCGCAGCACGACTCGCTCCTCTGGCAAGTCGTGAGCCTTGCTGTAGCGCTGAATGGCCGCCACCGCCCGGCGCAGCTCTTCGCGGTAGAGCCCATTGCCAGGATTGGCGAACGAGCCGAGCCACTGCGAGGTATGCGTTTGTGAGACAATGGTGCGAGTGCGCACGACCTCCCCGCGCTTGCGCCCGGTGTAGCCAGGCGCGCACAGCTCCCCCAACCGACGCTGAGGGGCAGGCCGCTCCGGGGTCTTTGGCAAGGCGCGCTGGCGGGCGGCCTCGCGCGTGCCATCGATGTCGAAGACCACTCGCTCGTTGCCTGCTCGATCAACTAGGCCGCCGGTCTGCCTTTCTCTGTTCAAGGGGCGTGCGAGCAGATCGTCGAGAAAGAGCGCGCGCAAGGCTTCGACCGCTGGCTGGGTGAGACTAGCCAGAAAGCGACTGAGGGTCGAGCGTGAGGGCAAGCGCTCCCGCCCGAAGAGTGCCATGAAGACAGGGGCAAAGGGTTGCAGGCGCTGGTAGAAGGCTTCCAGTGTGCGTTCTCCGCTGATGGCGTAGCCGAAGAGCACCGCCACAAAGTCGATCACATCGTAGTAGTCCGTCAAGCTTCATGTGACGGGTAGAGACGCTTGAGCTTAATGCGAGCGTCCTGGGTGGTAAAACGCCAATCAATGGCCGCTTGCTGTTGGTTGCGTACCTGTTGCCAGGCAGCGACACGCTCGTGCATCTGTTGCAACGTCGCCAGGCGTCCACTCAAGGCTTGTCGTCCCAGCACCGAGAGTTCGATCTCGGCCATATTCAACCAACTACCATGAAGGGGAGTGTAATGGATCTCCAACTTCTGCGTCAGTCGCCAGGCTTCTGCTGGTTCAAAGGCCTCATAGAAGGAGGCGGGCGAGTGCGTGTTCAAATGGTCCATGACCAGGACGATCTTGTCGGCCTGAGGATAGTGCACGTCGATCAACTCGCGCACAAACTGTGCCCAGTCGATTTTGGTCCGTCGTTGCCTGACCTGGAGAAAGCGCTTGCCAGCCAGCGGTTCGCAGGCGACAAAGACGTTACAGTAGCCATTGGGATCATACTCATAGTCGATGCGCTTGGGATGGCCTGGTTGCATGGGCAAGGCCTCCCGCAGTTCAGTGACCAACTCTTTGCTCCCTTCATCCACACAAACTTGTGGACGCTTTTCATCGTAGGGGCGCGTGTAGACCTCCAAGACATCTTCCATATGGTAGACGAAGTTGGCATTGGCCTCTGCTGGAATGCACCATTGCCGCTTCAGCCACGGTTTGAGTGCGTTTTTTTTCACACGTGTCGCACCGTCTCATGGCTCACGCTTTCCACGATTTCCAGCTCGACCAGCTTGTCGGCGACCAAGCGCAGACTCCAGTGTTCGTATCCTTGCGGTGGCTGGTTGCACAGCAGAGCGACCAGGTGCGCTTCCTGCTTGCCGTCCAGCTTGCGCTTCTCTGGTCGGGGTGGTTGTGGGCGGCGCTTGAGCGCGGCTTCTAAGCCCCCCTGCGCAAAGCTGTGGCGCACACGGCGCACCGTCGTTTCGCCTACGTCGAGGGCTTCATGGATCTGCCGCCCGGACCAGCGGGGTCCCTGTGGCCCACAGTCGGCTTTGAGCAAGATACGTGCATGCGTGATCTTGCGTGCTGGAGCTTGCCCAGCGCTGATCAGGGCTTCGAGTTCCCGACGTTGCTCTGCTGTCAAAACAATGCTATTCTTTTTCATGGAGGTCTCCTTGTCTGGTTTGAAAAGGTTTTTTGCTTATAAGGATACCTCCTTTTTTTCTTCCGATCAAATGAAGCTTGACGGACTAGTAGGGGCCGAAGCGGCGGCGGGCAAAGCGCACGCGCTCACCGAGAGCGGCAAGGATACCCTGCTTGCGCAGGTGCTGGGCAGTCAGGGCCACTTCACCGAACCAGGGCGGCGTCGAGGGGACCGACTCTGAAGAGGTCTGGATACTTACCGATCCATCGGCAATACTATTCATGTAGATCTCCTTGCTGAGAATAGGTTTGTACTTCCTCATCAAGGAGACATATTTTTACGTTCCTTTGCTACCTGCTACCACCTCGTTGCGCAACTCGTGGGAAGAGCAAACAACGCAAATTAACATCGGTAAAAGCATCGAGAAAACAGAAATTCAGATCACAGAACCCTCAGAGATATACACGACCCTTTATTCAAGTGTCGTCTTATTCGTCAATAACGAGGCTCTACTCATCTGGAACCGTTACAACACGATGTTAGCAGCAAACTCACTTATTGCAGCACTATTAGGAGTGATACTAGCCAAAGGAGCGCTAACAATCGTAGAGGCAACCCTAATCCTGTGCGGAAGCCTCTTTGGTTTGTACCTCTCATGGCAATGGAGGGGATTAACAAAACGAGGATGGGAGCTAGAACATTACTGGGTTAAATATGCTGAATCATTCAAATGGAATGGCCTTAAGAACCCGATGGACCCTTACTCAGAGTGGTGCATAAAAGCAGGACGTGGTGAAGGACTGGCTGATTGGATTTCAGTATATGCACACCGGGTTATCAATCTGTTCATGCTGGGCTATAGTATAGCAGTTGCTATTGCATTGATAATATTAGCTTATCAACTTTTCCCGCTTTTAATGCTAATCAAACTATAGCAGTAATGGTTGGAACAAGACGGTAAAAATGGCGAGACACAGCGAACAAAAAAACGTCTTTTTGAGCACACAGAGAACACCCACGAACGCCAGCGGACAACCTCGACCTAATCCGTCCCTTGGTACCGAGTGATCAATGGCAAGCCGTTAGAAAGCCGCCAACTCATTGTTGAGATGAAAGACACATGTTTGTGCCACATTGAAGTGAGGGCAAAAGTGAGGGCATAACAACCCAACATGCATCGACAGCGATAGATACAATTGGACACAATCAACATGTCTAGAGCTTGGGAAGCCAATCAAGGCACTTCCAAAGACCACTCAAAAAGCCTGTTGCAGAGTTCAACTCTCCCCCATCTCCACCACACGAGCGAGGCGGGAACAAGCTTCCCGCCTCGTTTCTTTTTGTCGTGACCAAAGCAAAAACTCTACCTTACAGCTTCACTTACAGTTTACAGCTTTCACACAGCTATACGTGCTTTGTCATAATTCCAGGCTCTTGCGCGCTTTCGCTGATCGGCAGAAGAGACCAGTTTAGCGCGAGTTGGAGCGGTCTATGCCTGGCCGCTCTCCTGCACGTGAGAGCGATTCTCCCCTGGCCCCTCCCGAGGCTTTCTGCTGCTTCACCGGGCGGATCCATAGGGTAAGAGAGGCAGGCTGCATCGTCTCCTGCACCACAACCAGCAACTGCTCGCGCAATTGGTCCAGGTCCACTTCTTGGCGCAAAGTGGTACTGAAGGCTGCCACAATCTTGGCAGCGTCATACTTGCGGCGATAGAAGCGCCGGTCAATACTCCGCTGGATGCCCTGGCGCAGGGGCGTGAAAAGAGCGGCGATGGCCAGGGTGGAGAGGACGATGGCGACACTGTTGTCCTGGCTGATGATGCCCCGCAGCAGCGCGGAGAGGCCAATGACCAAGCCAACGTAGACCCCCGTCAAGCTGAGCGTGAGCGCCCCATACACCAGTGTGCGATTGATGAGCACATCAATGTCCCACAACCGAGCGCGTAACATGGCAAACCCAAACGAGAGCGGGATGAGGAGCGGTGTGCAGGTGTTGAGGGCTGTCACGGCCAGTTGATAGGGCGCACCGTAGAGCGAACCAGGTTCGTCGAGTGCTGGGAAGATCAGAGCCAGCACAGTACCGCCAACGAAGACAGACAGCGGCACAGCGAACCCGAAGACCACCCATTTGGTCTGCTGACGTTGCATGAGACTGGATACACGCCGATAGCGGTAGAGTTGGACGATCACAAGGATCATCGCCTCACCGACAAGCATGGAATAGCCAAGCGAAGAAGCGTGGGTATTCCGCGTGAAAAGTGTATTTGGGAAGAAGATGGAAGGGACTTGCCCTACGAGAAACACGACCAGGGTCCAGCGCGTGAAGCTCGGCACAAACCGTCCACTGGGAAACAGGAGGAAGACGAGCAAGAGCGAGGAAGCTCAGACATTCGTTGGGCACCTGCCAGGGGGAGGGACTCGCCGGCACGGTGTTCGTCGCAATGATCGGGCCAAACGTCACGAGCATGAGCGCGACCAGTAGCGCCATCCGGTCGTCGGATCTGCGCCAGACGATCAGCGTGCTGACAACCAAACATACCACCACCAGGGCAAGCGTGAACGCGACCGTGTACGCTGTGTAAACGCCTGGAGACAGGCCAATTCCTTTCAGCATCCCTGCTTGTTCAAGGGTGAGTTGCTGGTAAGCGCATGCTGTGCCAGCACAGGTAGTTTGCAGTTGTGCAATGTATACTGGGAGACTGGCGAGGAAGATCGCCAGGGTGAGGACGACCAGTGCAACCCAGCCAACTCGGGCGAGCGAGAGCCAGCGTCCATGCAAGCGTGCGTAGCTGTGCCGTTCACGGCTCGCAGTCCTTGCTGTTGGCCCATGTTGAACGTTCATTTGCGCACTCCCTGTTGGCTGCCCTGGTCCTGTTGTGGATGGTTCGACTGACTCTCGTGAGACGCCAGGTGCCTTCTTCGGGATCTTGTTTGAAGCAAGGCGTGTTCATCTGCTCCTCTGTTCCCAGAGACACTGCCATATTACCATATGTGCGTCCTACAATCGTTACGAAAACCGGTATCAGGAAGTTGTTGAGAGGTCTGTGACATACTGCGATCGTCAGGACGATCCCTTCCTCAAGTATCCAACTCCACTCCTGGTGATGTGGGTCAAGCCCCTTCGGAACACAGGAAGCTCCAGTTAATGCGGCGAGGAACACTATATCTACTGTACTTGCTCGTCATCCTGGTCATTGGGCCCACCAAATTCGTCGTCCCATTTCTCCATTGCCTCTTTTTGCATCAAGGGGAATACATCGGTGTAAATGTTTGCCGTTATCGCAAAGTCACTATGCCCTAATATCTCCTGTATCACTTTCAAGGGCATTCCCATACTCAACAGTAAGGTTGCTGCACTATGCCTGTCGCTGCCACCCCTTCTCGACAAAGAGGGGCACATATTCCTCAGGAATGAAGAGACGATCCTCGACGTTCGCAATAGTATAGTAGTTCTGAGGCTGGATCAGCACATCATCATTCTTGCTCAGGTCAATGATCCATCTATCGGGGGCGCTGCGACGAGCGAGAAACCGGACCTCGAAGGGTGCCAGCCTTAATGGCTTTGTAGCATCGAAAATGCCGATCTGCTGCTGCCGAGCTGTACTGACAGCTTTCCGAGCTACGGCGAGCGCGTTGTCACCGCTAGCGAGCTGATTGGCTTTCCCCCGAGGAATCACAGCATCTGCGATCGAGCTATGCTGGCGGAAAGGATCAGTATTGGGCCAGATGAAGTAAGGCAGCACTTTTGCTCTGTAGAGCAGGCGTTCATTATAGCTGCGCGGTCGCGGCTCTGGCGTGTTTTGGTCGGGCTGGTCGCGGTTGATATAGCAGAGCAGCCGCCCATACCGGTCCATAATCTCAAAGGCGAAGGCCAGGAAGAACTTGAAGTCATCGTTGTTCGTGCCAAGCGTTTCCATGTCTTTGCTGGTCTCTTCGGCCAGCGCGTTCTTCGCCGCCACCGCAAGCTCAGCATGATTGATCGCCGTGCCAGGGCCGATATGTGCCTGGAGATAGGCGCGTAATCCCGCAGTTAGGTCCGGTTGAAACGACCCGAGGCCAGGAGCGAAGGGATCGCTGAGATAGTTTTCCCAGCGTGGATCGGAGAGCGATATAAATGTCTCCCCACCCGGAAGGGTGAAACTGATCTCCGGCGCATCAATACCCAGGAAGCGGATGTCGAAATTGCCCAGGGCTCGTACGTTGATGGTGTCACCATCGTGGACCTGCTGACGCGGGCTGCCTGGAGTATCCCCTCGTAGCCCCAGACCAACGTGTCCGACCGTTAAGAACTGTATCTGTTCGATTGCCTTACTCATGTATTCTCCTCTTGTTTAAATGACGCTGTGTCCTTTTTATCAGCGACATCAGGTTGCAGAATTAATCTATCAGAGGGTAAACGGCAGCAATGAAGAAATTTGGGGAGCGAGAACTAGTCGATAATCCTATCTTAGGGGCCGCACTCCCTCATCCATTTTGCCAAACCCAATCTGTAAGAGCGCTGTGATCTCGTCTCGTGTTTTTGTGACGTGGGTGTGAGCTAGCTGTGGCAAGCTCTCTTATTATGAAGTGGAGGAGTGAGGAAAGGGAAAAGAATAGGCAAACAAAACATAGCTACATTGGCAGTCTTCCTATCATCTCAGCTACAATATATGAGACGGGCTGATGGGGAGCATGTATGACAGGAAGACAAGCAGAGCATAGTCATCATCAATGCTTGAGTATGACGCGCTGATTCAGGTCCGACTATATAGCCGCTTCACCTGGTACACAGGGCAAACATTGCCGTGCAGTAACTCCCCTCCGTTTGACAGAACGCAGCTGGCTTTGGGCTGGAGATCATTTCGGCACATTCACCTGTTTAGAGGTAGAGAAAAGCATGAAAGTAGCTATTTCCAATCAAATTGGAACTCATAAAACGACTGGAACTGGAAAATGGCTGATTACCGGTGACCACGAATCGCTGCTTAGCACTTTACGCGAAGCGGCCAGGCGCGCTGCCCGGCAACAACGCTCTGTACTTGCCAGTTTCATGCGGCCGATTGAGCGCTACGACCCGGTGCACGTCTTTACCGCTGCCAGGCTGGCGGGGCTGGGAGAATGCTTTTTCTGGGAGCGACCGGTAGAGCAAAATGCGCTGGTTGGTGTTAGCGCTGCTGCAACCATCGAAACACGTGGGATCGCGCGCTTTACCGCTTCCGCTTCTGCCTGGCGTGCCCTATTGCATGACGCGGTTGTCACCTCTGCTCACCCAACAGCAGCCTCTGCCAGCAGTGGTCCCGTACTCTTTGGCGGATTTACCTTTGATCCACTCTCCCCGCGTACTCAACTCTGGGCTGGCTTTCCTGATGGCCTGCTCATTTTGCCGCAGATACTCTTGAGTTATAGCGCCGATCACGTCGCACTTACCATAAACAGCTTGATCCAGGCATCTGATGATATTGAGCAGTGCGCCAGGGCGATCGAAGCCGGTGTCGGACAGCTTCAAGCCGCGGTGGAGCGCATCCCATCGATACGGCAAGAAGAGACATATAGCCAGCTCTCCATAGAGGAAATACGGCCAGCATCCGAGTGGACAGCAATGGTGGCCAATACAGTAGACATGATTCAACACGGAGCATTCGAAAAGGTAGTACTTGCACGTGAGCTCCAGGTAATGCTAAAGGATGCTCCAGGAGCGTTTGATATCAGTACCACGCTCCAACGGCTGCGCAAGAGCTATCCAACTGCTTATGTATTTGCTCTACAACGCAGGGAGCGCTTCTTTGTGGGCGCAACCCCTGAGCGTCTTGTCCAGGCTCAGAATGGACAAATACAAACGATGGCATTAGCAGGCTCAGCGCGGCGCGGCGAAACCAAAGAAGAGGATATGCGAATTGGGGCGGAACTTCTGCAGAGCGGGAAGAATAACAGCGAACACGCGATTGTCGTAGCGATGATGCGGGAAGCGCTTAAAAATCACTGCACCCATGTGGATGTCTCCACTACGTCACAACTGCTCAAGCTGAAGAATCTACAGCATCTGAAGACCCCCATTGCCGGTGAACTCATCCCAGGACGATGCATCCTTGATATACTGGCAGACCTGCACCCCACCCCTGCTGTTGGCGGCTTCCCTCGCCAGGCTGCTCTCGAAGCGATACGCGACACCGAGAAACTTGATAGAGGCTGGTATGCTGCCCCGCTTGGCTGGATTGGCGCCAGCGGTCATGGTGAGTTCGCCGTAGCACTGCGTTCGGGATTGATCGACGGCAGTAAAGCGAGACTCTTTGCAGGGTGCGGTATTGTCGCCGATTCTGATCCCCAGGCCGAATTTGCCGAGTCGTGTTTGAAAATTCAAGTGATGCTGCGCGCATTGGGTGGTTAGAATCGAAGGCGAAACATGTCGAGGGCATCTATCAAGCCACAAGACCCGGTAAACCCGGCATACGCCTATGCCGGCGCTTTTGTAGATGAGCTGCGGCGAGCTGGTGTACGAAACGTGGTAATCTGTCCTGGATCTCGCTCGACTCCTCTGGCCATTGCCTTTGCAGCGCAGCCAGCTATTCGCGCCTGGATGCACGTCGATGAGCGTTCGGGAGCCTACTTTGGCCTCGGTATGGCAAAGCAATTGCACCAACCGGTTGCCTTGCTTTGCACCTCGGGAACGGCAGCAGCAAACTTTCTACCTGCGATTGTCGAGGCCAAATTAGCACAGGTGCCTTTGCTGGTACTGACGGCGGATCGTCCTCACGAACTGCGTGATAATGGTGCGCCGCAGAGTATTGATCAGAATCGACTCTATGGGACGTATGTAAAGTGGTTTGTAGAGGTAGCGCTGCCTGAAGCGACAAACGCGGCCCTTCGCTATATTCGTACTATTGCGGTCCGGGCGGCAGCGCTAACCCGGGCTATTCCTGCCGGCCCGGTCCATCTCAATTTTCCCTTCCGCGAACCACTCACGCCTGAACCAATTCCTGATCAACCCCTATCTCAAGTCACACAGCGCGATCTCGTTGCCTGGCAGGGTAGGCCCAACAATGCCCCATACGTCGAAGTTCGCGATGCTCTACCGGGCGCACCTACAGCAATAACCATTGCATACATGGCGAACCTTGTACACAGGGCGCGACGCGGACTCATTATCGTTGGTCCAAACGATGATCCACCATTGGCAGAGCCACTAGCACGAGTAGCTCAACACCTTGGCTATCCTATTCTGGCTGATCCTCTCTCGCAGCTGCGCTGTGGAGATCACGATCAAAGCATGGTAATTTCCAGCTATGACGCGTTCCTGCGTATCGACTCCTTTATCGAAAGCGCGCGGCCAGAGCTGGTGTTGCGCTTTGGCGCCATGCCGACCTCCAAACCTGTCCTGCTCTACCTGAAACGCTATGCATCTTGCCCCCTGGTCGTGATCGACGGGCATGGCGCTTGGGAGGAGCCAACGCAGCTTGCCAGTGAACTTATTCATGTCGACCCTACTGATCTCTGCCAGGGACTCCTTAACGTACTCGAGCATCCTGGTGAGAACGGAGAAAAACAACCATCCATCTCCCAGGCATGGATAACCACGTGGCGGGACGCGGACAGGGTAACGCGACAAACAATACAAGCTGCAATCCAGGATTTTGACCCGTTCTTCGAGGGGCGAGTTTTTACTGAGCTTGCCGGTCTTGTACCGGATGATATAACGCTCTACGTGGGCAACAGCATGCCAGTACGCGACGTGGATACCTTTTTCTGGTCTACCAGGCAGCGAATACGCGTTCTGGGTAACCGTGGGGCAAACGGCATTGATGGAGTCGTCTCCAGCGCCCTGGGTGCAAGCGCGGGAGCAGGACAGAACAGACCAACAATTCTGGTACTCGGCGATCTCTCGTTCTTCCACGATCTCAATGGCTTGCTTGCCGCCCGATTGCATGGGCTTAACCTCACCATCGTGTTGATCAACAATGACGGAGGGGGTATCTTCTCCTTCCTGCCGCAGGCCGCCTATCCAGAGCATTTTGAACAGCTTTTCGGCACGCCGACAGGGCTGGATTTTCGTCTCGCAGTGCAGATGTATGGCGGACAGTATCAAAAGGTGGAGAGCTGGGAGCATTTCCGCAAGGGAGTTCGCCGGGGACTAGATAGCGGTGGCCTACACGTTATTGAGGTCCCGACTGAACGTGCTAGCAATGTCAAAATGCATCGCCAACTCTGGGAGGTAGTCAGCAAGGCGCTCAACGAGCAAGACCTGGACCCGAGGAACTGAACATGGGGAGTACGCTTGTGCAAGTGAACGGCATACGACTCGGCGTTGAACAGCGCGGGGGTCCTACAATGAATTGGGGGCATTCCTCTAGCCCGACACTGGTCATGCTGCATGGCTTTACCGGAAGTGCGGCAGGCTGGGGAGATCACCTGGATACACTTGCTGCTTACGGATTGCGCGTAATTGCACTTGATTTGCCTGGTCATGGTCAATCCGATGCCCCTGCTGATCCGCGACGCTATAGCATTGAATACTGCCGGCAAGATATCCTGGCAACACTACAAGAGCTTGGAGTGAGCCAGGGTGAAGCGGTGCTCCTTGGCTATTCGATGGGTGGACGCGTAGCGCTTTACACCGCGTTTTCAGGATTCTTTCGCGCTCTCATCCTGGAGAGCGCTTCACCTGGGTTGGAAGACCCTGCTGAGCGCGAGCAGCGGCGCACCAGTGACGAAGCGCTGGCCGCGAGTATAGAGCGCGATGGCGTGCAAGCGTTCATTAATCGTTGGGAAAAGTTGCCACTGTTTGCCAGCCAGAGTACGCTTCCACCGGAAACGCGTGAGGCATTGCGCGGGCAGCGCTTAAGTAATCGGGCTAGCGGGCTGGCACAGAGCCTGCGCGGTGTTGGTACGGGAGTCCAGCCATCCCTGCATGCTCGTCTTCCAACGTTGCACATACCCATATTGCTGATTGCCGGTGAGCTTGATACGAAATTCAGCGCGATTGCCCGCTCTATGGCCCAGGCGCTGCCACAATCACAACTGCGTATTGTGCCCGGCGCCGGGCACGCGGTTCACCTGGAACGGCCAGAGGAATTTGATTCCCTCGTAGGAGATTTTTGTCTTTTGATGATCTCCGTGGGGATACGAATGGGTGCGAACCCGGTATCCCAACATAGTCAGAAAAGGAGAGGTATATGCCAGTAGAATGGCAGAAAGTTCGTGACTACACAGACATTATTTTTGAAAAAGCCGTGGGCATGGGAAAGATTACGATCAACCGGCCCGAAGTGCGCAACGCCTTCCGGCCAGAAACGCTGGCAGAGTTGATAGATGCCTTCAATGCCTGTCGTGAGGACCCGGAGATTGGCGTAGTTATCCTTACAGGCGCGGGTGGCCAGGCGTTCTGCTCCGGAGGGGACCAGCGTGTTCGAGGTCATGGTGGATACGTCGACAGCGCTGGTGTGCCTCGCCTGAACGCGCTCGACTTGCAGAAAGTCATCAAGTATCTTCCCAAGCCGGTCATTGCTATGGTTGCAGGCTACGCCATTGGCGGGGGACACGTCCTGCACTTGCTCTGCGATCTAACGATAGCCGCCGACAACGCCAGGTTTGGACAGACCGGTCCCAGGGTCGGCAGTTTTGATGCCGGTTGGGGAGCTACCTACATGGCGCGCGTCGTTGGTCACAAAAAGGCTCGCGAGATCTGGTACCTCTGCCGCCAGTACACGGCTCAGGAGGCCCTGGACATGGGACTGGTCAACACTGTCGTGCCATTGGAGCGCCTGGAAGAGGAGACCATACAATGGGCAAGGGAGATACTTGAGAAAAGCCCGATGGCGCTGCGCTTTCTGAAATCGGCGTTCAACGCGGATACCGACGGTCTCGCGGGTATTCAAGAACTTGCCGGCAATGCAACCATGCTCTACTATATGACCGAAGAGGGTCAGGAGGGAAAGAATGCCTTCCTGGAGAAGCGTAAGCCCAATTTTTCCAGGTTTCCGCGCTTACCTTAAGAGTTCGAGCGCTATGAAAATCATGGATGTTCAGTGGTACAGCTATCGCCTGCCCTTGCTCAACAGCTTCACCACCGCTCACGGCGTCATGACTGCACGTGAGGGGATAATTGTACAGGTAACTACAGAGCAGGGAATCTCTGGTATTGGAGAGATAGCGCCGCTTCCAGCATTCGGCGGGGGCAGCCTTGCCGATGTTCGCTCGCTTCTTCCGGCCCTGGCTGCGCGCCTGCACGAGAAGACACTTGCTGAAGCGCTGGACCTGCTACTCACCGGGAGCAAAGCAGGCAACGTAGGGGCCGATGTATCGCGCCCAGCGCCGATGTATCGGCCCGCCTTCACCCCTACCCTCTGCGGGCTGGAAATCGCGCTGCTCGATGCGCTTGGCGAAGCCGAGGGATGTGGAGTCTCCACGTTACTCTCTCCAGTTGGTACTGTACCGCGAGCAAAAGTGCCGGTCAACGCCGTTATTAGTGCGAGAACAATGAATGCTGCAATTGCGGCTGCACGGGAGGCCATTGCTCCTGGCTTCCAGTGTGTGAAGCTAAAAGTAGGTTTGGGAGGCGGCGTCCGTGAAGAGATCGAGCGCGTTGCAGCCGTACGTGATGCAATCGGGCCGGAGATGCATCTCCGCCTGGATGCGAATGAGGCGTGGAACCTTGAGGAAGCCATTGCAATCCTCTCTCAATGTGTCCCATACAATATACAGTATGTCGAGCAGCCCCTGAAGGCGCACGACCTTGCAGGCATGCGTGGACTTCGTCGAGCCGTGCCCATCCCAATTGCAGTTGACGAAGCCTTGCAGGGCCTCCAGAGCGCCCGGCTCGTTCTTGATAACGAGGCGGCCGATATCCTTGTTATCAAACCCCAGCTTGCCGGGGGACTGCATACCGGTCAGCAGATCATCCAGGCAGCGACAGAGCGGGGAGTGCGCTGTGTCATTACAAGCGCTATCGAGACAGGTATTGGCGTAATAGCGGCGCTGCATCTCGCTGCTGCATCACCTGCTGTAACGCTCGAGTGTGGCCTCGCGACGCTTCATATGTTAAGTGATGATTTGCTAATCGATGACTTACCTGTCCGCGATGGCTTCCTGGCAGTTCCTACAGGCCCCGGCTTAGGAGTAGCGCTAGACAGGGAAGCGTTGGATAGATATAGCTTTAGAGGTTTTGCTTGAACACGTCTAACATTTTCCTACCCGATTGGCTGACTCGCTGCGCCGAGAATCGCCCAGGACACCTGGCGGTACAATATGACCAGGCGCAATGGAGCTTTGCGGAGCTTGATCGCCAGGCGACACGGCTGGCACGGCAACTAGCTACTATGGGAGTTCAGGAGGGACACCGTGTGGCCCTGCTAGCAGCCAACGGCTTGCCCTACGTCGCGTTTGTTCACGCGCTGACACGGCTTGGGGCTATCCTGGTGCCTCTTAACCTGCGTTTGACGCTTGAAGAGCTATGCTGGCAGGTGCGCGATGTGCATGCCTCACTCCTTGTCTGTGATGAAAACTATGTACGTCTGGCAACCGAGATCGGGCTAGCTGTGCCGCAATTGCTTCTTGTCACGCTGGCAAACGAATCGAAGAGGGGTGAAACAATTTTAAGTGAGCTACCAGAAAAAGAGATTCCCCTGAGAACCCTCATTGATCTCAGCGAGCCACACGCTATTCTGTACACGTCCGGTACAACCGGTCAGCCGAAAGGGGCACTCATCACCTATGGAATGCAGTGGTGGAACGCTGTTGGCTCAGCACTCAATCTTGGACACAATCTCGACGACCGTTGGCTTGCCTGCCTGCCACTCTACCATATAGGTGGTCTTTCCATCCTGATGCGGAGCGTCATCTATGGTATCAGCGCGATGGTTTATGAAAAATTTGATGCTACGAGCATCAATCGCAGCATATTGGAGGGAAGAATAACCATTATCTCGGTAGTTGCTGTAATGCTGCAACGTATGCTCGCCGATCTCGACACCCACTGGGGCGGTGTACGCTATCCTGCGACGCTGCGCTGTGTACTGCTTGGCGGAGGTCCTGCCCCCTATTCGCTGCTTGAAGCATGTATGTTGCACGGCATCCCGGTTGTACAGACATATGGGCTGACGGAGGCTTGTTCGCAGGCAGTCACGCTCTCGCCGGCGGATGCCGTGCGTAAGCCTGGTTCTGTGGGGCGTCCACTCCCTCCTGTCCAACTGCGCATTATGCATGATAAGCGACAAGCATCTGTAGGAGAGCCAGGCGAGATATTTCTAAAAGGGCCGACAATTACACCCGGCTATGTTGAGAGACCAGAGGCAACGGCGCGGGCATTTCAAGATGGCTGGTTCGCCACGGGTGACATTGGCTATCTTGATAAAGATGGCTATCTTTTTGTACTTGACCGCTGCGCGGATTTGATTATCTCCGGCGGGGAGAATATCTACCCTGCCGAGATTGAGTCCGTCTTGCAATCTCATCCCGCTGTAAAGGAGGCTGGTGTGTGTGGACAGCCGGATGCTCAATGGGGACAGGTGCCAGTTGCTTTTGTTGTTCTCAGCGCGGGTTGTACAGTGAGTATTCAGGAGCTGCTGGACTATATGGCACAAAAACTGGCCCGTTACAAACAGCCACGGGCTATCTACCTTGCCGGACAGTTGCCATATACTTCTTCGGGGAAACTTCTACGCCGGGAACTACCTCGGTTGCTACAAACTCTGGAGTAGATAAGCGCATCTTCCTTGACTGGCTGTCCGTCCTTTTCAACCTACACCCCGCAAGGACCCCTGGCTCTGTCACCTTGAGCGTTACAATGGTCCCATCCATACACAAAACTGGCTGCAGAAATGCTGTCACTTGACACCTTTTCGCTCTGGATGCTACCATACAACCAGCGCTGCTAATCCTCATAGTATGTGTCCAGCCAACAAAGGAGCAGGGTGCATGGATACTTTTCGCCCATCGCGGCGCATGGTTGTGCTTGGCCTGGCTGGGCTGCTCGGAGCAGGTGGAACTCTACTCTGGCTGCAACGCTTGCACACCCAAACAGTTCAGCGCAAAGTCTCCTCCCCCTTTCCTTACACCTCTGGTGATCATTCTACCTATCGCGGTCATCAAGGTGGTTTGTTGACCGGGTCATGGTCACCCGACGGCAAGCATATCGCCTCAGCAGGTCTTGATAAAACGGTGCAGGTCTGGGATGCTTCCACCGGAGCTCATGTACAGACCTATCGTGGACATACGAAAACCATTCTTAGCGTGGCATGGTCACCTGATGGTACGCGTATCGCCTCAGCAGGTGCAGATCAAACGGTACAGGTATGGAGAGTGGATGGTGTCGTTAAGGGCAATAGCCCGGCATCCATAAGAGGCAATATTCTCAGTTATGGTGGCCACGCTGGTTGGGTGCTTGCTGTCGCCTGGTCGCCCGACGGCACGCGTATCGTTTCTGTGGGCGAGGATCAGACTGCTCAAGTCTGGGATGCTTTCACAGGGGTTCTCCTCTATACCTATCGCGGCCATAGCGAAGTGGTGAATACGGTGGCGTGGTCACCGGATGGAACGCATATTGCCTCGGCAGGAGATGATAAGACGGTGCAGGTCTGGAATGCTACTACAGGCAAGCTTGCCTTCACCTACTTTGGTCATCCCAAACTGGTGAATGTTGTGGCGTGGTCACCCGATAGCACGCGCATCGCTTCTGGAAGTGCTGACAAGACGGTGCAGGTCTGGAATGCTACTACTGGAGACAATACCTTCATCTATCATGGTCATTCCCTCTGGGTCTTTGCTGTTGCATGGTCCCCTGGTGGAACACGCATCGCTTCTGGCAGTGTCGATAAAACGGTACAGGTCTGGGACGCTATCAGCGGGGGTGACGTGTTCACCTATCGACATCATTCCTTCGATGTAAACGCTGTCGCGTGGTCGCCCGATGGAACACGCATCGCTTCCGTGAGCGGCGATGGCACCGTGCAGGTCTGGGATGCTCCTACCTTCTTTCTCCTTTCTTAATTGACCAATGGGAAAGTTGACCACTCATCCTTTCGTGCCCATTGAAGCGGCCGACTGCAGGAACCACTTCTGGAACAGCAGGAACGCGATCAACACGGGTATGATGATCATACTGGCAAAGGCCATGATGTCGCCCCAACGCAGGGGAGCCTGGTCAAAGAAGGCCTGCATCCCCACCATCAGCGGTCGATAGGTATTACCACGAGCGACCAGCAGCGGCCAGAGGAAGTCGCCCAGGTGGGTGAGAGGCTGCCAGATCGCGACAGTGGCAAAAGACCGGGCGGGAAAGCGGGACGACTACCTGCCAGTAGACACGTAACCGGCTGGCTCCATCAACGAGAGCCGCCTCCTCGAAAGCCTTCGGGATGTCCATGAAGAACTGATAGAAGAGGAAAATGGAGAACGCGCCGGCGATGAACGGGATGATCTGAACCTGGTAGCTGTCGATCCAGGTGGTAGAGCCATCGAACCAGGGCAGCTGGTTGACCATCAGCAGGAGCGGCACGCCCACCTTGCTCAGATAGTGCTTGTTAGCGTAGAGGCCAAGACCGGAATCAAACTGGCCCAGGCTGTACAGGTGATGGTTGTGCGTACCCTGCTGGATGATCGATGGCAGAAAGGCGGCTTTCATCTCTGGAGACACGTACTTGTCAAGTGGAATGAGGTAGCCAGACCAGGCGTAGTTATACAAGGTCGGACCGTCGAAATCGAGCAGGCAGGGGAGACTATGGGCCAGCGCCGCGATGTTCACCTGGTCGGTGTAGCGGCCCTCGGGCAACTGCACCGCGTCAACCGTTATGCCCGGGTTCCTGTCGCTGAAAGCCTTGAGTGTGGCATTGAGTGCTTCACGCTCAGGTTCCTGGCCGGAGTGAAAAAAAAGCTGTATCGTGATTGGGCCAGACGTCGTCGAGGAAGTTAAGCCGCAGGCCGAGAACATCATACTCAGTACTCACAAGAGGGGAAAAATGAGTCCCCAATGCTTCCTGGACATAATGTTCCTCCTTCCCGGGGATCACTCCGAAGTTCAGAGTGTTGTACACTCGTCAGCCATGCATAGAAGGCTATATGCCTAGCTTAAAGCTCAACGTTCGCGTGCTGCCGTCATCGTCGACCTGGAGGGTCAGCAGCCGGCGATCAGGATCGTAGTTCGCCGCGCGGTGCCCTTCCACCGCCTGTTCGTCTACAGCGCGAACCCTGATCAGGAGCCGCCGCGCTGGCGGGACGTAAGCGCCTTCGCGCGCGCCGATCTCGAAAACCACCCGATCTGCCGTCCGTCGCAGCGTGTAGCTTGTCGTACAAAACTGGCCATGCTCGTACTCGAAGCTGTGGCCGTCATCTTCGTAGAGTGTGAACGCCCCGTTGCCGGGGTAAAGGTCCAGCGTCAGGGGGTCGAGCGGGTGCTCATCAGCATAGTGCAGGTCTGGCCCGGTGGGGATGATCGCCCCCGCCCGGATGTAGAGCGGCATGCGCTCCAACGGTGCGTATGCTAGAAGATGGGTTGGCCCGGCGATCAGTTCGTTGGTCCACCAGTCGTACCACGCGCCCGCCGGAAGGTAGACGTGGCGGTGTTCACGGCCGGGGTGGTAGATAGGTGCCCCTAGAAGCTGTGGCCCTAGCAGCACCTGGTCGTGGATCTGATAGGTGGTTGGGTCATCCGGGAAGTGATAGAGCAATGGCCGCAGCACGGGGATCCCACGCTGTGCCGCCTCCCAGAAGAGCGTGTAGAGATAGGGGAGCAGCCGGTAGCGCAAGCGCAAGAACTCGCGGCAAATGGCCTCGACCTGTGGGCTAAAAGCCCATGGCTCATGGGGTTCGGTAGCGCTCGACGAGTGACCGCGGCAGAAGGGGGTCAGAACACCGAGCTGCATCCAACGGGCGAACAGCTCGCCGCTGGCGTTGCCGTTGAAGCCGCCGAAGTCAGTGCCGACGAAAGGCACACCCGATAGGCCCATATTCATGAGCTGCGGCATCGTCATCTCCAGGTGCTCCCACCAGGAAGTGTTATCGCCCATCCAGCAGGCACTCCAACGCTGTACACCGGCGAAGCCTGAGCGCGTAAGGACGAAAGGTCGCTCGCCTCCGAGGTCTCGTCGCAGTCCCTCATACGAAGCGCAGGCCATGCCATAGCCGTAGAGGTTATGCACCTCAGCGTGGGTCGTTCGCTCGCCCTCGGGACCCTGGATGGCGTCGAGATCGATCGTCCCGACTTTGCCAACACCCTCGCTGAACGGAAGCTCGAATACCGCTGGCTCGTTCATATCGTTCCAGGTGCCGCTGACGCCCACATCCACCAGCGCCTTTTGCATGTTACCCCACCACTCACGGACCTCTGGTCGCGTGTGATCGGGGAAGACCGCGTCATCGGGCCAGACGTAGCCGTGGAAGACAGCGCCATCGGCACGGTGGATGAACACGTCACGCTCCAACCCTTTCCGGTAGACCCGGTAACCGGGATCGCTCTTCACGCCAGGGTCGATGATCGTCACGACTCGGAAGCCCTCGCGGCGCAGGTCGCCGATCAGCGCCTGCGGATCGGGGAAGCCCTGCGGATTCCAGGTAAAGACGCGATAGCCGTCCATGTAGTCGATGTCCAGGTGAATTGCGTCGCAGGGGATATCGCGAGTGCGAAACTCGGCCGCCAGCTCACGCACCATCGCATCCGTCATGTAGCTCCAGCGGCTCTGGTGATAGCCAAGTGCCCAGCGCGGTGGCAGCGGCATAGTACCTAGCAGCGTGCCGAGACTCTCGCTCACCTGCTCTGGTGCCGGCCCGTAAACTATGTAGTAGTCGAGTTCACCACCTGCAGCCTCCATTTGCCAGACGGTGGGTCGTGTAGCCCCTACGTCGAAGTGACTGCGCCACGTGTTATTGAAGAAAACGCCATAGGCCAGACCGGGCCGGAGCGCCAGAAAGACTGGGATGGCGAGGTAAAGTGGATCGGTGCCGGGGCCGTGGCCATGGGCCGGATCGGTCGTCCAGTTGATCAGTTGGCGACCGAGCTTGTCGAATTGCCCGGTGCGCTCACCGAAGCCGAAGAAGTGCTCGCCGGCCTCGATACGCTTGGTACATGCGACCCGGCGTGGCCCCGATGCAGCCTGGCCCCACTGCATGCCCTCCTCGTCGGCGCAGAACGGCTGCCCCTGCGCATCGGCGAAGGAGAGGCCTCCCCGCTCGCGTTCGATCTGCACCGTGAGCCAGGCCGTTCGCAGCACGAGCGCCTGGCCCGGCTCCTCGATCTCGAACGAGGGCTCCGGGAACGCATCCTCCGCCCGCGCGACCGCCCAGGAGCGGCGCGCAGCGAACATCCCATCAGGTGCCAGCCGCACCTGGATCATGCGATCTGTCAGGACCGTGATCGCGACACGCGGGCCACCGTAGTCGAGGATGAGTGTACGCCCTTTGCGAGTGTAGGAACGCAGGGCTCCCAGTGTGATGAAGGATTCGGTCATTCCGGTCACCTCTGTCAGTGTGTAGGGTGTCGCAATCGAGCGTGACAGGCACAAGCAAGCGGGGATCACCAGCCAGAAGAGGCTAGATAATCCCCGCTTGCTCTTCCATTGATCACTGTTAGTTTTAGCCCTTGACAGCGCCGGCTGTCAGGCCAGACACAATGCGCCGTTGCAAGAACAGGACCACAATCACCAGCGGAATAGTCACAATCACCGCGGCGGCGGCAATTTCGCCCCATGGGATGGTATGTTCGCCGGCGAAACGTGAGACCCCGACAGTGACCGGCTGTGCATGTTCATCGGTCGTCAGTGTCAAACCAAAGAGGAAGTCGTTCCAGACAGCGATGAACGAGAGAATAGCTGCTGCGAAGACACCAGGAGCGGTGAGTGGCACGATTACCTCCCACAGGGCACGCAGCCGCGTGGCTCCATCCACCAGAGCTGCCTCTTCCAGGTCTGGCGGCAGATCGCGGAAGAAAGAAGTCATGAACCAGACGGTAATTGGCAAGGTAAGCGCCAGGTCGGGGATAATCAGGGCCACATACGTGTTGTAGACGGGAAGCGGGCCTGTGAAGATCACGAAGAGCGGTCCAACCATCGCAATAAGCGGTATCATCGCCACCGACAAGGTGATCCCTAGCACGACGGCTTTGCCACGAAATTTCAAACGTGCAATGGCATAGGCGCAAAGTATCCCAACGATCAGTGCCAGGATCGTGGTGATAGTTGCGATGATCGTGCTGTTGAGCAGATCACGTGTAAAGGTGGACAAGCTCAGATCGTTTGCGAAGTTCTCGAGGCTGAAGGAGTGGGGAAAGAGGGTGGGCGGAGAGACGTTCAGTTCGATGCCACTTTTTACTGATGTTACAACGGTCCAGTAGAGAGGACCCAATGCGACAAACACAACAAACGCTACTGCTGTATAGCGAACTACCTTGCCCCATTGTATGACCCTTCGCGGTTCTGTGGTGTGTTCCCTCGCTTTAGCGCCAGAGAGAACCTGATTCTTAACTGCCATAATACCTCTCCTTTCCAAGGGGATATATCGACGGCCTCTCTTTGGCTATCGTCGCGTGACACGCATCAACAGAACAAACAACAGACTGATGATCAGTCCGAGCACAAACAGTACAACGGCTGTTGCGACTCCAGGAGCAAAGTCGAAGGTAGAACGAGTAAACATGTTGTTATACGAGAACGATGCCAGGCTCTGCACCTGGTTGCCGCCCAGGATGTAGAGGAGATCGAACACGCCAAGGGAAGCGAGGGTGCGGAAGAGCAAGGCGATGACCAGCGGCCCGGTGAGCATGGGCAAGGTAATTGTCCAGAATTGTTGGAAGCGGGTGCTTCCATCGACACTGGCCGCTTCATACATTTCTGTGGGGATGGTCTGAAGACCGGCCAGGAGCAAGAGGGCCATAAAAGGCGTGGTTTTCCAGACGTCCGTGATGATGGCGGCGGCAATGATGCCACCATTCGTCTGCAATAACGTAGCGCCGGGTGCCAGTACGTGAATCTGCTGGAGGATGTAGCTGACAATGCCTGTGCGGTCATTGTACATCAGATACCAGATCTGCGCGGAGATAACCGTAGGGAAGGCCCACGGGACAAGAATAGAGGCCCGTACCAGGCCACGACCTGGAAACGTGCCATTGATGAGAAGGGCAATTCCCAGGCCAAAGATCGTCTCCAGGGCTACACTGATGATAGTGAAGATGAATGTCGTAGCAATTGAACCGCGGAACTCGCTACTAGCAAATAGCTGCACAAAGTTGCGCAATCCAACAAGATTTGCAGCAGGACTGAGAGGGTTATCGAGCAGGCTGAGCCAAAAGGAATTAATGATAGGATAGGCCGTCACCGCCAGAATCACGATGACGGTAGGGAGTACCAGGAAGTACGGCATGAAGCCATTTCCCAAATCAAAGCGCTCCCGCAGACTCGGCCTTTTGATGGGTGCTTCGACTGCTTGTGTTGCCATGCGCGCTCATCCCTTCTAACGGTTATCCACATCGAGAGTGCCTTCTAGCGAGTATGCAAAGTACAACTGCACTCAAGGTGACCTCCTGATGGGTACAGATACATACACAGACGACTTCTATCTACGAAAGTCGTGTTATGCAGTGGGATATCTGTACAGATATCCCACTGGTTGGCTGCAAACTACGACATTCTACCTGTTCACGATGGCCTGTAAATCCGACTGTAGTGCACTCAAAGCAGCAGTAGGACTGGTTTGCTTGGTAAGTGCATTATGGACCCGCAGCTGAATGGCGTTGCTGATGTCTGGGTAGAAAGGCGAGACCGGTCGGGGCAGCGCGGTCTGGAAAACGGGTTGCATTTTGCTAAAGAACGGGGCCACCTTCAGTACGTCGGGGTCCGTGTAGATACTCTTGAGCGTGGCGAACAGCGACAACTTCACAGCGATGGTTTTCTGCGAAGGAGGGCTGATCATGAACTGGACAAACTTCCATGCAGCATCGGGGTTCTTGGAGAAGGCATTGATGCCATATTGCCAGCCGCCAATGTTCGAGTGCCCCACGGTATTGCTGCCCCCGTAGAGCATGGGATGGACATCAAACTTGCCAGCAATCTTCGAGGTCGATGTGTCGTTGCCCAGCGCGTAGGCATAGGGCCAATTGCGCATGAAAGCCGCGTCCCCGTCTTGCCAGGCTGACCGCGAATCCTCTTCCTTATAGGTAGTCACGGCCGCTGGTGAAATTGTGCCTACCCAACCGGCCATCTGCGTCAAGGCCTGTAGACCTTCTGGGCCATTGACGGTGATCTTCTTGGGATCGTTGGGATCCAGCACGTTACCGCCATAGCCGTAGAGGACCTCGACAAAGTCACAGACAAGCCCCTCGTATTGTGCCCCCTGCCAGACATAGCCGAACTTCACTTTAGACGGGGCGGATGCCTTGGCCATACTCGTCAGATCATCCCAGGTAGTTGGAGCTGTCTTGATGATGTCTGTGCGGTAGTAGATCAGCCCAGCATCAGTCCGAGTCGGTGCTGCCCACAACTTGCCATTGTAGGTACAGCCCGCCAGCGGGCCTGGTAGATAATTCGCCCGGTCGCTGGCCGGCCACTTATCATCCAGTGGAACCGTCCAGCCATTGGCCCCAAACTCAGCAGGCCAGATAATATCCATCGGAAAGACATCGATGGAGCTACCACGCGCACGCAACATGGTCGTGAGGATGGTCAGGAGCTGACCAGTGTCATTTGGCGCATTGCTGTTGTAGGTGACGTGGACACCATTGTTTTGCGCATTAAACGTCTTCACCAGTCCCGCGTAGACGCCATTGGTGTCCTTTTCAATGTAGTTGACGTTGACGGTTTGCCCATTACCGCCAGTAGTGTTGCTGGTGCCACCGCAGGCCGCCAGCAGCGAGGCGGCTGCACTGCTGCTCAAGCCGGCGGCAACGGCACGCTCAAGGAATGTCCGGCGAGTCATGCGACCAGCACGGATTTTGGTGATGATTTCGTCGATGACTTCACCCTGTTCAGAGTTCATGTAGGTCCTCCTTCGGATTGAACGCTAACTGATAGCGACGTTCCAATCTTCACTCAGCCTTGAGGCTGAGTGCCACTGAGTTGCTATGCTCACTGCTCTGCCTTAGAAAAGAGGAATGCCTATAGGTCCATAAAGCCACTATAACACCCGCTCTTATCCAAAGTCAAGGGCAGGCAGCACTGACATCCACACATAAATAGGGGTACAGGGGGACGAAGTCCCTTGCCGAGCGCGAGGATCCCTCTCCCCCGCAGAAGGTGCCCTGCCGGGGGGGCAGGTAATTCTCGCTCTCACTCTCCTTTCAAAGCGGGCCGCAGGCCCGCCAAAAGCATTATGAGTGGATCTCGGCAGGCAAGCAGGGTAGCGTATCGATCTCTAAGGGTTGATGTTCAGCAATTCTCTCATCCTTTTGGAAACGTTTCCATCTCTTCTAAAAGATATCATAAAATTCGCTGATTGTAAATAGGTGTATACCACACCCCCAGGGCTTTTTGGCGTTCCTGAATTGCATAATACCCTCCATTGCAGCAGGGCGCAGCCCTGCGAGTAGAACGGGAGCAACGGGTCCACCAAAAAGCCCTGGCCAGCCATCGGCTCGACACAAAAAGTGTAGTAAAGCCATTTCTCTACAGAACCTGCGACTATTTTGCCTCCTGGCTCGAATATGTTATACTACTGACAAGAAGGTCCCTTATCCATAATGGAACCGGTTCAATATAAAGCGCGAAGAAGATGCCAGCAACTATTCATAATGTAGCTCAAACGGCCGGAGTGGGGGTTGGAACCGTTTCACGTGTCATTAATAATCGCCCTGGAGTAAAACAGGCGACACGTGAGAAAGTTCTGGCGGTCATCCAGCAGTTGCATTACAAGCCTGACCCTATCGCGCGCAGCATGATTTCAAAACGCACGAACTCTCTTGGTGTCATCGTTCCTTTCTTCACCCGCCCTTTCTTCATGGAAGTGCTGCGCGGTGTCGAAGCTGTGAGTGCCCGCTTGGGGCATGAACTGGTGCTCTATAATGTCGAGACAAATGCCCAGCGCGATCGCTATTTTTCCGACCTTCCCATACATCGCAAAGTAGATGGCTTGCTCATCGTTTCGCTCCCCCCTGATGACTCCGTCTCGCGCAGGTTCAGCGATTCAGGGATGCCTATCGTGCTGGTTGATGCTTACAGCCCTCTGCTTACCTCGCTGGTTGTGAATAACGTGGAAGGCGCTTACCAGGCGGTGCGGTGTCTTATTGAGCATGGTCATCGTCGCATTGGCTTCATCAATGGAGAGATTGAAGGAAATTTCAGATTTAACCAGGCTAATGACCGGCTGATCGGCCTGCACCGGGCTTTGGGGGAGGCGGGTTTACTTTTCGAGCCGGAGCTCGTCTTCATATCCGAGTGGAACCGGAATGGGGGAAAACTGGCCGCGCTGCACCTGCTCTCCCAGCCGAATCGTCCAACGGCGATCTTCGCGGCTTCTGATATGCAGGCCGTTGGTGTGCTGGAAGCAGCGAAAGAACTTGATATAAGCGTGCCTGAGCATCTCTCCGTCATCGGCTTCGATGGCATAGAAGTTTCGGAACTGCTCGAACTCAGCACAGTGCAACAGCCCATGCGGGAGATGGGTGAGGTAGCAGCCATGAAACTGGTGGGACTCATCGAAAACTATCCACAAGCGCCCGAGCTTATTCGTTTCGATACGCAACTGGTTGAACGCCATACAACCGGCCCGGTTGCATTAAACACAAAACAGGTCTGCTGGGTGCCTCGACTAGCATTAAGGGATAGAGAGGACGGTTGAGCGTGGTGTTCATCCCCGAACAGCACTATCTGTGGGATTTCTGGCTGGTCTCGCCGCGCGAGTGGGGGGAATCGCGCGCGCTTTATCACCTGTACTACCTGCAAGCGCCACGCATGCTGAGCGATCCGAACTTGCGCCACGACGTGGCGACGGTTGGACATGCCGTTTCGTATGATTTGCGGCAGTGGGTACACCGTGGAACCGTGTTGGAGGCAGGCCGGCCTGGCAGTTGGGACGACCGCGCTATCTGGACTGGGAGCGTGATTGTACGGGACGGCCTTGCCTACATGTTCTACACGGGGATGTGCCAGGCTGAGAAGGGGTTGGTCCAGCGCATCGGGCTTGCCGTCTCGACTGACCTGATGCACTGGGAACGATACCCGGGCAACCCGTTGCTCGAGGTCGACACTCGCTGGTACGAGCCGCAGAGCACCGAGCAAAAGGAGGCACAGGCGTGGCGCGATCCCTACGTCGTGTATTCCTCAGATGAGGAAGCCTATTATATGTTCCTGTCTGCACGTGTCAATAGAGGTCCTCACGATGGGCGCGGCGTGATTGGCCTGGCGCGCTCAACGAATCTCCTCTCATGGGAGGTGCTGCCACCGGTGACCACACCGGGGAACTTCACTGAGATGGAGGTTCCGCAGGTCGTACCGCTGAATGGCCGGTACTATCTGCTTTTCTGCACAGCCAAACACGCTGCCGCGCGATCAGCTTCCGTGGGAGCTGGTGGCTGGTGGGGCACACACTACCTTGTTGCTGACAGGCTTACTGGACCCTACCGCCCCCTCACCGACGTGCCGCTCGTCGCCGACGCCATCGGCACCTACTACGCTGGCAAACTGGTGCGCGATCCCACCGGCACACTCCATTTCATGGCCTGGCGACAGTGGGACGAAGGGGGCAAGTTCTGCGGTGGCCTTTCGGATATTGCGGCTGTTCATGTCCTGCCTGACGGCCGTTTGCACGTTGATGCACAGCAGCTATGGGGGATTCAGGCTCGCTGATGAGAGTGAAAGGGGCTGGATCCTATTGACACCATGCTCCTGTTCCACTATTGTAGAGGCTGGGTGATGTGCTCACGCTGCGAAGGCTTCGCGATCATGGAGCCTCTCTCATGTGGTGTGCATCGACGCTGGTGAAACCTCTCCCCCGCGCATTTGATGAAGGATGAGCTTGCTTGATGCTCTCTTCTCGATACGCGTTCTACATCCATGGACTGGTTCTGGAGCATGGGAGGTAGTGTCAGATGGAGGTCCACCGTTGCCCTCGCTGAACAAGGAGGAGGGCTTTATCAGCGTTCAGGGCAGGCTGGGTCGCGTCCGTCCCTCAGTTGGGAAGCTGCGTGCATCGCCTCCAAGACTGATGCCCTGAACCACCCACTTCTGCCTACGCTCCCTGCCTCTACTCACCCGAGGGCACCGAACGAGAGTGCCACCTCCACCTCGAGAAAGGGGTAGACGATCACGGTCCAATCCACGAGCTTCGTCCACAAGGCATGGCTCTTCGGGTGTTCCTCTAGAATCCTGGGTGGTTCACGCATAGCTCCACTCGTCTCATGTTATCTTTTCTTTCATTGCTGTTCGACATCCGCCCTCAGTTCTTTTCCCGCCCTCACTCATCTGTGGCATGCTCTCGCGCCATCCCTCTTTCGAGGAAATCGCGAGATCGCCAAATGCTTTCCGTCTTGTTGAAACAAGTATGTCTTATCCAGGCGAAATCGAGCGAGTTTTTTCGGAATCAAAATGAAACACATCCGGGACAATCTTTCTCATTGGCAGGAAAGAGAAACATGAAGCTGGCTCCCATTTAACTTGCTACAACCCTGCGTACTTTGAATCGTAGAGAAGGAAAGCAGAGCAGTCAACCCGTTAAAACTAGAAAGATAGAATAGATGCAAATACGAAGCAACAAAGAGCAACTCCACGCTCCCTTCGAGTGGTATCGCACGATGCGTGCCACACAGCCCGTCTTCAACAACCCGGACTGGGGCGGCTGGCAGGTCTTTCGCTACGCAGACGTGGCGCGCGTGCTCAGTGAGTATGCGACATTCTCGTCCGACGGCCACCGGATAGCTCAATCTGGGGGCTTTGATGCCGAGGCCGACCCGCTCGAGTCCAGCATCCTGCGCATGGACCCGCCACGCCATCGCCAGCTCCGCAACCTGGTCTCGCAGGCCTTCACGCCGCGCATGGTGGCGCAACTGGAGCCGCGTATCAGCGCCATTACTAACGAACTGCTGGACCACGTCGCCACAGCCGGAGAGATGGACGTGGTGCGCGACCTGGCCTATCCGCTGCCCGTTACCATCATCGCCGAACTGCTGGGCATCCCTGCCGAGCTGCGTGAGGAGTTCAAACGTTGGTCGGATGCCATCGTTGCTGGCGACGAGGGCCTGTCGGAGGAGGAGCGCAAGACGCTCTTCCAGGAGATCCAGGGCATGTATGGCTACTTCACGCAGGTGCTCGAGGAGCGCCGCCAGCATCCACAGAACGACCTGGTCAGCGCTCTGCTGGCCGCCGAGGTCGATGGGCAGCGCCTGAGTAACGTGGAACTGCTCGGCTTCTGCGGCCTGTTGCTGGTGGCGGGCAACGAGACGACAACCAACCTGCTTGGCAATATGGTCCTTTGCTTCGACGAGAATCCCGGCGTGGTGGAGCGCCTGCGGCAGAATCGTGCGTTGGTGCCGGGGGTCATCGAGGAGACCCTGCGCTATTACTCGCCGGTGAGGGCTATGGTGCGCATTACGGCAACCGAGACGATGATCGGCGACCAGCGCATCGGGCCGGATCAGTTCATTGTGGCCTGGATCGGCTCGGCGAACCGCGACGAGGCCGAGTTCCCCGATCCCGATCGCTTCAACATTGAGCGCGAGCCCAATCGTCACGTCGCCTTCGGGCGGGGCATCCATTTCTGCCTGGGCGCTCCCCTGGCACGCCTGGAGGCGAAAGTCGTCCTCAATGCCATGCTCGACCGCCTGCCTGGGCGCTGGCAGGTAGCTGACGTGCCGCTGGAGATGATCAAGAGCTTTATCATCTTCGGCGCAAAGAAGCTTCCCGTGATGTGGGGCGCATAGCTGTCATCTTCATCATTTGGTGCGGTAGTTCCTACATCCTCGGAAACGGCAATGCCCATATCCACACACACGCGGCAAAAGCCACACTGCCCGCAATCACGAACAGGTGGAAGATCTCGTGATAGCCCCATACCTTCGGGAAGGGATCGGGTTTCTTGCGGGCATAGATGACCGCGCCAATGGTGTAGAGCATACCGCCAGAAATCAATGTTGCTACGGCAATCCAGGGTAATACTGCCAGGAATGCAGGGAGGGCCAGCACAGCTACCCAACCTACGCTAATATAGAGCGCGGTTATGATCCGGCGCGAAAATTTTAACTTGAAAATGGACAGGCTGATACCGGTAAGCGCGAGCAGCCAGATGACGATGAGAATGGTTTCACGCACCCAACCTGTCAGGATGTTGAAGCACAGTGGTGTGTAGGTTCCGGCAATCAATACAAAGATGTTGGCGTGGTCTATCGCGCGCCAAACGCGCCGCTTTGCTATACTCCAGTTGATAATATGATATAAGGCGCTGACTGTGTACAACTCGATCATGCTCAATCCGAAGATAAGCATGGACAGCAGTCGCGGAATATCTTCCCGGCTTAGCCAGCACAATTCAATCGTCAGGGCAATGGATGCTGCCGTGGCTATCGCGTGCGACCAGCCACGTAATAGTGGTTTGACTGTCTTCTGAGGGACATCGATGGCATATATTTGTTGTTGGGCCATTAGTATTGGTTATTCCTCATTTTTTAATAATCCTCTTGCAGTATAGGGCGTTTATCAGAAAAAAGCATCATTGCCAGCTAACAAATGCAGCCGTAGCCAATGCCAAATACTTGCACATCTGGTTCTCCTCTCCAAATTTGGTTTCCCATCCTTCATCGTAACAAACATGGCCAGGTCCGAGTGATCCTCAACGACTTTCGGCAGGTAATTGAAGGCATAATCATTTTCCACTGTGGCAGCATCCCCGTACCACGCTTTCATAAGACTCACAAAGTACTCGGGATAGTGAACCCACCAGCCTGCCTCCTGATAGTTGTGCTGCATATACGTGTCTAAGTCGTACTCGTCACGCAAAGCACTGGGCGTGACCAGGTAGCCCGGCAGCAGATTGTAGAGTGTTACTAATCCTGCAAGATGGCTCCTCTGTTGGCTCTCGTGACTCTCCCTTTTTCGTCAGCTTGTACTGCCAGCTCCTGGTATCGTAGGCGCTGTGGTCAGGCTTCAAGCCAGAGAAGACGTCCTCCAGATCCTCTGTATCCCGGAAATCATCACGCACGATGAATGGGGCATTCGTATACGCCTGTACATACTCCTTGAAGTAGAGTTCGTTCTGCAGAACGTAGTTGATGATCCCTCCCAGGAAAGCGATATCCGTGCCAACGCGGATGGGTGCGTAGATATCAGCCATTTGCGAGGTGCGAGAGAAGTGCGGATCAACATGGATGATCGTTGCGCCTCGCTCTTTGGCTGCCATCGCCCAGCGAAGTGAACCTATGGCAAGCGTGTTATTGATGAGCTTGTCTTCTTCGTTCGTCTCGCGGAAGGTTGCCTCCCGGGTCTCATAGACCAGTTGAGCCACGCGGTCCATGACCCAATCCAACGGCCTGTCTTCCCATTCGGTACTATATGGTGCTCGATATTTTACTGTCGTCCAACGCCTCTCATTGATGTCCAACTGGAAACTTGCTCCGCCTTTCGGGCAGAGACACCCACCACTGATAGGGCTATCATAGTCACCTTCGATGTCGATCACTTTGCCATCCTTAACGTACACACGCTGCCCGCAGCCCACAGCGCAGTAGGGGCAGACACTCTTAACCATCCTGGTATCATGTATACGCGGTTCCAGTTTTTTACTCCGTTCGCTGAGCGGGTTAGGCACGAGACCTACATGAGACTGAATGGTTTCCCCAATATTACCCGGAGAAAGGCGTTGGGCCAGTTTGCCAAATACAGATGCGAAGACAGCCATTTCCTCTTTCCTCCTGTTGTTTACACGTATCTCGAGGCCTTTCCTCACGCAAAGGCCCAGCCGGCAGGGTTTGGGCCACTGCCCAGCTGAGGCGCCTCGCCCTCTCTATTACTAGTATAAGGAGGAGGTATCATGAAAGCATGATGAGGCTCGTCATGCGCAGTGGCGGCCAACTACACATGTCACTCTTCTCGCTTACCTACATGATTAGGAAGTATACTATAAGGAGGGTGCCCAGGACGACGAAGTGGCCAGCGTCTGCGCCGAGACCCCATTCTGATAATAGCTATTCCCCACAACGAATAAAGCGCATCGGATAGTTATGGAGCGATTCGACCCCCTGGCTTGTTACACGTAACAACTCGCCCACTTGCACGCCCGCGCGCTCATCTTCAGTAATCACGTTCGGCTGGACCACAATCGTCATGTTCTCTTTGAAGGTAAATGGCTCAGCCGGCCTGGTGCTGGTCTTCCGTGTACGCAGGATAGGAGGTAGGTAGCCTCCTCCATACGAATGCAGCAGATCGTCGTAGATACTGTAGCCAGCATCGTGAATATACTCAGCAGCATTGAGGACCTCCTCGACCGTTGCCCCAGCTCGAATCACACTCGTAATGCGATTGAACGCTTCAACCGCTACGTCATACAGCCGTTGGTAGTCAGGCGTGGGGGGTGAGCCAATAGCAAAAGGGCGCAGGATCTGTCCTGGATAGCCCAGACAGTACTGCGCACTGATCTCGGTGATCAGCACATCGCCTTTCTCTAGTACCCGACCGGAATGATATTGCGCTGGCACACAGGCTGTTGGATTGAGCATCGGGGTGGTGACCATGTAGTGGATGTTGTTCTTCCCCCCGCGTCCCAGGTACGATTCCTCCACAATGGCAGCCAGTTCATGCTCGGTCAAGCCTGGACGGGCCTCGCGTTCCAGTGCCTCGATGGCACGATCGCTGAGCTGTGTCCCCAAACGTTGGAATGCAATCTCTTCCTCGCTCTTTACCAGGCGCAGCTGGCGGTATGCTCCCGTGAAGTCTACGAGAACTGCCTGCGGTAGTTCTCCTCGGAGCTGTTCGTAATACTGGAAGGGGATCTTGCCGACGAGGCCCAGAGTACTCTGGGCCAGTCCGCGCTCCCGTACGTTACGAGCGGCACTCTCGGCCAAATCCGGCCCTCCCCAGCGCACATCGGCAAGGCTAGCCATCTGGCGGGCGTTCGGGACATGATTGTACAGTTCCAGAAGCAGGGTGGGCAGGCCTTCCAGAGGAAAGACGAGGATCGTTTCCCAGGTCGAGGGGAAGTTTGCGAGGTAAGCTACCTCATATGGGGAACTGATCGTGCTGAACACCAAGAGTGCGGAGAGATTGGCTTCCTGCATCAATGCCCGTACAACGGAAGAGCGACGTGTGTATTCCTCCTCGGAAAAACGCGGAAAGGGGTGTGTAATGATCGTCATAATCCCTCTTGTTTATTAAATCTCAGCCGTCATTTTGACTTCTCTCCTGTCTAGAAACCTGCTGCTGGCAAAAGGAGCAAGGGCACCATTTGGCAAACGGAGGTACTATGTAGCCAGCAACAGATTATGCCTCTCGTGCTTCATCGTAACATGGCACCGCATGATTCACGAACGATTAATTGCGTTTGAAGGCGTATCTCTCTCGGTGCTCTTTTCTGATTCTTTAGCCGTTCAAAGAGGAGATGAGCCGATTGTTGGCCGATCTCATACGTTGGTTGGTCAATGACCGTCAAACGAGGTCGCATCACTGCGGCCCATGTGAAATCATCGAAACAAGCAAGGGCGATATCTTCTGGACAACGCAGGCCAGACTTCGCTATAGTTTGTAATGCGCCGATAGCCATGGTTCCATCCATCATAAAGAGCGCCGTTGGCCGATCTTCGAGTGCGAGGAGCTGCATCGCTCCACGCTCTCCTCCACCTACACGTGCATACGACACGGCAATCAAGGCAGGATCGACAGCTATTCCGTGTTTTTCGAGCGCTTCAGTATATCCCAACAGGCGTTCTTCTGTTGGTGCGATCCCACGAATCCCCGTTACCAGACCAATCCGTCGATGACCAAGCGCAATGAGATGTTCTATAGCTGTTCTGGCGCCTGCTCTATTATCTACCATGACCGTATCGATGCCCAAATCAAAGAGCGAGCGGTCGATGCTTATCAAGGCTAGATGCTGAATAGGTAGAGATTGTAAATACTCGTGACTGCGGGCCGTTACAGCAATAATAAGACCATCAGCTTGCTTGCTTGCTAATAGTTGAAGATACTTTTTCTCCTTCTCAGGATCTTCATCGGTATTGCCGAGAATTAAAGAATAATTGTGAGCACTTGCCACATCTTCTACCCCACGGGCGATGTTTGTGAAGAAAGGATTCGTGATATCAGGGACAATAAGCCCTATGTTGTAGCTTACCCGAGTCTTTAACCCATGAGCAAAACTATTGCGTTTATAGCTTAAAGCGGTGATGCTTTCGCGTACTCGTTGCGCTAATTCAGGACTCACATATTTGTTTTTATTCATCACAGCAGACACCGTCGCAACGGAAACCGAAGCATGGTTAGCTACATCTTTGATGGTTATTGAGCGATTAGGAGACATCACCATGTGGTTGTAACTCGCTTTCATACATAATGGAATGCATTGTTCCCAGGCTCCAAGCAGAAGCTAATCGTTATGTTGTATCTATTAGATGTACGCTGAAAAGATCGTTTCGCTAATCGTTTATTCCTCTTGAACGTATCATAGATACCACACTTCTGTCAAGTTCTTTCACTGACATCCACTCATAATGATTCCGTCCGGCCTGCAGGGTGACCGCAAGGGATCGCCCCTACTATACGCGGCATCGCCAACCGCTTCGTGTAGAGCCCCTATGTATAAGAAGATTTCAGCCACAAAGCCTTGACAGAGCGCGAAAAATATGTTATTTAATTAGCGAAACGATTATCTAATCGTTTCGCTAATCGATGAGAGCAGTTGTGAACTCATGTGGCATGCAAAAGCGTGTCTCACTCTTCGGCCTCTGTCCAGAAGGCAGTGTAAGGTACAGGGGAATTCTTTTATCAGGTTGTTTAGCAAGAGGAGTCAAGCAGAAACAATAGCTTCATATTTGACATGATTCCCAACAGAAAGGAGGATTCTTAGACACGCAACATAGTTTGAAGCCCGTTCTTGTACAGATGTGTCGTTGCATTCATTGGTAGACATCGTATTGGCTCACATTGTGTGGCTCAATTAAGGAAGGATATTCGGCTATGCAACACACCAGGTTGTTCAGTCCAGCCATATTTGCTGAACAGGATCATGCGTGAGTTGCTTAGCCCGGCGTGTCACTCACTATGAGGAGGAAACGATGAAAAAACTTGTACAGGTAGCCGCTGTGGGCGCCTGCCTTGCTCTCCTACTCGCTCTACTGGCCGCGTGTAGTCCCAGCCAGTCCAGCAGCACAACAACCCTGACTGTTGCCACCGTCAATAACTCTAATATGGTGCAAATGGAGCAGTTGACCAAGCAAGTCTTTGAAAAGGACCACCCCAACATCAAAGTCAACTTCGTGACCCTGCCCGAAAATGAACTGCGTTCGAAAGTTACTCAGGATGTCGCCACAAAAGCGGGGAAGTTTGACATTGCCACCATTGGCAGTTACGAGACCCCTATTTGGGCGCACAACGGATGGCTGCAGAACCTTTCTCCCTACTTTGACAAGATGTCATCATCAGACAAGCAGAACTACAACTACGACGACTTGCTCAAGCCGGTCATGGCAACTCTCTCCTACCAGGGACATCCCTATTCGCTGCCGTTCTATGCGGAGAGTAGCTTCTTGATGTACAATAAGCAACTCTTCGCGCAACATCACTTGACCATGCCGTTGCATCCCACGTGGGATCAGATTGCTCATTTCGCCCAGGTGCTCAATGATCCTGCACATGGTGTCACTGGTATTCTGCTGCGGGGTCAGTCTGGTTGGGGCATGAACATGGCACCGCTCGATACCATGATTAACACCTTTGGTGGCAGTTGGTTCGATTTGCAGTGGAAGCCCCAGCTCACCAGTCCCCCGGTGCAGCAGGCGGTGACGTTTTATGTCAATCTATTGCAGAAGTATGGTGAGCCGGGCGCCTCGACCTCCGGCTGGGAAGAGTGTTTGAGCTTGATGTCGCAGGGCAAGGGCGCGATGTTCTATGACGCCACCGTGTTTGGCGGCTTGCTGGAAACGCCTTCGACATCCAAGATTGCAGGCCAGGTCGGATATGCCTATGCCCCGACCACCGTGACCACCAATGGCAGTCATTGGCTGTGGGCCTGGTCACTGGGTATCGTCAATAGCAGCCATAACAAAGATGCCGCCTTCCAATTCCTGACCTGGGCTACCAGTCCGCAGTACTTGACCCTGGCGGGCAAGACCTTTGGCTGGGCCAACGTGCCGCCGGGGACGCGTGCCTCGATTTACCAGAACCCGGACTATCAAAAGGCCGCGCCGTTTGCCCAGGTCACGCTCGACTCGATTAATACCGCGACTCCAGATCATCCGACCCTCAACCCGGTTCCCTATCACGGCGTTCAATATGTAGGTATTCCACAATTTGAAGCGGTCGGGGAGCAGGTGAGTAACCTCATCTCGGCAGCGGTTGCCGGAAAAATGACGGTCAGCCAGGCTTTACAGCAGGCCGATCAACTACTGGCATCTCAGGTGAACAAGGACAACACTGCCGGGTACTAGTAGTCCCCCTCAGCGAAGCGCGTTTAAATCCTTCGCGGGGAATTCGTTGTCTACATGAGAGGGACGAGGGACCGCCAGGAAAGTCGAGAGGAGGCGGTCTCTCATCGGTCACTCCCATTGCATCAGAGGCGCTCGATTAGAAAGGTTTTGCTATGAAGCAGGCAAATCAGGCGGCTCAGACTGCCACGTACCCTGGAATGCAAGTACGCGCAGTTCCTAAAGCGACACGACGAGGGCAAGCAAAGTGGCTGCACCTCCCTGCGCTCGCGTATATGATCGTGCTGACCCAGATTCCGTTTCTCCTTGCAGTGTGGTTTAGCCTTCACTCATGGAATCTGCTGCTACCGGCTCAGGGGTTTCCATTTGTTGGCCTCTCCAATTACATCAATGCTTTCACAGGTGACCCGAACTTCTGGCCCGTCATGGGCCACACCTTGGAACTGGTGGTCGGAGCGATGACCCTGGCACTCGTTGCAGGAACGGCCCTGGCACTGCTGTTAAACCGCCCAATTTGGGGCAGGAACGTCTTGCGCGGCCTGGCAACGGTGCCATTTTTGGTGACACCATCAGTCATGGCCTTGTTATGGAAAAATCTCTTGCTCAGTCCATCCAGCGGGATCGTCGATTGGGCACTCCACCTGGTCGGCTTCCCTGCTGTGGCATGGTTTTCCTCGTTTCCGCTCGGGAGTGTGACGTTCATCGTCGCCTGGGAATGGACCCCGTTTGTGATGCTGGTCATTCTCGCGGGCCTTCAGTCCATCCCGGACGAGATACGGGAGGCCGCGCAAGTTGACGGCGCGGGAGCCTTCGCGACGTTTTGGCGCATCATCTTTCCATTGCTGCGGAAACCTTACGAGATAGCACTCCTGTTCGGAACCATTTTCATTTTCCAGACCTTTGGCGAGATTTACCTGACGACTAGCGGTGGGCCTGGAATCGATACCAACACATTGCCGTACTATACGTACCGAACAGCTTTGTTTTCGTTTCAGATCGGACAGGCTGCGACGCTTGGTGTCATAGGTGTTGTCGTAGCGATCCTGGCCGCCAGGGGGATGTTGCGACTCATGACTGAGCGGACGGCATCGGAAAGGAGCTAATGGTCATGGGATACACACACAAATGGTCTCAGTCTTTCTGGACGGGACTGACATATTTACTGGTTCTTTTGCTGGTCTTTCCAGTCCTCTGGATGGTGATCACCGGGTTTAAGACAGAAGTTGCGGCTATTGCGATCCCCCCGACGCTGCTCTTCCAGCCGACACTCGATCAGTTTCTGCTGGCTATCAATTCGGGGTTCGGTGCCTACTTGTTTAACAGCGCAGTAGCTTCTCTGGTCTCGACCGCCATTGCTCTGGTTCTGGGGATTCCCGCCGCCTACAGTATGGTCTTCCGGATGCGCAAGAAGTCCTCTGATGACATGCTCTTCTTTGTGCTCTCCACACGGTTTATGCCGTTTGCGGCCATACTTGTCCCTTTATACGTGATCATCACGAGCCTCAACTTGCTTGACAACCTCTTCACGTTGATCATCGTCTATACCGCGATGAACCTGCCATTGATTATCTGGATGGCCCGTTCTTACTTCATGGACCTACCAAAGGAGGTCCTGGAGGGCGCCTGGTTAGATGGCGCTTCGACGTTCCGGACGATAGTGAACGTCGTTGTGCCAATGGCGGCACCTGGATTAGCTGCGGCGGCACTGCTTTCCATCATTTTCGCGTGGAACGATTTCTTCTTCGCCGTCAGCTTGACCTATACCAACTCTCCTACCTTACCGATCATGGTCGCGGTATTTACGAGTAACGAAGGGCTCTTCCTTGCGAAGGTGTCCGCGCTGGCGACGATGATTATCCTGGTACCTGTCGCTATCGGCATCTACGCCCAGAAGCATCTAGTTCGCGGCCTGACGGGCGGCGCGCTCAAATAGCACGAGAAGGAGCCGAGGACAGAGGAGTGTTCATGAAGAATCAGGCAGCAGTGTTGTATGGTCCGCACGATGTACGTCTGGAAGAAAGGCCAATGCCTCACGTTGGGCCGCGGGATGTGATGATTGAGGTCAAGGCGGTGGGCGTTTGTGGCTCTGATGTCCATTACTATGAGCATGGGCGCATCGGTTCGTATGTCGTGCGTCAGCCCCTCATTCTTGGTCACGAATCGGCTGGCGTGATTGTCGCGGCTGGAGATGCTGTGAGCAAGAGTAGAATAGGTGAACGGGTGGCGATTGAGCCTGGAATACCAGATGGCGTGTGCGAGCAGTGCCGCGCGGGACGCTATAACCTATGTCCGAATGTGCGTTTCTTTGGCACGCCGCCGATTGATGGCGCATTTGCCAACTATGTGACCGTTCCTGAGAGTTTTGCCTATCCTCTTCCTGATCACGTGTCGAATGAAGAAGGAGCTTTGATTGAGCCGCTCTCGGTGAGCATCTGGGCATGTCGCAAGGCAAGGCTACGTGGAGGAGATCATATGCTGGTGACTGGAGCCGGACCCGTTGGGATATTGACAATGAAAGTTGCCTTCGCATTGGGTGTTGCCGAAGTCACCATCACCGATGTTTTTCCACAACGGCTTGAGATGGCGCAGAAATTAGGCGCAACTCGTACGATCAACGTTGCCGAACAACCGCTTGCTCAAGCAGGGGTGCAAGCTGACGTGCTGATAGAATGTTCAGGCAATCAGCGAGCATTGATAGACGGCATTCGCTCACTGCGTCCTGCAGGCGTTGCGGTGGTGGTTGGCATGAACCCTGGCGAAGAGCTAAGCGTACCGATGTCGTTCATCCAGAACCGGGAAATCACCCTGACGGGAACCTTCCGCTATGCGAATAGCTATGCAGATGCTATCGCGCTTGTGGCAACTGGTCGCATTGAAGTGCGCTCAATCATCACTGGTCGCTATTCCTTAGAGGAGACGGAGCAGGCGTTGCAGGCAACAAAGAGCAATCCTGCGAATATCAAATCTGTCGTTGTACCTGAGTAACCATCAGTATCGTCAAGGCCGATACGTATACTATAATACGAGGAAAAGAGGGCAAGCATGCGTGCAGCTATCATTGACGCTCCTGGCAACATACGGGTAGGGAGCCTCCCAGACCCGACGCCGAAATCGGACGGATTGGTGATACGAGTGGGGGCGTGTGGTATTTGTGGCACTGACCTGCATATCGTGGATGGCGACTCTCCCCTGGCATGCTATCCTGTCGTGCCTGGTCATGAGTTCGCGGGCGAGGTTGTTGCCGTGGGCAGCAACGTCCCGCAAGGTATAGGCACCAAAGCGACCAAAATGACTGCCGGTACCAGAGTTGCAGTCGACCCGTCATTGTTCTGTGGCCATTGCGAGTTTTGTCGAACGGGTCATGGGAACCTGTGCCTCAACTGGGGAGCCATCGGGGTCACCGTCGATGGAGCATTCGCGGAGTACGTGAGAGTCCCCGCCGCCAATGCATATGTGTTGCCTGAAAACATTTCGTTTCGAGAGGCAGCCCTGATCGAGCCGATTTCCTGCGCGGTGCATGGCATGCATCGCCTCAATCCTCAGTCTGGCGATACCTTCCTGCTCGTGGGGGCGGGAACGATGGGACTGATTTTGTTGCAGATGGCACTACGCGGTGGGGCATCCAAGGTGGCCATGGTGGATCTGAATATGCAACGCCTGGAACGAGCAAAGAAACTAGGGGCCTGCGACACACAAATTGACATCTACAAAGTGCTTGAAAACGAGCCGCTTGGATTTGATTGTGTGATCGATGTCACAGGCGTTGCACCGGCCATTGAAGGAGCTTTCGCGGCGGTTAAGCGCGGTGGCAAGTTTATGATCTTCGGCGTTGCGCCCAGCGAGGCAAGGATTTCGCTCTCGCCTTTCCGCATCTACAACGACGAGATAACGGTGCTTGGCTCGATGGCGGTCCTCTACTCCTTTGGGCCTGCGGTCAATCTCCTGAGCAGCGGCATAATTGATACAGCGGAGATACTTACAACCGCTCTGCCTCTCGAGGACTTTCCAAACGCACTTAGTATGGTCAGGCGAGGTGAGGGCGTCAAAACGCAGATATTGCCCAACGGCTAGTCCGGGCCCAATCTGAACACCTGCTCTTCTCCCTCACCAGATGCTTTCCTTTTCACGCGGCTGAAAGAAGGGGTGTCCCACTTGCTGTCCCCTGGTGAGAGATCCTACGGAGATGGTGAACGGGGTGTGGTTTCATCGGTTGGGGAGTGCTCAACTGCTGCGTGAGAGTTCCCCGCACGCGCAAACGACTCGCTGTCATTCAGATCGCGTAAGGGACTCAGCCAGCCCAAGAGTCCATAGCGGTGGGCACCGAGCAATTCCCAGGCACGGATGAGGCCAACGGCAAAGGCGCCTATCAAGCAGGAGACCAGCCCATAGACGATCCCGACCTGTGAGGGAGTAGTGATGAGCTGTAACCCATTCACCAGTTCTAACCCATAAAGGGCGACACTGAGAAATACCATAAAGGCCCGCCGCACAAAACTCTGCCAGCCCTTGCGCAGTCGCAAGAGGTGCCATGCTTGGATCAGACTCGTCAACAGGCAGAGGCAGCTAAAAGGCACGATGACCAAGCCAAAGTTGATGTGGGGAATCAGTGCGACCAGCGAGATGAAGAACGCATTAATCAGGGCAGTAAAGGCGCCGCCTGCGACAGCTTGTCGCTCCACCGGCGCTCTGCGAGTCACCATCTGCTCCGGAGCGATGGAAACGGCCACGAAAAGCAGGCCGACGAGAGCGGCTCCGGCGCTGGCGCTGGCGATGAAGAAGCTGGCAAATTCTGCTGGAACCACGAGGGGAACTCCTTCCTTGTGCTTGTTCCCTTGAAGGGGAGCCATCCATAGGGTGAGCCATAGCTTCCATTGTAGTCTGCTGGATACACAAACACAAGGGTGGCACTCATTGGTGGTATGAGCTGTTGCAAGCTGGCTGGTCTTGTCCAAGACCTCAAACAGTTGAAACATGCTTTGAGGGTTGAACCTGAACTCTTGTCCGTCCTTCGATCAGGTTCAGGTCTTCGTGAAGAGAAGCAATTTAGCTCAGCTTTTTCGCCTTTTTCAACACGCTGAAATCCAATGCGGCGTGATAGGGTAGAGTTATAGGATGCTTAGGGCGCACAGGTGGCCAGATAGGAGTGCGAGCCCGTCAGGAGGCGCGAAGATCCCACTTTGTGCGACAGGCATCGGCAGTCCTCCTGTACATGAAAGACCAGGCAAAGAGACCAAGAAGGAGGACTAGGCCTCCACGCTGATCTGCAGGACGCGCACGCCCCGCATATCCAGCCAGTATCGTCCTTTCGCATGCACCATGCGAATGAGCGCGGTATCGCAAGAGGGGCAGCGAACCACCGTCCCCATCCCATGCATGTAGGCTGCCAGCGCACCAATGACAGCAGTGGCGCCACAGCCCGTACAGGTGGCCTGCACCAGCGTCATGTCAAAGGGGAAGATCTCTTGCAGGCTGCCTGCGGCAGCATTGCCATCCAGTTTGTTCTCCATCATGTTTCTCCTGTCGGTCCGAACCGTTCGGTCTTGATGCGTGCCGGGTCGTGTCCCAGCGTGACGAGACTCGTAGCGGCGGTTTCGACAAACGGGGTAGGGCCGCAGATGAACGCCAGGGGGTGTTGATCTGGCGGCCACGCCACCGCACGCAGCATCTGGGTATCGATGCGGCGCTGATAGCCCGTCCATCCGGGCGGCTGCACGCGGGTCAGCGTCTGTAGCACCTCCAGCATCGTGCTGCTCCTCTCCAGGCGGTCGAGTTCATCGCGGTAGATTACGTCCTCAAGGAAGCGCGACGAGTAGAGCAAGCGGGTGGCAACGGTACTCCCCACGGCTGCCCGGTGGCGCAGCATCGCCATCAAGGGCACGATCCCTGATCCTCCTGCGACCAGCAGGAGCGGCCCGCCCATGAAGGCCTCCCAGACGAAGTAGCCACCGATCGGGCCGCGCAGCTCTAGTTTATCACCGACGCTCAGTTCCTCGGTGAGGTAGGGGGAGACTTCCCCGTCATCGAGTCGTTCGACGGTGAGCCTCACGTGCGGTGCCTCTTCGGGTGGCGAGGCAATCGAGTAGCTGCGCTCGGCCTGGTAGCCGTCTTGGGCGGTGAGGCGCACATCTACGTGCTGCCCAGCGCGATGGCCCATCCAGGTGGGCAGAGCCAGGGTGATGCTCCTGGCCCGCGCCGTTTCTGCCTGGGTGGCCACCACCTCACCCAGTTGCCAGGTCAGTCGCCCCAATAGCGTTCTTCTTTCCATGGATCACCGTGATTATTATAGCCCAGCGACTCCCAGAAGCCCGGTTCATCCTGATCGACCAGGCGCAGACCCCGCACCCACTTGGCACTCTTCCAGAAGTAGAGGTGGGGCACCAGCAAGCGTGCCGGGCCGCCGTGTTCGGGCGCCAGAGGCTGCCCCTCGTAGGTGTCGACCACCCAGGCCTTGCCGTCGAGCACCTCTTGCAGGGGCAGGTTGGTGGTATAGCCGCCATCGCTGAAAGCGATCACGTAGCGGGCCTGGGAGGTGAGCTGCGCGAGCAGGGTGTCGAGGGAGACGCCTTCCCAGTGCGTGTCCAGTTTGGACCACTTGGTCACGCAGTGGATGTCTTTGGTCACCGTCTCGTGTGGCAGGGCACGAAATTCGTCCCAGTTCCAGCGTTTCGGCTGATCGATCTCCCCTAGAATCGAGAAATCCCAGGCCGAGAGCTTCGTATGCGGCGTTGGTCCTGCCGAGAGCACCGGAAAGCCGCGCTCGAGATATTGTCCCGGTGGCAGTCGTGTGCTCTGATCGCTCTGCTGGCGGCGACCTCGGAATCCGCGCGAGAAGAAACCTTCACTCATTTTCTCACCTCCTGCTCTCTTTTCTCATGTTGTTTCCCACTAATATAGTATATCATGCACCTTGTAAGGGCTTATCAGCATATGCAGGACAGGATGAGCCCTCCCTCTCCTGTTGTTCTTTAGGCAGCGTGATGCAACCGGTTTTGCGCATCGCTTTTCGAGGTCTCGACGCCGAGACTCCGTCGCACCTCCAGGTAATGGACAATTGCATCCCGACTCACGACGCCGACAAGGGCACCATTTTGCACAACGGGCAACTGATTCACATCACGACCGGCCATTAAAGGGAGCATGTCGCTCAAATGTTGCTGCTTTTACTACAGAACGCTCCCGCGACCTTGCCGAACCAACCTGCTTTCCCAGGTGGCCACACTCAGCGGAAAACCGTGGATGAGCACGGCGGGACGACCCGAGCCGTGATCCTCGTAGTAGGTATCGATGGACCCTGAGTTCTTTGTACCCACATTGATGTACGGCATGAATGTCTCCATTTCTCTCGCGCGGCTCTGATGGGAGAGCCTTGTTCTAACAACTGCGAAGACGCTGCTCAGGCGGTCATCGCTGCTTGTGCCGCCGTCTCGATGAGCTTCACCACGTCACCGGGGTGGGAGACCATCGCCACGTGGTTCGTCGGGACTTCGACAGTGGTTGCACCCATGCGCTTGGCGAACAGACGCTCGGCATCGGGCGGGATCGTCTGATCGCCATCGGCGACCAGGAACCAGGACGGCAGCGCTTTCCAGGCCGGGACCCCCATCACCTCCTGGAGGGCGGTCGCCGACAACGGCTGCTGCACAGCATACATGACCTTTGCCTTCACCGGATCAACGTCAGCCGCGAAGTGGTGCACGAAGTCGTCTTCTGGCAGCCAGGCGAAGCCCTGCTTGTCGATGATGAGGTGCGCCAGTGCCGGGTTCACCGGTCCCTGCGACAGCAGCGCGCCGATCGATTCGCCCGCGTCAAGTCCGAAGGCCGCGATGTAGACCAGACTGACGACGTTGGGCGCGTCGGTGCCCAGAGCGGTGATGATCTGGCCGCCGAACGAGTGGCCGGCGACGATGGTCGGGCCGTTCTGGAGGGCCAGCACCTGGCGCAGCCGGGCAACGTTATCGGCCAGCGTGGTCATCGGAAACTGGGGTGCTGTGACGTTGTAGCCGTTCGCCCAGGCGCCATGGACTAATACGATGTTCGTCCCAGGTCCGGCATGCTTGTGAGCAAATATACTCATGGATGTTCTCCTTTCGCTCGTACAACGAGCATGGCTGGCAAACCAGGGTAACGGCTCGTTCTCTGGTTTCAGCTTTCTTTTCGCAACAGAACCATTTCTTCAACCTACAGTGGACAAAGCACCTATTCAAGCCGGGTCGAGAACCCCTCACGCAGCCAGGCCGTGGCAAGGGCGACCGCGCCACGGGCCGCCGCGGTATGGGCCAGGACATTCAACATGACAAAGTCGTGGATGGTCCCCTGGAACCGCACAGCCGTGACGCGGACCCCGGCCTCCCGCAGCTTGTTGGCATAGGCTTCCCCCTCATCGCGCAACACGTCCGCCTCGGCGGTGATGACGAGCGCCTGCGGCAGTCCTTGCAACTGCTCCGTACTGGCTCGTAGCGGCGAGGCAGTGACCTCATTACGCTCGCCCGGGTGGCGCGTGTACTGATCCCAGAACCACATCATCGCGTCGCGCCGCAAGTGGTAGCCTTCGGCGAACTGGTGATAAGATGCGGTGTCGAAAGCCGCGTCGGTCACCGGGTAGAAGAGCAACTGGAGCTGGATGTCCGGTCCCCACGTTCCCTGGACAGCAGTGTGACCACCGCCGCCATGTTGCCCCCGGCGCTGTCGCCAGCCATGGCGAGGTGTTCTGCATCCAGGCCATGCTCCCGTCCGTGCCCGGCAACCCACTGCGCCACCGAATAGCACTCCTCGAGGGCCGTCGGGTATCTGGCTTCGGGGCAGAGACGGTACTCGGGGAACACCACTGCGGCCCCGGCTCCGACCGCGAGTTCGCGTATCAGCCGGTCATGGGTCTGCTTGCTGCCAAACACCCAGCCAGCACCGTGGATGTACACGATGACGGGCAGCGGAGCCTGCACGTGCGGTGGCCGCAGGATGCGCAGAGCGACCTGCGCGCTGGGACCGTCTGCAATGGTGAGATCCTCGATGTCGACCGGCAGCGTGCTCACCTGGCCTGATTGCGCTTCCTCGAGGGCGAGCCTTCCCTGTTCGGGACCAAGGGTGAACAGCAAGGGTGGCCTGGCCGCAGCCTCTGCGAACGCTTGAGCCTCGAGTTCTAACTGGATCCTGCCGGTCATCTGTCTCCCTCCTCGCTACGAGTGACAAAGTACGCCGTGTGATGGTCCCCAGCAGCATCCACGTCATACCTCCAGAAGCGCGGCATGGGTGCACACCAGGACATCACGCCTTGCGTTTCCGCTTGTGTGCCGATACACAGCTTATACCGACCTTGCGCCTCAGTGAGAGGATCGTCTCTGTTTTGTAGTATACTCATCATGGTATTCGAAGTCACCGTACATCGTGTGGCATTAGCACCTCCCATCGCTTCACATCGCTGCGTTTGTGTGAGGTAGACGGAAAGGGAACGTCCATGAAGGAATCCTCGTACCGCGAGCGAGACTTCGCCTTTGGGCAGGTAATGTTGACCTTGCGCACCATGATTAGGCTGACGCAAACCGAATTGGCCGACTTGCTTGGCGTCACCCGCCGCGCTGTGAGCGACTGGGAGGGGGCCTCACGTATCCCAAGGCAGAACACCTGAAACAGTTCGTGGTCCTCGCCATCGAGCACCAGGCCTTTCCGACCGGGCGCGAGGCAGAGGAGGTTCGTGCTCTCTGGCAAGCGGCCCGCCAGAAAGTGTTGCTCGATGAAGCCTGGCTTGGCACGCTGCTGCCCGACGTGGATATGTCCCCAGCATCCCAACCAGTCGAGGAGACCATTGGCGCTGCCCAGGCTCCTGCTCCCCCTGCTAAGAGTGGGCCTCGCCTGGATTGGGGCGACGCGCTCACCGTCGCGACCTTCTATGGGCGCGAGTGGGAACGGGGCCTGCTCTCCGAGTGGGTGGTCGAGGAGCGCTGTCGGGTGGTAAGCGTGCTGGGACTGGGCGGCATCGGCAAGTCCGCGCTGGCGACCAGGGTGATGCAGCGCGTGGCGGAGCGCTTCGAGGTGGTCATCTGGCGCTCCCTGCGCGATGTCCCGACCTGCGAAGCGCTGCTCGATGACTGCCTCCAGGTGCTGGCCCCCCAGCGCTCCGCGATGTGTCTGCCAGCCTCGAAAGCCGCCAGGGCCTCCTGCTGGACAACCTGGAGTCGTTCCTGGAGGAAGGCCAGGACACCGGTCACATGCGTCCCGGCTACGAGGGATTCGCCCGCGTGCTGCGCCGGGTGGCGGAGACCGAGCATCAGAGCTGCCTGCTGCTCACCAGCCGGGAGAAACCGGGCGAGCTCGTGCCGCTGGAGGGCAGCCGGGCACCAGTGCGCGAGCCGGTGACCCTGAGTGAACTGCGTGCCATGCTGGTGATGCCGGGGCCTTCGGGGGAGCTGCTGGAAGCCATCGACGGGCTGCGGCAGCGCAGCCTGATCGAGCGCGGGCAGCACTCTGGCAGCTTCACGCTGCAACCGGTTGTCCTGGAGTACGTGACCACACGGCTCGTCGCGGAGGTGAGCGGCGAGATCGCTCAGGGAGGGCTCGCGCGCCTGATCCAGCATGGACTTTCCCAGGCACACACCAGGGATTATGTACGGCGGACCCAGGAGCGGCTACTGCTGGCTCCCGTGCTGGCGTGCTTGCTCAGCGTCCTCCTGGGACCCGCTCAGGTGGACGAGCTGCTCCGCTCGCTGCTCGACCAACTGCGCCAACGAGCGCTGGAAGCTCAGGGGTATGGACCAGCTAACCTGGTAGCACTGCTGCATATGCTGCGGGGGAATCTGCGCGGCCTGGATTTGTCGCACCTGTCGTTGCGCGGCGTGTCTCTGCAAGGCATCGAGCTGCAAGATACGACACTGGCCGGGTCACTGATCCAGGAGGCCGTCTTTACCGAAGCCTTTGACGCCATCAATGGGCTCGCTATCAGCAGCAACGGGGAATACTGGGCAGCGTCAAGCAGGCGCGGAGAAGTGCGGGTGTGGGAAGCAGGTGGTCAGACCCTACACCGAATCTGGCAGGCCCACACTGAACGGGTCTGGTCGCTTGCGTTCAGCCCGGACGGACGGATGCTGGCCAGCGGAAGCTGGGATGGTCTGGTCAAGCTGTGGGAGGTGACCAGCGGCATGCTGGTCTGGTCAGGCAGGCACACGGGGAATATTAACAGTGTGGCGTTTGCCCCCGACGGTAGCCGACTTGCCAGCGCGAGCTATGATAGTACGGTCAAATTGTGGGATGTTGTTGCTGGACGACTGCACCAGACGTTGACCGGGCATACGGAGCGGGTGCATCGAGTCACCTGGAGTCCTGATGGGCGTCTGCTGGCCAGTGGTGGGTATGAAAAAACGATCTGGCTGTGGGATGTCGAACAGAACGGTTATCGGGGGACATTGCAAGGACATACCGACTCGGTGATCGCTCTCGCCTTCACGCCCGACAGCCGCAGCCTGCTCAGCAGTGGAGATAGCACCCTGCGCCTGTGGGACATCGCTAGCGGGAGGAGCATACGAGTCCTGCAAGGCAACGTAGGAGCCCTCTTTGACGTTGACTGGAGCCCCGATGGAGCGCACCTGGTCAGCGGCGGCTCTGATAAGCTGGTGACCATCTCTGATGCGATTGATGGAACCTCGTCCTATGTGCTACGTGGACATGGCGGACTTGTGTTTGGGGTCGGATGGAGCCCCGATGGCATAAGGCTGGCCAGTAGTTCGTGGGACACAACCATCCGGTTGTGGAACCCCGCCACGGGTGTCAGTCTCCAGGTACTCCGAGCGACCGACGATCCCATCACCTTCTTCTGTGGGGTGGCCTGGAGTCCAGACGGGCAGAGGCTGGCAAGCTCAACCTATCTCAATCTACCCGGTGTGCTGGTGTGGGATGTGAGCGTAGGTTCGCCTATCTGGCGGAGTCTTGGATATCCGACTCCGATCCGTCGTGTCGCCTGGAGTCCCGATGGCAGGTGGTTAGCTGGCGGTGGCGATAATGGAGAACTCTATGTGTGGGACGCGAACGACGGTACAGTGTTGCAGCGACTGGTGGGACACCAGGGGCCTATCAAGAGTGTCGCCTGGAGTCCCGATGGGACGCGGCTGGTCTCGGCTGGTCTCGGCTGGCCGCGGCAGAGAGAGCGGAGAGTTGTTTGTCTGGGATGCACAACACGGGGAACGTGTGCATACCATTGCGGGGCATCCCAGGATAATCTATGCGGTGGTCTGGGTTATGAACGGGGAGCGTGGAGATATGTTGGTCAGTGGGGGCAGTGACGGTACGCTGCGCTGGTGGATAGTAGACAGCGGAGAGTGCCTGTGGGTCCGCGAAGCACATCAGGGAACGGTGCAGTCGCTGAGGCGCAGTCCAGATGGCGCGAAACTGGCTAGCTGCGGCGATGATGGGGTCATTCTGCTCTGGGACCTGCACCGTGGCGAGCATCTCCAAACACAGCGGCGGGATCGACCCTACGAGCGCCTGGATATCAGCGGGGTGAAAGGATTGACGCAGGCGCAGAAGGCGTCGTTACGCGCGTTGGGGGCGATTGAGAGCGTTCCTGATTGCGACTTTGGGTTTTTCTGTCGCCGTCCGTTTTGATGGGGAAGCATAACATTATCCTTGAAGACGCTCGCCCCTATCCTGGCAGACCAGTACGATGCCTGGCATAGATGAGCAGGGCTGAGACAAAGCCAATCACAGCGCAGAGTGCTGCGAACAGCCAGGTGGTTCTAAAAGAGGATCACGCTCCCCACTGCCGCACCAAAGAGCGACAGAATGGGCACCGATGAGCAGCCCCCACTCGTTTCCTTCGATGATCGCCAACACTAGACAAAAGATCGCCATTGTGAGCGTGAGCAGGCCAGGCACATCGATACGCCTGCTCACAGAAGGGTCGCGTGTTTCCGGCACAAAGAGCAACGTCAGCACTATCCCCACTGCACAGATTGGCAGGTTGACAAGGAAGATCCAGCGCCAGTCAAAGGTTTGGACCAGAAAGCCACCGATGCACCAAGGGGTTCACTTCGATGCTGCTATCTGATACCAAGTTGCAATCTAACGCTCCATTCTGAAATGCGGGAAAAACATCATAGAACGCAGCCGTTGTTTGTCCTCAGTCAGTTCGCTGAGTGCCTGGCAAAGAACCTCAATCAGTTCCTCTAGGGAGGGAAAGACCCGATTGTGCAAGTACTTCTCTCGCAGTTCCTCCCAGAGATGCTCGACCGGGTTAACTTCTGGACTATAAGCGGGTTGAAAGATCAAGCGCATATTCTCTGGTACCCGCAGCTCTTTGGCCCGGTGCCAGCCGGCTTGATCGACTTGCATGACCACGAAGTAGTCGGCAAAGTCTTGGGCCACCTGCAAAAGTCAAGAGA
>WNFX01001500.1_pt1 | contig 57861 bp, 50 predicted proteins | sample 5400111 | NCBI WGS metagenome assembly WNFX01 (sample SAMN13153363, study PRJNA577476) | soil metagenome | isolation source: 40 cm soil or saprolite under grassland replicate 1 | place: USA:California | collected 2016-06-15
TAGCGCTGCCGGTCATCGTCGATTCAGTGGAGGCGGCGATCCCGGCCGTCCAGCACCTGCTCGACACCCCGGCCGAGGTACTCGGCGCCCGCGGCTGAGCCAACAACCCCGCTCCCCCGGCGTTAATCGCGATCTACCCGACCGGCGTGGCTTCTAGCGAGGCGAGGCGTTTCTGTGGCTGCGGCCGGTGGGAATCATGCTTCTCGGCGTGGCCTGTTTCGCCTTACTGGTCTGGCCAGGGCCGCTCAGGAAGATCGCACACACTGGCCCGACCCGTTCTGAGCGGCCAGCCGGACTGGCTCATCGGCAGCCGGGCTCCCGCCAGGTAGCGCCGGCCGCGTCGCGGTGGCGGACGAAGTCCACCGCCTCGGCCGGGCGGCCTGGCCAGTGCAGCGTGGTGACCGAGGCGGGCGTGGTGGCCACCACCCGCCCGCGTGCCACCACATGCGAGGGGCGGACCTGCCGTCGCACCACGTCGAACGGGCCGCTGGCCGGCAGCAGGAGGAAGCTCGCCGGGCGGCCGGGCGCGATCCCGTACTCCTCGCCGAGGCCGAGCACAGCGGCGGCCCGGCCGGTCACCATCGCGAAGCACTCCGCGATCTCGTCCGGCGAGGTCAGCTGGGCGGCATGAGCGCCGACGAAGGCGACCTGCACGGGGTTCCCGGTGCCGAGCGGGTACCAGGGATCCATGATGTCGTCGTGGCCGAATGCCACGTTGATGCCGGCCGCCAGCATCTCCTTCACCCTGGTCAGCCCGCGGCGCTTGGGGTAGTCGTCCAGGCGGCCCTGCAGGTGCAGGTTGACCATCGGGTTGCTGACCAGGTTGATCCCGGACCGGGCCAGGATCCGCTCCAGCTTGAGCGCGTAGGCGGCGTTGTAGGAGCCCATCGCGGTGGTGTGGCTTGCCGTCACCTTCTCCCGGAGCCCGCTGCGCGCCGCCAGCGTGGCCAGCACCTCAGCGAACCGCGACTGCTCGTCGTCGATCTCGTCGCAGTGCACGTCCACCATCAGCCCGTGCCGGGCGGCGATGCCGACGGCGATTTCCAGCGACCGGACGCCGTCCTCCCTGGTGTCCTCGAAGTGCGGGATCGCGCCGATCACGCCGGCCCCCCGGGCCGCGGCGCCGGCGACCAGCCGCTCGCCGTCAGGGAACGAGCAGATGCCTTCCTGCGGGAACGCGACAAGCTGCAGGCCGATGACATCGCGGACGCTGTCCGCGACCTCGGCCAGCGCGTCGAGCGCGACCAGGCCGGGATCGGTCACGTCGACGTGGCTGCGGACGTGCAGCACGCCGTTCGATGCCTGCCAGCGGAGCACCTCGGTGGCCCGGTCGATCACGTCGGCCCGGCTGAGCATCGCCTTGCGCTCGGCCCAGCAGGCAATCCCCTCCCACAACGTGCCGCTGGCGTTCCAGCGCGGCTCGCCCGCGGTCAGCGTGGCGTCGAGGTGCACGTGCGGCTCGACGTAGGGCGGCGAGGCGAACGCGCCGCGGGCGTCGATGACGGCGCGGGCCGGCGGCAGCTCCCCGGAAGCCGGCCGGACCTCCGCGAACCGGCCCTGGTCGACGAGCAGGTCACTGAGCGCGCCGTCCGGCCGGCCCGCCAGCCGCACACCCCGGACGACCAGATCGATCACCGCGACATCTCCCCCCGGCCGCCGGCTGGCATCATCACCCGTCCGTGGCGCCGGCCTGCTGCCGGCCGGCCACTGGCTTGGCGGCCGTGCTTTCGCGCAGCGTCCCGCTCTCCAGCCAGCGGATCCCAGCGTAGACGACCAGGCCGGCCACGAACCCGGCCGCGAAGGCGATGTCGCCGCCCTGCAAGCCAGGGCGCTGAGACGTAGCCCCGTACAGCGAGGTGTTCATGAGCGGCGTCGCGGCGGTCAGCCGAGCCGCCGCCGGTCCTGCGGGGCGTCCCAGTCTGCCTGGAACGGCGTCACCGCGATCCGCCAGCCGGCGTCGTTGAGGAAGCTCGGCTTGGGCCCCGATCCGAACCGGGCGAACGAGGAGAAGTCCGTGGTGTCCCGGAAGGCTGGAAGCCGGTAGAGGTCGCGCGCGTAGGCCCAGAGAACCGGGAAGTCGACCAGCCGCCGTTCGCTGATCTTGGCGAGCGGGTTGTATCTGGTGTCGAAACGAGCCAGCGTCGGCCAGAGCCGCACGTCTGACTCGGTCACCGCCGGGCCGAACAGGTACCTGCTCGTGGCGAGCCGCTCCTCCAGGTACTCCAGCGTGCCGATCAGCCGGTGCCTGAGCTCGGTGTAGTCCTGCTCGGTCGTGGCGCCGGCGACACGGTAGGTGCCGTCGTTGACGGTCTCGTAGACCCGCTCGTTGAGCGCGTCGATCTCGGCCCGCAGGGCCGCCGGGTAGAGGTCAGCGGACGGGTCGGCCCACTCGCCGAACGCGGTGCCCAGGTCGATGGTGATGTCGCGGAAGTTGTTGCTGACGATCGCGGCGGTCTGCCGGTCCCACAAGACGGGCACCGAGACGTGGCCGCTGAAGCCGGGCTCGGAGCTCTCGTATGCCTCTGCCAGCAGGGTGAACCCGTTGACCGGGTCGGGGCCGCGCCTGGCCCGGAAGGCCCAGCCGCGGCCGTCCCGCTCATCGTCCACGTAGGACAGCGACACCACGTCTTCCAGGCCGGCCAGCTTGCGGACGATCGCGGTCCGCTGCGCCCACGGGCAGCGCCAGGAGATGTACAGGTGGTAGCGGCCGGGCTCGGCCCGGTATCCGCTGGAGCCATCCGCCGTGATCCGGCCGCGGAACGGGTAGCGCGGCCGCTCGAAGGCCTTTCCCGGGTCGAAGCCGCGGCCAGCGCCGTACTGCCCGTAGGCATCGAAGTCGACCGGGCTGGCGTATTCCGGCGAAGCCGTCGTCGTCATGTCGCTGCCTCCGCGTTCCCTCTGCACCCGCCGCCATCGCCATCATCATCGATCCGGCCCGGCAGCGGAAGCCCCGGAGGCGAGCGGCCCGCCCAGCGACTCGCGGACCGGGCCGGGCTACCCGGCCGGCCCAATGGCCCGGGCCGTACGGGGCGATCGGCAGGCTCGAGGAACGCGGCTTCATCGAGGCGCTGCCGCCCGAGCAGCGGCGCCGGCCGTACCGGATCACCGCGGCGGGCGCACGGGAACTGGCGCACGCCGCCGCGCGGATGCGTGACGTCGCCAACCTCGGGCTCACCCGCCTTGCCGCGGCCAGGGCCACGGCATGACCCGCCGTCACGTCCGCGCGGCCCGCCGCGGCGCCGCCGGGCCCCTCACCGGGCGGCTGGCCGGCCTGCGATGCCGTGCAGGAACTCGATCAGGCCGGCGAAGTACGCCTGCTGGTCGTCGTACATGGCCAGGTGGCTGCCTTCCGGGCAGTAGAGGTAGCGCCCGGCCGGAAGGCGGCCGGCCATCATCTCCATGTGGGCCGGGTCCATCGTGTCGTGGCGGGCTCCGATGACCAGCGCCGGCACCTCGATCGAGGCGAGCTCGCTGGTGCGGTCCCAGTGCGCGAGCTTGGCGTCAGCGCTGATGCCGAGCTCGCTCGGGCCCTGCATCGACACGTAGATCGCCGGGTTGATGTGGGCGAATCCGCGCTGCACCGGATCGGGCCAGTCCTCGACCGGCATGCGCAGCACGTGATGGACGTAATGCTGGGCGTTCAGCAGCTCCATGTACCTTGGGTTCTCGATCTCGCCCTTCGCCTCCAGCGATATGATCTCGGCCAGCGCAGCCTGGTCCATCGCCGGCATCAGCACCTGCCGGGCGTAATCGTTGTAGGCCGGGACGCTCGCCATCATGTTGGAGATCACCAGCCCGCGCAGGTGCTGCTGGTAGCGCAGGGCGTACTCGATGGCCAGGATCCCGCCCCACGAATGGCCGTACAGCACGAAGTTATCCCGGCCCAGGCCGAGCGCACGGCGGACCTGCTCCACCTCGTCGACGAAGCGGTCGGCTTCCCACAGTGACGGCTCCTCGGGCTGATCGCTGAAGCCCGAGCCGAGCTGGTCGTAGTAGTAGTACTCGATCCCCGCCGCCGGGAGGTAGCTGTCGCAGGACTCCAGGTACTCGTGGGTCGCCCCTGGCCCGCCGTGCAGCAACAGCACCCTGAGGTCTGGGTTGTTGCCGACTCGCTTGACCCACACCCGGTGGCGGCCGGCCGGCGTGCTCACCGGGATCATCCGCGCGCCCCCGCTCAGTACGTCGTCCCGTCCGGTGTAATCCAGGTAGCTGCTCATCGGTCCCACGTGCCCCTTCCGTCCGTCCGGCGCGGCGGCTGCCCGCAGCCCCCAGCAGCATAAGCTGACCAGCACCTCGAAGGCCCGCCCGCATGACCTGCCGCGGATAGGCGGCGCGGTGCCATCGGATGCTGCCGGGGCGCCGGGTCCGGGTGGTTTGTGGTGGCTGCGGCGCCTGTGATGCTGGTGGTGCGCGCGGTGGGCGTTCCGGCCCGGCTCCAGGATCAGGAAGCTCGCTGGCACATATCAGCACCGCCGCTGGTTACCGCAGCGCAGTTTCATCGACGCGGGCTACCTGGCGCGGTGGCGCCGGAGTAGTTCCACGGAGCCGCCCGTCCTGCGGGCGCCCAGCTTGCGCAGCAAGCTGGCGCAGGCGGTATTGGTGAGGTCGACCTCGGCGGTGACCTCGCCGACTGCCTGGTCGCGCAGAGGGCGGAACGCCGCCGCCAGCAGGGCCCTGGCCACTCCGCGGCGCCGGTAGCCGGCCACGACTCCGATCAGCCCCAGCCGGCGCCGGCGATACTCGTTCCACACGCGCACAAGCCCGGCATACTGCCCGGTCGTCTCATCGATGGCGACGAGGTAGGTCCTCGCGTCGAAATGCCACGGGTCGAAGGTGTACTCCAGGAACTCGGCCGGATCGTTCACCCAGCCGTCCGTGCCGGGAACGTCCGCGCGGAGCAGGTCGTCCAGGGCCCGTAGCGCGTCCGCCTCCGTGTCCGTGGCGGACACGGCGTGAAGCCCGGCAGGAAGGCGCGCATCTGCCAGGCCGGTGAGAGCGGCGTCTGTTGGCACGAGGTACTCGTCCTCGCGGCGGTTGACGACGAAGCCGAGCAGGCGGCAGCGATCAAGCTGCTCATAGTCGGACTCATCAACCATGATGTACAGGTCCTGCTGGATATCGTCGCTGACCGCGGCCAGCAACGCCTCGTACGCGTCGGCTCGCCAGCTATCGAGCCAGACGAACCACCGCCGGTCGGGCCGGGGCGCAGCGTGCGCGAATCCGACAGCCTGGCGGCCATCGAGGGCACGCCATTCCCTGGCTTGCGGCCGGACGATAGCCGGCCGGGCAGCGGTCATACCGCCGATGCTAAGAACGTTGCGGAGCGTCCGGCCACGGGTTAACCCCTCCCATCGCTACACCGGGCCTGCTACCCGGGCCCTGCTAGAGCGCTACCCGGGCCCTGCGAGAGCGCGAGGCCCATCATGATCGTGTCCCAGAGCTCGCCGCTCGCCCGGCGGTACTGCCGTACCCGCCGCCCTTCCTCGACGAAACCGGACTTGCGGTACAGCGCGATCGCGGCCGCATTGTGCGCGAACACCTCGAGGCAGAGCTTGTGCAGCCGCTGGTCGCGCGCCCAGTCGATGGCCGCCCGCACGAGCGCCGAGCCGACCCCGCGGCCGCGCCAGTCGCGGTCGACAAGCATCCCGATCTCGCCGAAGCCGTGGCGGCTGACCTCGACGTGCAGCATGCCGACGATCCGGCCGCCGCCGACCGCGACGACAGACTCCGCCGCGCTGCGCGTGAAGAGCGCGGCGCGGTCCGCTATGTCGACCGGCGGCTCGGTCGCGATCCCGGTGCGCTCTGCCGCAACCGCCGCCATCAGCTCTGCCATCGCCCGCGCGTCCCCCGCCTGCGCCGGCCTCACCGTGAACTCCGCCATCGGGCCATGCTCGCATCCCGCGTCCGCGGCGAGGCAGGCCTGGCGGGCCGTTCCTGGTGGCCCGGCGGCGCCCGGCCCCGGAACCGCCTGCCTCCGCCCGGCTGGTCAGGTCCGGTCCGGCGGAACCCCGTTGCGCTGCCAGTTCCAGACCGGGGCCAGGCCGGGCTCGGAGCCGAGGACGGCGACGAGCAAGCGGAGCTGCTCCTTCGGCAGCGGCAGCAGTTCCGCGTGCCGCGGCTTGACGAAATGACGCTTGGGCAGCGACCCGGGTGGCTGGACCTGCTCGGCCGAGAACGCCTTGAGCAAATCGGTGGCGGTACGGATGCCGACCCGCCGGAGCTTGACCCGCGCCTGCGGACCCGGCTCGGCAACCAGCTCAGCGGCCGGGCATGGCTGCGGTTGGCGCGCGCCGGCCAGCCCGCCGCGGTCGGCGTGTTCCAGGTGGATCAGCAGGAACGCCTGATCGATCCAGTCCACCAGGCGCCCGGCCGGGACCCGGGTGTGCAAGATGACGTCCACCAGGTTCATGGTGGTGAGGTTCTGCATGTCTTCGACGCCTTCTTCGATCAGCCGCGCCTCGTACCACAGGTTGAACCCGTCCAGCTGGTCCAGCGGATAGTCGGAGGTGACCGGCGGAACGACCAGGCACAGCGCCTTTGATGTCACCCGCTGCAGCGCCTGCAGGCCGACCAGCGGGAAGAACCCGATGAAGAACGCGACGGCCAGCTCAGCGTGATAAGCGAGCAGCGAGGTAGCGCCGGTCACCTGATGCAGCACGGCGACGATCAGCAGCACCAGCATGATCCGGAGCACGGCGCTGGCGTAGGCGCTTGGCCGCAGGTCGCTCTGGAAGAACCGGCGGATCAGCATGCTGGTCACGAACGCATACGAGCCGATGAACCCGTATTTCAGCACATCCCACGGGCCGGCCGGGGCGGCGACGAACCGGGTATCCCACAGCACCGCCGCCCAGCCCGCCGCGAGCACCGCGGTCGCCAGGAACACGGGAAACAGGGACTCGCTGCTGACCGCGTAGTCACCATCCGGCTCGCCATCCCGGCTGCCCCGCTTCCCGGCCTGGCGCACGCCCGTCGCGGCGTCCGGAACCTGCCGCCCGTAGTAGGCCTCGAACTTCTGCCGGTAGATATTGTCGGCGTTCCGATAGCGCGGATCCTGATCCTTTTCCCACTGCGCGTGGAATTCCGACGTGAGCGGCGGCTCCGGCAGGTGCGCTGGCCTGTCCCAGCCGAGCCGGTGCAGATTAAGGACGTATTCAGCCCATAGCGCCTTGGCCCGCATGCCCAGGAACCGCACGTAAAGCCACCCTGGCAGGAACGCCAGGCACCACAGCGCGAACAGCTTCAGCGCCCCGGCGCCCCAGGTCTGCGAATCCGGCCAATGCTGCTGGGCCAGGAACCCAGCGGTGATGACGGTGACCGCTGCGGCCGCCGCGATCAGGAGATTCATCCACGTCGCGACCGCCTTACGGCGCAGCAACTCCCGCGCGTTGCGGCCCCGTAGGCGGTCCGCGGCCCATTCCAGCCGGGCGGCCCACGGCGCATGAAGATCAGCCTCTTGGCTGGCTCTCAGCCTGACCGGGCCTGGCGTCAGTGTCGTCATCCCGCACCCCGATCCCCCGGGCCGGGCTGGCTCTCCGGCCTCCTACCTACCTAGAGCGAGAATGCGCACGTCAGATACCTTGCTTTCGGTATTAACCCGGGCTGCCGAGGCCGCCCTGCCTAGCTGGCCCGGCGGTAGGCGCGGACGGCGAGCGGCGCGAACACGATGAAGATCCCGGCCAGCCACGCGATGCTCTTCAGCAAATTCGCCTCGATCGGGCCGCCCAGCGCCATCGCCCGCATGGTGTCGACGACGTAGGTGACCGGCTGGTTGCTGGCGAAGGCCTGCAGCCAGCCCGGCATGGTCTGGATCGGCACGAACGCCGAGCTGACGAACGTGAGCGGGAACAGCCAGATCAGCCCGAACGCCTGCACCGATTCTTCATCCCCGATGGCCAGCCCAGTGAAGGCGGCGATACAGCAGAACGCCAGCCCGAAAACGGTGGCCAGCACCACCATGGCCACAGCGAGCACAGCGCCGTTCTGGAACCGGAACCCGACCGCGTAGCCCACTCCGACGATGATCAGGATCGTCAGGAGCATCCGGGCCGTGTCGGCGACGAGCCGGCCGGCCAGCACCGCCGAGCGCGCCATCGGCATGGACCGCAGCCGGTCGATCACGCCCTTCTTCAGCTCCTGTGCCAGCGCGATGGCCGTGGCGAACGTGGCGAACGCCGCGGTCTGCGCGATGATCCCCGGCATCAGGAAGTTGACGTAGCTGCCGCCGGGCACCGGGATCGCGCCGCCGAAGACGAAGACGAACAGCAGCACGAACATCACCGGCTGGATCACGGTGAACACGATGTAGGCGGGCACTCGCAGCCAGACCAGCAGGTTGCGCCTGGCCATCGTGAGGGTGTCGCTGATCGCCCAGCGAGCCTGCACGACCAGGCCGGGCGTGTCTGCTTGCGCGGTGACGGCGGTCATGACGCCGCCCGCACGCTGTCGGTGCCGCCGGTGTTGCCGGCTCTCTTGCCGCCGCGGCGGCCACGGCGGCGTTCGGCTGGCCGGCCGTCCTCCTCGGCCGCGTGCCCGGTCAGGGCGAGGAACACGTCGTCGAGGGAGGGCCGCCGCAGCGCCAGGCCGCGGGTCTCGACGCCCGCGCTGTCCAGGCCGCGCACGCCCTCGATGAGCGCCTCGGATCCGCGGCCGCCGACGCCGACGCTGATCACGCCGGTCTCCTTGTCGACGTGCGGCTCGCTGTCGCCGATCTTCGTGATCGCGTTGACGGCGTCGCTGACCCGGGCCCGGTCGGGCACCGTGAACTCCAGCACGTCGCCGCCGACCCGGCCCTTCAGCTCCTCGGCCGTGCCGGCCGCGATGACCACGCCGTGGTCGATGACCACGATCTCGTCGGCAAGCTCGTCGGCCTCGTCCAGGTACTGAGTGGTGAGCAGCAGCGTCGTCCCGGCGGCGGCCAGCGACCTGATGATGTCCCATATGCCCAGCCTTGACCGCGGGTCCAGGCCCGTCGTGGGCTCGTCAAGGAACAAGACCTTGGGCCTGCCGACCAGGCTGGCGGCCAGGTCCAGGCGGCGCTGCATGCCGCCGGAGAAGCCCTTGGCCGGGCGATCGGCGGCATCGAGCAGGTCGAACTGCGCCAGCAGCTCCGCGGCGCGGCTGCGGGCGTCCGGCCGGCTCAGGTGGTAGAGCCGCCCGATCATCTCGAGGTTCTCCCGGCCGGTGAGCTCCTCCTGGATGGCCGCCGACTGCCCGGCCAGCCCGATCGAGCGGCGGACGGCTGCGGCCTCCCGCACGACATCGTGGCCGTCCACGATCGCCCGCCCGTTGTCCGGCTGGAGCAGGGTGGTCAGGATGCGCACCGCCGTGGTCTTACCAGCGCCGTTCGGGCCGAGTACGCCGAGCACCGTCCCGCGCGGCACCGACAGGTCGATCCCGCACAGCGCGTGCACTTCACCGAACGACTTCGTGAGGCCTTCCACGAGAATCACTGGGCCCGGGCTGGCCGGCTCCGGACTGATTGCTGACACTCCATCCTCCTGATCAGGTCGTCGGCCAGCCGGCACCAGACAGGAAGCCTGTCCGGCGCGCGGCGGACCGGGCAAGGGTCGCCGGCCCATGGCCGGGCCTGGGCTCTAGCAAACATGATCCTGCGCTCCTACCGCGAACCCATTACTCGCCGATGCAGACGTGTCCCGGCGCCGGAACTCACCGGCAGCCGGCCAGGCCGGCTGGCTACTCGCCGGTCTGGCCTCCGGCCAGCTCGCTGACGATGTCGAGATGGCCGATATGACGGGCGTACTCCTGGAGCAGGTGGAACAAGATGCGCTTCAGGGCCGGCGGATCGGCGCCGTCCCACCGCTCGCCCGGCTGGCCGACGTCGGCAAGGTCATGGGATTCGACAATGGCCCTGGTGCGCGCGGCCTGGGCGGTCAGCGCCGTTACCAGGTCGTCGAGCGACTCGCTGGCGGCGACGTGCCAGCGGCCGTCCCGGCTGTCGGCCCAGGGCTCCTCGACATCGCGGCCCTCGAAAGCCCACTCCAGCCAGCGCAGCTCGACGTAGGCGAGGTGGTTGAGCAGATCGGCCGGCGTCCAGCCGGACGGCAGCCTGCTGCGGCGCAGCTCGTCGCCTGGCAGCGCTCGCAGCTTGCTGACCAGCCGGGAGCGGAAGTAGTCGAGGTACCCGAGGAAGACCTCGGCGCGCGACGGCACCGCGGTGGTGGGCTCAGGGAACGGGACGCTCACAAGGCAAGCCTGCCGCACGGCCGGGCCGTCCGGCCGGCCGGCCCAGCGGCGGCTTCCGGTAACGGCCTTACCGGGGAACGGGACCAGGGCCGAGGGTGAAGCCGGTGCCGACCACGTCGCGGGGGTCCAGCACGAACTGGTGCAGGCCGGTCATGGACGCGCTGCCGGTCACCTCGGTGAGCACGGCCCGGCGGCCGAGCTCGGTCGCCACGGCGGTGATACTGGCCTCGAACCTGGTGCCGACGATGCTCTCGTGCACCAGGGCCTGGCCGTCGGCGAGGCCGTGCCCGGCCAGCAGCGCCAGCCGCGCGGAGGTCCCGCTCCCGCACGGGGACCGGTCGATCTGACCGTCCCCGAACACGGTCACGTTCCGCTGCACCAGGCGGCCTCCTTCGCCGGGCAGGTCCTCGTGCAGGATGACGCCGTAGATCCCGCTCAGCCGGCCGTCGGCGGGGTGCCTGGCCGCGCCCGCTGCATCGAGCCGGGCCTGGATGAGCCGGCCGGCGGCGACCAGCTGCGGCAGGCAATCCGGCGTGACGCGCAGGCCCAGCGCGCTGGCCGGCGCCGACGCGTAGAAGGCGCCGCCGAACGCGATGTCGACGCTCACCTCGCCGGCGGCGCTCGGCAGCCGGATGCCGCGCTCGTGCACCCACGATGGCACGTTGCGGAAGCTGACGGCGCTGACCCGCCCGCCGGCGTCCCGCCGGAGCCGGACGCCGGTCCGCCCGGACGGCACGTCGATGCTGAACGCGCCCGTGTCGGCCGTCACCAGCCCGGCGTCGGCCGCCCAGGTGGCCAGGGCTATCGTGCCGTGGCCGCAGGCGGTGGAGAAGCCGGACTGGTGGAAGAAGACCGCGCCGAGCTCCGCGCCCTGGTCGTCGGGCGGGGTGACGAAGCATCCGTACATCCCGCCGTGGCCGCGCGGCTCCTGGACCAGCAGCCTGCGCACGTGGTCGAGGTGAGCCGCGGCGTGCTCGCGCCGCTCAGCGACGCACGAGCCGGGCAGGCTGGGAACGCCGCCGGTCACGATGCGGAACGGCTCGCCCGCGGTGTGATAGTCGACGGTGCTGACGAGGGCGGGGCGCTGGGGCTGGCGCACTGATGCTGGCCTCCTCGGTGCGGCGCCGCGGCCGGCGGCGCGGGCTGGCGGCGGGCGGGACGGTCCTCAGACCACCGCGGCGCTGTCATCGCCCGGCCCGCCGGGTATCGCGCCGGTCTCCCTGGCGCGCCGGACTACGAGCTCGCCCACCGCCCAGTCCTGGGCGGCAATGCCGACGGACTTGAAGATGGTCAGCCCGTCCGGCGGCCGGCTGGCCGGGGCCGCGGCACCGCTGGTCAGCAGCTGGCCGATCTCGACGATGTCCTCGTGGTGCAGGTACCCGCCGTCGAGCGCCTGGACCAGGTCGCCGGCCTCCGCGAGCGCCGCCGCCAGCTGGTCGACCACTACCGCATCCGCGCGGCGGAATGCCTCCGGCGGCACCTCACACATATCGAGCCGGAACGAGCCAACGGCGTTGACGTGCACCGCGGGCTTCAGGTCGGCGGCGTCGAACAACGGCGCCACCGACCTGGTGGCCGTGCAGATCACGTCGGCCCCGCGGACGGCGCGGCTGGCCGACTCGGCCGGGGTGACGGCCACGCCCGGGTGACCGAGCCGCAGCCGCTCGCACAGTTCCTCGCTGCGCTGACGTCGCCTGCTGTGCACCCGGATCTCGCGGATCGGCCGGGCCGCGCAGACGCCGGCCACCTGGTCAGCCGCCTGGTCGCCGGCCCCCAGCATGGTCAGCACCTGGCTGGACGGCGGGTCGCGGCGAGGAAGCCGACCGTGTCGGCAGCATCGGCGTGGCCTGGGACGTTCGCGACAGCCTTTTCGCGCACAACAGGGCGATCGGCTGCCGCCTGGCTTGCCGCGGCCCCGGGGCGCCGTCATCCCGCCTCAGCCCTCGGGGTCGATGCCATGGAAGGCGGGCACCCGGACGGTCCGGTGGGCGCGGGTACCGCCGATGATCACCTTACGGAGCGAGACGTCGTTGCCGGTATCCGACTCGTGCAGGACGTTGCCCGGGTTGGCGGTCACCTCGATGTAGTAGGTCCCGTTCGGCAGGTGCGTGATGTTGAATGCCTGCCCGGCGACGAACTGGAAGTACGTGTCCCCCCAGCCGACCGGGAGCATTTCCTGCACCCACAGAGCCGTGGGCGAGCCGCAGGCGCCGCCGAAGCCGGTGAAAGACGGCTGCCAGACGGCATGCGGCGGCACCAGATCCATCGGATCCGTGGGAGCGATGCAGAATCCCTGCTTATGGCTGCGCACGGCGATCGTCTTGGATGCGTCGAGCAGGCGGTACCGGGCGAACTGCTGGAAATGCCAGTGGTTGTGGCCATTGCGGGTGTCGAATCCCATCGTCCCGGCGCGGACGCGGCCGATGACGTGGCCATTCCGCCAGAAGTACTGGTACGCCTTCATGACCGGTGAGCCGTTGGAACGGAATCCCTCCACGTCCAGCGGCGAGTTGCCGCCGATCCAGACCGTGGCACCGAAGTTCAGCTCATCCCTTTCGTGGTGGCTCTTTGTCGCCCGCAGGCGGCTGGCGCCGATCCCCCATGAGGGGGCGGGCACCAGGTCCGGCAGCGCGTCCTGCGGCGGGTTCTGCAGGTTCGCGGCCTTCGGCAGACGTGGCAGCATTCCGCTCGCGCCGCCTCGCCGGGGCGGCGCCACGCAGCACCCGGTCCCCTTCACCACGATGGCGGTGACGTGCGCGGTGGCGTCGGCGGCGGAAATGTTCAGCAGGCGCCGGTACTTGCTGGTGATCCTCACGGTGACCTCGTAGGTGCCGAGGCGGAGCCGGTAGGCCCGGCCGCTGAACTCAGCCGGGTCAGCTCCCCATCCCCGCTGGACACCCCACACCATGGACTTCTGGAACGGATTGAAGCCGCAGCCGCTTTGCGGGAATGGCGAGGTGGCCGGGCTGCCGGGAGTTGCCCGCTGCGGGTCGAAGACATCCGGGCAGAACGTGGCCCGCTGCGACGCCTTCACCGTGCCGTTGGAATTCTTCACCGTGATGTGCACGAAATTCCTTAATCCGTTCAGCCCGTCCAGGACGCTGGCCGGGAACGGCCTGACCTCGGTACCGCCGCCGGGCAGGTGGATGACCTGCGCGATCGTGATCGGCTTGGCGTAGCTCGCCCGCTGCACGTTGAACTGCAGCGGGGAGCCCAGCGACTCCACGTAGACGCCGGGATCGAGGAAGACCCGGTGCCCGAATCGCTCCAAGGTAATGGTGTTCTGCGCGGCGATCAGGCGCACGGACGGCCCGGGTGCCCCAGCCTGGGCCATTGTTGCCCCGAACGGCGCGGTTGCTGCCACCGTGCACCCGGCAACGGCGATGGCCGCGTACCGCAGCCTCCATCGTGATCTCTTCATGGCCCTGTTCTCCTCGGCTGTCGGTTCGCTTCGCTGCACGCGATTGCCCAACCAACAGACGCCGGAGCAGAGGCTGGCGTTGCATCCCAGAACGGCAGATATTTGTTTACAGAGGTAACGATTCAGCTTCAGCGTTTCCGCAGGGACGTGAGCCTGGGCAGGCCAGGCCTGGCTGGCGGTCAGCGGGGCTGGGCATGACCGGCCAGCCGGGCTGGCGCTGCGTGACACATCTGCTCAGTGGCAGAGCCCGGCTGGAGCCGATGTGCCGCAGTGGTTCCTGGCGAAGTGCAGGCCGGACCCGGTGCCGTCCCAGCGGATATCGGCCGGCCGGTTGCGGTAGGCGGTGTTGTTCACGATCGAGTCATGCTGCGGGTTGCTGCCATGGGTGATCTGGCGGGCGCTCAGGATGACGATCCCGCCTGAGTTGAGCTCCCGGCCAGTGTTCCCGGCCACGCTATTGGCGGCGACCCTGGTCTCCGTCGCGCCGAGCAACAGGATCCCGCCGCCTTTCAGGCGTGGCGACTCGGCAGTCTTGGGACAGAACTTGCTGTTGCCGAAGACACCATTCCGCTTGATCACGGCATTGCCTGCTCCGCCCCGCTGCCCGTCGTCGAGAATCAGGATGCCCTGGCAGTTCTTGGTCACCCGGTTGCCGATGACCCGGACCCCGCGGGCGTGCCGGATGAACACGCCAAGCTGGTTGCCGCTGGCCCGGTTGTCCCGCACCACGGCCGCTGCGTCCGGCGAATCGCCGACGTAGAAGCCGGCTTCGTGGTTGCCGACCGCGATGTCGTCAGCGAACAGCGTCCTGGTGGACTCGAAGCGGGAGATCCCGTAGTCGCCGTCGCGGATCGCGGCCACGTTCGTCACCGTCAGCCCGTAGGTGCCGTACCCGAATACGCCGCTGCCGGGGAAATGGGCCACCCGCAGGTCGGTGACCGTATCGCCGTACACTCGCTTGCGCACTGCCCCGTTCTTGAGGTTCAGCTTCTTCGCCAGGACGCACACGCCGCTGCCGCCGAACACGCGGTTGCAGATAGTGCGCGGCAGCCTTGCCGGGGGCTCAAGCACCGTGCCGCTGCGGGAATCGCCGGAGCCGCGGAGCGTAATTCTGTCCGTGCGAATCTGCACGCTCTGGTGGAAAACGCCTGCCTTGAGCAGAATGGTGTCTCCCGGATGGGCATGGTCGACAGCCGCCTGGATCGAATGTCCCGGGCTCACCACGATAACGTGTGACTGGATAACGCTGGCGCTGGCAGCGACGGCGTATGCAGCGGTAAACGCGAAGCCAATTCCGGCAGCGCTGGCCGCAGCGATAAATCTGCGCATATGACCCCCCAAGTTAATGCGCTGGCATATGCGGCCGGCCCCCGGCCGCGTGGCACGCAACATAGCAGGTTCCCCGCGCCGGGCAGCCGCTTATGCACGACACGCTGTAACCGCTGCGCTATCCGGAGGCCGGCCGTGGTCCGGCCGTGACGTCGGCCGCCCGTGACCTCCGCCTGCACCGCGGCCGGGATCACGGCCGGCCTGCCGCATGGCAGGCTTGGGGCATGGCGCGACTTGACGGCAAGGCAGCGCTGGTGACCGGTGGCTCGCGGGGCATCGGCCGTGCTATCGCGGAGCGACTGGCCGCGGAGGGGGCGCAGGTGGTGCTGAGCTACGCGGCCCATAAAGATGCCGCCGACGACGCAGTGGCGGCTATCGCCGCCGCCGGCGGCCGGGGGCATGCCGTGCCAGCCGATCTGCGCGAACCCGATGCCGCCCGCCTGCTCTTCGAGCGGGCTGAGGCGATCGCCGGCCCGCTGGACATCCTCATCAACAATGCCGCCATCGGGACCACCGGACTGATCGCGGAGACCAGCGACGAGGACTTCGACGCAACGATGATGGCCAACGTCCGGAGCCCGTTCGTGCTCATCCGCGAGGCCGCCAGGCGGCTCAGGGATGGCGGCCGCATCGTGAACATCTCGACGGTGAATACCGTGCTGAACGGCCCCGGCATGGCGGCCTACGCCGCCAGCAAGGCCGCACTCGAACTGCTCAGCCGCGTTGCCGCCTACGAGCTCGGCGAACGCAACATCACCGTCAACTCGGTCTCCCCCGGCGCCACCGACACTGAGATGTTCAGGACCGCTAATCCAGCCAGCGAAGTGCGGGAGAGGATCGCCGCCCTGACGGCGCTGAAGCGGCTGGGGCAGCCCGCCGACGTCGCTGATGTCGTGGCGCTTCTGGTGAGCGAGGATGCGCGGTGGCTGACCGGTCAGAACATCCGGGCCTCCGGCGGCCTCGCCTAGCCGTCACGCAGCGGCACGCTCCAGCATCACGGGCCCCGCCGCACGGGCAAGCCCCGGCAACCGGCAGGGCCCCTGCATGACGACAAGGCCCCCGCATGTATGAGATGCAGGGGCCCTGCCCGGCCAGTCGCCACCGGTCTGCCGGTTGCCCGGCCACCTTGCGGTTATCCGACCTGCCACTGGTAGCGGCACCCGCCGGAAGCTCCGGTTTCCCGGCTCTTCCCGCGCCTCCGGGGTTGCCCCCGGACCGATCCCGTCTCCAGCAGTGACGTATTTCTACTGCCCCGGCAGCGGGCTGCGCAAGGGCCATCGGGCAGCAATCTCAAGATTCTTTAGTCGTCCACAAGCTATCCACAGGAACTGCCGCGTTGTCCTCCGGAGCAGGCACTTTTTCACCGCGCTGTCCACAACTTTGCCCACAGGATGCCGCCCGGACACGGCAGTGCCGCCTCGCCGCAGGACGCCGTTCAACGGGCCAGCCACTGCGCGCCTCGCGGGCCGACCTCGGGCGGCCCAATGCGGACAGCTATTGCCAGTACCCAACGACGTTGTGCAGAAAGGAAATGTATAGCATCGTCAACGAGAAAGCGGCCCACGCACGGGAAGCCGGATCTGAGAAGGCGATTCATGCACCGGTTGGGCGGGGCGACGGCACCGGGCGCGGGCATGCGCGAAAGCAGGAGGCGCTAGTGGCTGGCGAGCCGAGCTGGATACCACCGGGAGTCGACACGCAGCGGGCGAACGTCGCCCGGGTCTACGACTACTGGCTGGGCGGCAGCCACAATTTCCTGGCCGACCAGGACCTCGGCCGGGCGATCGCGGCGGTCGAGCCCAACGTCCGGGCGATCGCGCGTGCCAACCGCGCGTTTGTCGGCCGGGCGGTCCGGTACCTTGCCGCGGCCGGAGTCCGTCAGTTTGTCGACATCGGGTCCGGCATTCCCACCCAGGGAAACGTGCATGAAGTAGCCCAGCAGGCCGTTGCTGGCGCCCGGGTGACCTACGTCGACACTGACCCGGTCGCGATCGCGCACAGCAAGGCGATCCTGGCCGGGAATGAGAATGCCACGATCATCGATGCCGACCTGCGCGACCCGGAGAAGATCCTCGGCCATCCCGCCGCCCAGCGGCTCATCGACTTCGGCCAGCCCGTCGGCTTGCTGATCGTGGCCATCCTGCATTTCATCAGTGCTGCCGAGGATCCCTGGCGCCTCGTGGCCACGCTGCGCGATGCGATCGCGCCCGGCAGCTATCTGGTGCTGAGCCATGCCACCAACGAGAGCAAGCCAACGGTCGCGCAGGCCGCCGAGAAGGTCTATAACAGCAGCGTCGCGACCCACGTCCAGCTCCGCTCGCGGGCGGAGATCCGGCGTTTCTTCGATGGGTTCGATCTCATCGACCCGGGGCTGGTCTACATCCCGCTGTGGCGGCCCGACTCGTCCGCCGACGTGCCCAGCGACCCCACGCAATTCTGGGGCCTGGTAGGAGCCGGCCGGAAGGCCTGAAGCGACCCGCTCCGGCACGGGGCCGGCGGCATGTCGCCGGAAGCTCCCTGGTTTCCCCGATGGCAGCCCGCCAGCCTCGGGCGGACAGCCCGGCGAGCCTGCGGGCGGCCGGTAACTGGAGCGACGGGCGGTCAGCGCGCGCGTAGGCTGATCGCCGGCCGAGGCAAGGAAACCGATGCTGCTCACCATCACCAGCACGTCGCCGCCCGCGACGGACCTTGGGTTCCTGCTGCACAAGAACCCGGCGGCCACGCGCTCGGTCGAGCTTGCCTTCGGCGTGGCGCACGCCTTCTACCCGGCGGCGGAGCCGGAGTGCTGCACCATCGCGCTGCTGGTTGAGGTGGACCCGGTCGCACTGGTACGCCGCAGCCGGGGCGGGCCATTTCCGCTCGCTGCGTATGTGAACGACCGGCCGTATGTGGCTTCCTCGCTGCTGAGCGTTGCCCTTCGCAAGGTGTTCGGATCCGCGCTGCGCGGCCAGTGCAAGGAACGTCCTGAGCTGGCGGAGGAGAAGCTGGATTTGTCGGCCCGGCTTCCTGTGCTGCCGTGCCGTGGCGGGGAAGATCTTCTGCGGCGGCTGTTCGAGCCGCTCGGCTACCAGGTAAGCGCGCAGGCCATCCCGCTCGACGAGCGTCGTCCGCAATGGGGCGACAGTCCGTATTTCGACGTGCGGCTCGCCATGCGCTGCCGTGTCCGTGATCTCCTCGGCCACCTCTATGTCCTGTTGCCGGTACTGGACGACGACAAGCACTACTGGGTGACCAGCGACGAAATCGACAAGCTCGTCGATGGCGCCGGCGTATGGCTGGCCGCGCACCCTGAGCGCGACGTGATCGTCCGTCGCTACCTGCGGCACCAGCGGGGACTGGCCGCAGAAGCGATAGCACGGCTGCTCGATGAGGACTCGGGCGCCCAGGCCGAGGCGGCATCTCAGGCTGACGCGGCATCTCAGATCGAGGCGGCATCTCAGGCCGAGGCGGCATCTCAGATCGATGCGGCATCTCGGGCCGAGGCGGCATCTCAGATCGATGCGGCATCTCGGGCCGAGGCGGCAACTCAGATCGATGCGGCATCTCGGGCCGAGGCGGCAACTCAGATCGATGCGGCAACTCGGGCCGAGGCGGCAACTCAGATCGATGCGGCATCTCGGGCCGAGGCGGCAACTCAGATCGAGGCCAAGGCCAAAGAGCACGTCAGGCTGCGGGACCTGCGGCTGACCGCCGTCATCGGGGCGCTGAAGGCATCAGGTGCGCGGCGGGTGCTGGATCTCGGCTGCGGGGATGGTCGCCTGCTGTCCGGCCTGCTGAAGGACGGCCAGTTCGAGGAGATTGTCGGGGTGGACGCCTCGGCCGCGATTCTGGAACGTGCGGCACGGCGGCTGTCTCTGGCTGAGATGGCCCCCCGGCAGCGGCAGCGTATTCGGCTCTTGCAGGGCGCGCTCACCTACGGCGACCGCCGCCTGGCCGGTTACGACGCGGCGGTCCTGATGGAGGTGATCGAGCATGTCGACGAAGACCGGCTCGGCGCGCTCGAGCACGCAGTGTTCGGCCAGGCCGCCCCGGCCACCGTGATCGTGACCACGCCCAATGCCGAGTACAACGTCCGCTATCCCGGCCTGGCGCCGGGCGCCCTACGGCATCCGGACCACCGGTTCGAGTGGAGCAGGGCCGAGTTCCGTGCCTGGGCCGGTGCGGTGGCGCAGCGGCACGGTTACACTGCTGCCTTCGCGCCGGTCGGGCCAGAAGACCCGCAGGCCGGCCCGCCGACGCAGCTGGCGCTGCTGGCACGGCGCCGATGACGACGATCAGAATCCCGGAGCTGTCCCTGGTCGTCCTTGTCGGCGTCACCGGGTCCGGCAAGTCGACCTTTGCCGCCCGGCATTTCCGGCCGACCGAGGTGCTGTCCTCGGACGTGTTCCGCGGCCTGGTAGGCGATGACGAGAACGACCAGTCGGTGACCGCCGAGGCCTTCGAGGCGCTGCACGTGGTCGCCGCCAAGCGGCTGGCCATCGGGCGGCTGACCGTGATCGATGCCACCAACGTGCAGCCGGAAGCCAGGCGCCCGCTGGTCGCGCTCGCCCGCGAGCAGCACGTGCTGCCGGTGGCGATCGTGCTCGACATCGGCGAGAAGACCTGCATCGAGCGGAACGCGTCCCGTTCCGACCGCACCTTCGGAGCCGCGGTGATCGCGCGGCAGCATGCGTCGCTCGCGCGCTCGGTCCGGCGGCTGGAGCGGGAGGGCTTCCGCCGCGTGTTCGTGCTGCGCGGCGAGGCCGAGGTGGACGCGGTGCAGATCGTGCGCGAGCCCGCCTGGACCGACCGGTCTGCGGCACACGGCCCGTTCGACATCGTCGGCGACGTGCATGGCTGCCACGCGGAACTGGCCGACCTGCTGGACGCCCTCGGCTACCAGCCAGCCGCGGATGGCGCGCGTCGGCACCCGGCCGGCCGGACCGCGGTGTTTCTCGGCGACCTGGTCGACCGCGGCCCGGACACCCCCGGCGTGCTCCGCACGGTGATGGCGATGGTCGCGGCGGGCACTGCCATCTGCGTGCCGGGCAACCACGAGAACAAGTTGCTCCGGGCGCTGCGCGGCCGCGACGTCAAGGTCAGCCACGGCCTGGCCGAGTCGCTTGCCCAGCTTGCGGCCGAGCCGACCGAGTTCCGCGACCAGGTGATCACCTTCCTGGACAGCCTGATCAGCCACTATGTGCTCGATGGCGGCCGGCTGGTGGTCGCGCATGCGGGCCTGCCAGCAGAGATGCACGGGCGTGCTTCGGCGGCGGTCCGGGCCTTCGCCCTGTACGGCGAGACCACCGGGGAGACCGACGAATTCGGGCTGCCAGTGCGATACCCGTGGGCGCAGGATTACCGCGGCAAGGCCGTCGTGGTGTACGGCCACACCCCGGTACCCGAGGCCGCCTGGGTCAACAACACCATCTGCATCGACACCGGCTGCGTGTTCGGCGGCAAGCTGACCGCGCTGCGTTATCCGGAACGGGAACTGGCGTCCGTCAGTGCCCGCCGGGCGTACTACCAGCCGGCCCGTCCGCTGGTACGGGACGCCGACGCCGCGCCCAGCCAGGCAGGCCCAGATGGCCTGCTGGACGTGTCCGACGTGCTCGGCCGGAGAGGCATCGAGACCCGGCTGCGCGGCCGGGTGTCCATCCCGGAGCAGAACGCGGCCGCGGCGCTTGAGGTCATGAGCCGGTTCGCGGTTGCCCCGCAGTGGCTGATCTACCTGCCCCCCACCATGGCGCCCGTGCCGGCCAGTGACGGGCCCGGCCTGCTTGAGCACCCGGCGGACGCGCTGGCCACATACCGCCGCGACGGACTGCAGCGGGTGGTCTGCGAGGAGAAGCACATGGGCTCCCGGGCGGTCGCGGTGGTCTGCGGGACGCCGGAGGCCGCGCGTGAGTGGTTCGGCACCGCCGCGACCGGCATCGTCTATACGCGCACCGGCCGCCGGTTCTTCGCCGATGCCGGGATGCAGGAAGCGCTGCTTAGCAGGCTCCGCGAGGCGATCGCGTCAGCCGGGCTGTGGGACGAACTCGGTGAGTGGGCCGCGCTCGACTGCGAGATACTGCCGTGGTCGCTCAAGGCGGAAGAACTGATAAAGAGCCATTACGCAGCCGTAGGAGCTGCTGCCGTAGCCACACTGGGCGCCTCGGTGGAAGCCCTGGACGCCGCCCTGGCGAGGGGCATAGACGTGACCGGGCTCCGCGGTCGCACCGGGCAACGGCAGCGGGCGGCTAATGCCTTCGTCAGCGCCTACCGGCCGTACTCCTGGCCGGTGTCGTCCATCGACGACGTCAGGCTCGCCCCCTTTCAGCTGCTCGCGGGCTCCACGGGCACCTGTTTTGGCCGGGACCACGAGTGGCACATGAAGGCCGCCGAACGCCTTGCCGCCGCGGACCCGCTCATCAAGGTCACCCGTTATCTCGTGGCCGATCTCGCCGACCCCGGCGCCGATGAGGCGGTGACGGAGTGGTGGCAGGAACTCACCGGCGCTGGCGGCGAGGGCATGGTGGTCAAGCCGGCCGAGCCGATCAGCCGAGGAAGGCGTGGCATCACCCAGCCGGGGATCAAGTGCCGGGGGCCGGAGTACCTGCGGATCATCTACGGGCCCGAATACACCCTGCCCGCCAATGTCGCCCGGCTGCGGGACCGCAGCCTTGGCCGGAAGAGGTCGCTGGCAGCTGCCGAGTTCGCGCTGGGAGTCGAGGCGCTCGACCGGTTCGTCCGCCGGGAGCCGGCGTATCGCGTGCACGAGTGCGTGTTCGGCGTGCTCGCGCTGGAGAGCGAGCCGGTCGATCCGCGGCTGTAAGCCGGTCCGCCTACGGCTGTCAGCGGGGTCCCTCCGCGCGGTCCCTCGGGCGGCTGAAAGCGGGTCCCTCCGCGCCTGTCAGCGGGTCCCTCCGCGTCCGCCCTCGGCGTCTGATGCGGCTGTGTTGCGTGGCGTGTTCAGGTGGGGTGGGTGTCGGGGGTGGTGGTGAAGGTGCGTCCGGATGGGGTGGTCCAGGTGAAGGTGCCGGGGGCGGTTTGCCGGACCTTCCAGCCGGGGTGGTGTTTGAGGAGGTGGTGGGTGCGGCAGAATGCGCCGAGGTTGCAGGAGCAGGTCAGGCCGCCGTCATCGAACGGGATGGTGTGGTCCAGGTCGGCGCGCCAGGCGGGCTGGCGGCAGCGGGGGTGACGGCAGGTCAGGTCGCGGGCGGTGATGTGGTCCCGCAGCCGGGGCGAGGGCCGGTAGCCGGGGCTGGCGAGGGTGTGCGCGCAGCCGCCGGCGGCGGCATCGGCCGCGGCGGCGGCCCGGGCCCGGGCGGCGGCCCGGGCCGCGGCGCGCCGGGCCTGGCGCACGATGTGGACGAGCGGCCCCGGCCAGCCCCCGGCCCCGGCTCCGCTGCCAGCTCCGGCTCCAGGTCCGGCCCCGGCTCCGCTGCCGGGTCCAGGTCCGGTGCCGGCCCCGGCTCCGCGGCCGGGTCCAGGTCCGGTGCCGGCCCCGGCTCCGGTGCCGGGGCCAGGTCCGGCTCTGGCTCCGGTGCCCCTGCCGGGTACGGCTCCGGTGCCTGGTTCGGGTGCCGGTGCGGGTGCCGTTGGTGGTTCTGGCGGCGGCGGGTGGGCCAGGAGGTCTTCGGGGATGATCACGGTGACCCGGCCGACCAGCCCCCGGCCGTGGCCGCGGCCGGGCGTGCCGGGGCGGCCGGCCGGCGGGGGGCGGCCTGCCCGGCGGGGGATGCGGGTCACGGCGATGGCCTGCCCGGCGGCGCCGGTGAGGATGATCCGCCATTCGGCGCCGGGATCGCGGGCGGCGCAGCCGGCCAGCTGGCGGGCCTGCGCGGCGGTGACGGGCCCGATCCGGCCCAGGTGCCCGGGGCCCTCGCTGGCCCCGGCCAGCACCTGCCAGCGTACCGAGAGGTCCAGCAGCCCGGGCGCAGGCCGTCCATCCGCCGGCCGGGCCAGCGCCGCCGGGATAACCGCGGGCAGGTCCGGCCAGGCCCATGCCGGGCGGCCGTCGTCCTCGTCATCGCCGGGCGAGCCGTCGCCGGGGTGGCCGTTTCCGGCCGGGCTGTTGCCGGGGCCGGGGTTATCTTCGGGGCGGGGCGCGTCGGCGTCCCCGGGCGGCGGCACGCCCGCACCGGGCACCTCGCCCGGCCAGTTATCGCCTGGGGCGTCATGGCCCGGGGCGTCGTCTCGCAGGTCTTCATCGTCCGGCCATTCATCGCCTGGCCCGTCAGCGGTCGGTCGGTTATCACCGGGGCCGCGATCTCGCGGGCTGCCTTCTGGCCGGGCGCTGTGGGACGCTTCGCCGCGGGCGCCGTCCTGGCCGCTTGGCCGGGCCCGGCCGGGGAGGTCACTGCCTGATCCGTCACCCGGACGGGGGTCCACACGATCGCCAGGACCGCTGCGGCCGGGGTCACAGGGACCGCTGCCGGGCGAGCCGCCCGGGCTACCGGGACCGCTGCCGGGTGGATCTTCAGATTCGGGCGGGCCTGGGGGTGCGCCTTCGGCGGGGGGAATCGGGGGCTGGGTGCCGAGCAGCAGCCCGAGGAATACCTGGGCGCACAAAAGGTCGACCGGGCCGCCAGCGCCGGCGGCTTTCATCGCCCGGGCCATGGCCTTGATCCGGGCCATCGCCGCGGCGGCGTGCACCGCGGGCAGCCTTTGCCCGGCCAGCGCCGCGGTGCTGTCCTGATCCGGGTACAAGCTGACTTTCGCCTGCCGCTCGGTTTCCTTGCGGCGTTCCTCCGCTGCCTTCGGATCGGCGGCGATTACCGCGCGGCGCAGCGCCGCCCGCAGCATCCCGGGGGTCTGTCCCCCGGCCGCGGGCAGCACCCGCTCCTCCACCGCGCGGGCGGCCTGATCAGACAGCAGGCTGGTGGCCTCGGCGATCAGCCGGGCCCGGTACACGTCGATTACCCCTTCGCTGAGCGCAGCGGCAGTGCCGGGCAGCCGCCACCGTAATGTGACGGCCAGGTCGGCCCACCCGGCCGCGCCGTACTGCGACATCGTCAACTCCAGCGCGACCTCCGCAGCGGCCGAGGCCGGGATCCGCTGCGGGCGGCCATCCGCGCCGGTCCCGATGTCCTGATCACGAGCCGCGGTGCGGGCGGCGATCTGCGCGACCGCGGCCAGTTCCTGAGCCGTGGCCCAGGATGCGAGCCGCCGCCAGGAACCGGCGGTAGCGGCCAGGTCAGCATCGCCAAGCCCAGCAGGCGCGGCCGTTGCCAGCCATGCTGCCAGGTCCGGGCCCGGCGAAAGCCGCTCGGCCACTCGCCCCGCCAGCACTAGCTCGTCGCCCCGCCGACCCGGGTCATCGATCCCGTCTGAGTCATCGACCACGTCGTCCGGGTCAGCAGCGCCAGCAGCGCCAGCAGCGCCAGCAGCGCCAGCAGCGCCAGCAGCGCCAGCAGCGCCAGCAGCGCCGACCTCCGGCGCCATGTCATGATCCCTCGATGCCGCCGCAGGCAGGCCGCCGGACGTAGCGGGAGCACCAGCAGCATTGTCGTCCGAGATGGCGGCCATCAGGGTGGCGAAGTCCAGCTCCCAGGACCAGGACAGGCCCTGCGGGGAGCCCGCGCTGTCAGTGCGTGCTGGCATTGAGCCACCTCCTACGCTCGGGGCTGATGACCGGGAGCTTCGACCTCTCTGGCCTATCTTAGCTAAGAATATCGAGCTATGCTGACAAATGAGAACATTACGAACTTAGATTCGATCGGTCAAGTAGCATTCCTGCTTGGTGATCGGCTAGAGCGTCAATCCCTTGAAAACCGTGGAGACTGCCGTTCTTGGTGACGCTGCCTGCCCGCCACGCGCTGGACGGGCAGGCCCTGGCCTGCCGACTCTTGCGGCCCCGCGGGCCGCAGTGGTCGCCGGGTCAAGACCAGCCCCAGGGGCTTGCGCGTCGGCGATGCGCAGGCCCTCCGGGGGCCGGAGGGCGCCTCGTACTCTGCGCGGTGCACCGGTGGATGAGCGGAGGCGCAGCCGCCACCATGTTCCCTGCCCGTCCGGCTGGGCGTGTTGATGCTGCACGGCCAGGTCGCGGACGGCAGGGAGCCGGGAGTGCGGGGTGGAGCCCGGCTGGGCGTGTTCATGCTGCACGGCCAGGTCGCGGACGGCAGGGAGCCGGGAGCACGGGATGGAGCCCGGCTGGGCGTGTTCATGCTGCACGGCCAGGTCGCGGACGGCAGGGAGCCAGGAGCACGGGATGGAGCTGGGCAAGTTCGGCCAGACCGGTGATGAGCAGCCGCTGGGGGTGTGTCCCCCGGCTCTGAGGGTGTCGATGTAACGGCGGGTTCCGGTCACTGACGGTGTCGTCGTGGCGTGAGTTGGGCGATGTGACGGGCGGGGGCTGGTGGACGGCGTCACCGTGGCCTTGTCGGCATAGGCAACGGCCCTCCCTGAATCTTGACCTGGATGCCGGGCGGGCGCCAGGGACCCCGCCAGGCGGGGTTATCCATGCCCCCCGTCCCCACCGTGAGCGTCGCCGACATGGACATCCCGAGCGGCGGCGAACAGGGGTGGGCCGGGTGAGGAACGTTGCCTGGCGCGGGACGAACACTAGCTGTGCTTTACCCCGGCCAACGCATCCTGGGCCAATCCGATCGAAACGCAATTCGGGCCGTTGCGGACCTTCACCAGGGGCGGGTCTGACCACCCCAATCACACCGTGCTGGCTGCCCGGCTGCAGGCCTGCCTGCGCTGGCGCAACGCCAACGCCCGCCGCCATCCGCAGCCAGCGCCAGCAACGCTGGGGCCGCCCCAAGATCAAAGCTGCATAACCCGGCCAACGTTCGTGGTCACCGCCCGGCCAGGCCTCGCCTGAGCGGCCCAGCAGGGCGCCTGCCACGAGCGGGCCGATGCCGTCCGGCCAGTGTTCCACCGCTCCATGGCGATGAGCTGAGGCGTTCCAGGCAGTCGAAACAGCCATGGAAGCAACCAACCTTGCTGGCTTGTATCACTCACCGCTGCTCGACTGGTCCAGGATCGAGGCCCGGCTCCGGGCGGGCCTGAGCCAGGCCCCAGGCACCGGCGGGCCGAACCGTCACACCTGCTGGCTGGCCACGATCAACCCGGACAGGAGCCCGCACGTCACCGGCATCGGCGCGCTGTGGGCCGAGAGCTGCTTCTGGTTCGAGACCGGTAAGGACACCCGCAAGGGCAGGAACCTCGCCGGTGACCCGCGCTGCGCGCTCAGCGTGGCGGCCCAGGAGTTTGATCTCGTGGTGGAGGGCGAGGCCACCCTGGTCACCGACCCGGCCACGGTCGCCGGCCTGGCGGCGCGGTGGGCGGCCGAAGGCTGGCCAGCCCGGGCCGACGACACCGGCCTGGCGCTCACCGCCGAGTACAGCGCGCCCTCGGCCGGGCCGCCCCCGTGGCACGTGTACCGCCTCACGCCGCGCACGGCCACAGCAGTGGGCACCGTCGATCCCGGAGGCGCGACGCGGTGGCGGTTCTAGCCGCGCCGGCCGAGGATGCCCGATCGGGATATCCGGCACCGCGGGATGTCACCGGACCCGGCGAACGTATCTGGTCACGGCACTAGCGATGCTTGTGTCCGCAGCTCAAGCACCGTTAAACAGGGTGTCTGCTAACGTTCACCGGCTACGGCGGCACCTCTGGGCTGCTGTACGTCGCCAGCCCGTGTACATCGCCAGCCCGGCGAAGGCACGGGCCAGCGCGCTAGCTCGCTGACAGCGCGTCGAACTGCTCATCGGTGAGCTCAACCTGCGCGCTTGCCACATTCTCCTCGAGGTGCGCCACCGAGGACGTGCCCGGAATCGGCAGCATGACCGGGGACCTGCGCAGCAGCCAGGCCAGTGCCAGCTGGGCGGGGGTCACCTCAGCCTGCTTCGCCACCGCCGACAACGGGCCGTCCGCAGCCGCTAGCCGGCCAGTGGCCACCGGGGACCACGGAATGAAACCGAGGCCCTCCCGCTCGCAGTAGTCGAGCACGTCCTCGGACTGACGGGAGAAAAGGTTGTAGCGGTTCTGGACCGACGCGATCGGGGCGGTGAGCCGCGCCTCGCGGAGGTCGGCCGTGTCAACCTCGGAAAGCCCGATGTAACGGATCTTGCCTTCCTTGCGCAACGCGTCAAGCTCGCCGACCTGATCCGCGGCCGGCACCTGCGGATCGATCCGGTGCAGCTGGAAAAGGTCAATCGTCTCCAGGCCAAGGCGCCGTAGGCTCAGCTCCGCGCACTGCCGGAGATACTGGGGACGGCCGACCGGATGCCACTGCCCAGGCCCGGGCCTGACCAGACCCGCCTTGGTCGCGATCGCGATGCCGCCGTAGGGATGCAGTGCCGCCCTGATCAGCTCCTCGCTGACGTGCGGGCCGTAGGAGTCAGCGGTGTCGATGAAGTCCACACCGAGTTCGGCAGCCCGCCGCAGGACCCGGATCGCCGTGTCCCGGTCAGGCGGATCGCCCCAGATTCCGGGCCCGGTGATGCGCATCGCGCCGTATCCCAGCCGGGTCACCGGCAGCCCGCCGCCGATGCAGAACACGCCGCTCGACGCCGCGGGAAGGCTGATCGTTGCCATGGCCAGAATCTACCGAATGCCCGCAGCGGCCCAGCACGTCCGGACTTCCCGACCCGCTGGCGGGCGGTACCGCCGAAGACGGCACGATGGGTGGCATGACTTATGAAAACCTGCTCGGCGGGCCAGCTCCGACCTACCTGCCCGACGACGAGGAGGCCAGCTCGGCGCTGCGTACCGCGGCCGATCCGGCCAGTGTCGCCGCCCGGTTCCCCGCGTTCTGCGAGGCCTGGGCTGCGCTGGCGGAGAAGGCGCTGGCGCGGGACGACCCGGTCGCCGCGTACGCCTACGCGCGGACCGGCTATCACCGCGGCCTGGACCAGCTGCGCCGGGCTGGCTGGAAGGGATACGGCCCGATCCCCTGGGAACACGAGCCGAACCGCGGGTTCCTGCGCGCCCTGCACATGCTCGCCTGCGCTGCCGCGGCCATCGGCGAGGATGACGAGGCTGAGCGCTGCGCCAGCTTCCTGCGGAACAGCAGCCCGGCTGCCGCCACGGCGCTCGAGTCCGGTTGATCCTAGCTCGGCGGCGATCCGCTACGGGTAGCCTCAGAGCGCAAGAGCCCCTGCCGCACCAGCAGCACCCGAACCCCGTGCGGCCGGGGCTTCCGCGTCAGATCAGGGCCGCCGGATGCCGGGGCTGGAAGGGGCTGGTGACAATGCCGGCCATTGTGATCGTTGGCGCCCAGTGGGGTGACGAGGGCAAGGGCAAGGCGACCGACCTGCTCGGTGACAGCGTTGACTTCGTGGTCAGGTACCAGGGCGGTAACAACGCCGGGCACACGGTCGTCATTGGCGACGAGAGCTACGCGCTGCACCTGCTGCCCAGCGGCGTGCTTTCACCGGACGTTACGCCGGTGATCGGCAATGGCGTGGTGATCGACCCTGGCGTCCTGATCGAGGAGATCGACGGACTGCAAGCCCGCGGGGTCTCCTGCGACCGGCTGCTGATCTCGGCCAACGCGCACCTGATCATGCCGCACCACCGAGCGCTCGACAGGGTGACCGAACGATTCCTCGGCACGGCCAGGATCGGCACCACCGGGCGCGGCATCGGCCCTACCTACGCCGACAAGGCCGGGCGGGTGGGCATCCGCGCACAGGATCTGTTCGATCCCGGCATCCTCAGCCAGAAGCTCAAGCTTGTGCTCAGGGAGAAGAACCAGGTGCTCACCAAGGTGTACAACCGGCGCGGCATCGACGCGGCCGCGGTATCGGCCGAGTACCTCCGCTACGGCGAACGGCTGCGGCCCTACCTGGCCGACACCGGGCTGATCCTGAACAAGGCGCTCGATGACCAGAAGGTGGTGCTGCTGGAGGGAGCCCAGGCGACGCTGCTCGACGTCGACCACGGCACGTACCCGTTCGTGACCTCGTCCTCGCCCACCGCCGGCGGAGCCTGCGCCGGGTCCGGCATCGGCCCGACCAGGATCGCCAAGGTGATCGGCATCGTGAAGGCGTACACGACCCGGGTCGGGGCCGGGCCCTTCCCGACCGAGCTAACCGGCCCGCAGGGCGAGTGGCTGCGCAAGACCGGAGGTGAGTACGGCGTGACCACCGGCAGGGAACGCCGGACCGGCTGGTTCGACGCCGTCATCGCCAGGTACGCGACCAGGGTCAACGGCATCACCGATTACTTCCTCACCAAGCTGGATGTGCTGTCCGGCCTGGAGAAGGTCCCGGTCTGCGTGGCCTATGACGTAGCCGGCTCCCGGCATGAGGAGATCCCGGTGACGCAGACCGACTTCCATCACGCCGTCCCTGTCTACGAGTACCTGGACGGCTGGTGGGAGGACATCTCCGCGGCCAGGGAGTTCGGCGACCTGCCGCGCAACGCGCAGGCCTACGTCAGGGCGCTGGAGGACAAGATCGGTGCCCCGGTCGCCGCGGTAGGCGTAGGGCCGCGCCGTGACCAGACCGTGCAGCTGCGCCCGCTGATCTGATGAAACGCGGCCAGCAGCGGCCCAGCGGGCACCGGCCCGGCCAGCAGCGGCCCGGCATGGCAACAGCTCAGGGGAGCTGCTCCCAGTCCAGATAGCGTGCGGCCAGCTGATAGACACTGGCGAGCAGGCCGAGCCTGTTGGCCCGGACGGCGGGGTCGTCGGCCATCACGAGGACCTGGTCGAAAAGGTCGTTGATCGGCCCCGTGATCGTCGCGGCGGCGGCGAACTGCCCCAGGCTGGCGTCCTGGCCGGTTGCCTCGCGGGTCTTGTCCATCGCTGCCAGGAGGCTGTGCTCGGCTGGACTGTTGAACAGCCCGGGATCGAAGCCGGGAGCGGTGCCGGGCGGGATGATGCGGCGTACCCGCTGGATCGCTGCCACCAGTTCCCGGCCCGCCGGCGCCTGCAGCAGCCCGGCCAGCTGCTCCAGGGTCTGCTCGGCTCGAACGGGCGTGCTGACGAGCGACCTGACCGCGCGGATGCTGGCGGCCGGGTGGCCTTCATCGAGCATCAGCTGGTCGAAGCGGCGGCCGACGAACTCCAGCACGGTGCCGGGAAGCTGCCGGTCAGCGGGGACGGGCTGCCGGGCCGCGGCGATGGCAACCCCGGCATCGATGGTGAGCTTGCCGAGGCCGGGGTGGGCACGCAGGATGGCGAGCAGCCCGGCGGCGGCCCGGCGCAGGCCGAACGGGTCGGAGCTCCCGGTGGGCTCGGCTCCGATGGCGAAGAGGCCGGCCAGCAGGTCGAGGCGGTCGGCGAGGGCGAGGACCGCGCCGGGACGGCTGCGCGGGAGCGCGTCGCCGGCGTGGCGCGGGAGTTCCATCTCGAAAAGGGACTCGGCGACGGCAGCTGGCTCGCCCGCTCGGCTGGCGTACTCGCGGGCCATCACCCCGGCCAGGCTGGGCAGCTCGGCGACCATGGCGGAGCCAAGGTCGAACTTGGCGAGCTCCCCTGCCCGCCGCAGGATAACCTGGTCGCCGCCGGCCAGGTCCACGCGGTCAGCGATGACGGCCGCGATGGCGGCGATACGGGCGGCGCGGTCGGCGACCGAGCCAAGGCGGGATTCGAAGGTGAGCTGAGCGAGCCGGCTGCTCATTTCCGCTAGCGGCTTGGCCAGGTCATTCCGCCAGAAGAACGCCGCGTCCTCGTAGCGGGCTCGCAGCACGGCCTCGTTGCCCGCCCGGACCAGTTCCCTGTCGCACTCGCCGTTGGCGATGGTGATGAAGTGCGGCTGCAGCTGGCCGCTGTCCGAGCGCACGGGAAGGTAGCGCTGGTGCTTCTTCATCACCGTGGTGAGGACGTCAGCGGGCAGGTCAAGGTATTTCCTGTCGAACGAGCCGAGGATGGGGACTGGGTCCTCGACCAGGTTCTTCACCTCGTCGATGACCGCGGCCTCGCGGTCGGCGTCGACCTGGCCGCCCGCGGTCGCCGCGAGGCCGGCCGCGCCGCTGACTATCCGGCTCCGCCGCTGGCTGGCGTCGGGCTCGATCGCGTGCGCGCGCAGCGTCGGCAGGTATCGCGACGCGGCGTCGACGGCGACAGCTGACTCGGCCGCGGTCCGGTGCACCCGGGTGACGCGGCCGGAGGTGATTCCGGCCACGGTGAACGGCACTGGGCGCGGCCCGAGCAGCGCCAGCAGCCAGCGGATGGGCCTGCTGTAGGACAGACCGGGCGCGCTCCAGCGCATGTTCCGCTCGGCCCGCAGTCCGGCGACCACGGCGGGCAGCACGGCGGTGAGCACACCGGCGGCGGGACGCCCGGGGACATGCCTGATGAACCCGGCGTACGTGCCGCCATTGGACGTCATGGGCCGCAGGTCGGTCACGTCGATACCGTGGCCGGCGGCGAACCCGCGGGCGGCCTTGGTCGGGTTGCCGTCGGCATCGTAGGCGGCGGACAGCCGGGGACCGCGGATGGCCTGCTCCTCGTCGTCCTCGCGCGGCTGGACGTCGCTGACGATGGCCGCGATCCGGCGGGGAGAGGACATCACGGTGATGCCGCCGTGCCGCAGCCGGGTGGCGGCCAGCTTCGCTGCCAGGGACGCCCGGACGGTTTCGGCGGCACCGGTGACCTCGGCGGGCGGCAGCTCCTCCACGCCGATCTCGAAGGCCAGGTCCGCAGGGACGCTCGGGCCGGGCGCCGCGCCCGGGCCAGGCGCCGGCACAGCGGCCGCCGGGACACCGGTGCCGGGCGCAGGAGCCGCAGCGGCCGTGGTAGCACTGGGCGGCAGCGTCGCCGTGCCGAGGGGGTAGCCGAGTTCCGCGCGGCGCTGCGCCCACAGTTCGGCAACGCCGTGCGCCAGGTTCCGCATCCGGGTGAACGCCTGGGCCCGCTGGGTGGTGCTGATCGCGCCGCGCGCGTCCAGCACGTTGAATGCCTGCGAGCATTTCAGCACGCACGTGTGCGCGGGAACGGGCAGCCGCGCGTCGATGAGCCGCCCGGCCTCGGCCGCGTAGGCGTCAAAAAGGGCATGGTGCGTGGCGATGTCGGCATCGTCCAGGTAATAGCGGCTCATTTCGTATTCGGCCTGGCCGAACGCTTCGCCGTAGGAGATCCCCGGCGCGTAGACGATGTCCCTGAAATGGCTCACGCGCTGGAGCGCCATGATGATGCGCTCCATTCCGTAGGTGATCTCCACCGAAACCGGGTCCAGCGGCATCCCGCCCGACTGCTGGAAGTAGGTGAACTGGGTGATCTCCAGGCCATCCAGCCACACCTCCCAGCCGAGGCCCCACGCCCCGAGCGCCGGGGACGCCCAGTTGTCCTCGACGAACCGCACGTCATGCGCCGCAACGTCGATGCCGAGCGCGGTGAGGCTGCCGAGATACAGCTCCTGGGGGTTGCCGGGCTCGGGCTTGAGGATGACCTGGAACTGGGTGTGGGTCTGCAGCCGGTTGGGGTTGTCGCCATACCGGCTGTCGTCGGGCCGCACGCTCGGCTCCGGGTAAGCGACCCGCCACGGCTCGGGGCCGAGCACCCGCAACGCGGTCGCCGGGTTGAGCGTTCCCGCCCCCACCTCCGTGTTCATGGGCTGGACGAGCATGCAACCTTGCCCGGCCCAGTAGCGCGCCAGCGTCAGCAGGGCATCTTGCATCGTGAGCATTCTCGATGACCTCACAGCGCGGGACGCGGGTACGTGCTCCAGCGCACTCGAATGGCAGTCACCAATGGCAGTCACCGCCGGCCAATCCCGGAGTCTATCCAGCCCAGATGCCGAAATGCCGCTGGCGGACGGCGACCCCGGGCTGCGGCGGTGCCGCTTATCGGGCATTCTGTACCTGGTGAGTCTCGCCGTCCGCGAGGCCGGTCATGAGCACCGGGAGGTCCTGATGCCCGTCATTGTCGTTACCCGGCTGAGGCTGAAGGATCCGGCGCTCCTTGACGAGTTCTTCGCCGCCGCTGTCGCTGTGCTGGAGCAGGCGAAGATCTCAGCCGGCAGCCTCGGCGCGGATGTCCTCGCTGACGCGAACAACGTGTGGTGGACGATGACCGCCTGGGAGGGACACGGTCCGATGCAGGCCTTCGTGGGCGCTGAGCCGCACCTGGGCACGATGGCCCGCCTCGATGACTGGTGCGACGAGGCGACGTTCGCCGACTGGGAGCAGAGCAGCCCCGGCCTCCCCGACTGGCAGACCAGCTACGGCCACCTCATCGCGGACGGCGAGGTGGCCCCCGCCGGTGGTGGCTCCGTAGCAGCGACCGCCGGATGCCCCGTGTGCGCTGGCATGCACGCGGTCAGGCGCCAGCGGCGCCGGAGATTCCGTCGCTTGCCGCCATCGTTACCCGGGCGCCGCCGTCCGGCCGGTTCTCAGCCCAGACCCGGCCGCCGTGTGCCTCGGCGATGGTCCGGACCACCGCGAGCCCCAGGCCGGCTGACTCGCGCCGTGTCCCCGCCCCGGCAGGTGACCTGGCAAATGGCTCGAAGGCGCCGCCGAGCAGGGCCTCGGGGAAACCCGGGCCGGCGTCCTCGACGGTGACATGCAGCGTCCCGTCACGGCGGCCAGCACGGACGGTGACCTGGCCCCCGGGCGGCGTGTGCCGGAGAGCGTTGTCGATCAGGTTGCCGATGGCCTGCCGGAACCACACGGGTGCGCCAGCATGATGCTGCCCGGCTCGCCGTCCTTGACCCCTGCCTGCCACGAGCCTGACCGGCAGCGGCGGGCGGGCCGCCCGCCGCGAACGTCACCGCCGCCGCTACCGCGGCCGCGGCCAGCATGCCCAGCACCTTCACTCTCATTCCTGCTCCCTTCAGCAAGCAGCCAGGCGCTGATCGTGGCTCCGCGCCGGTGAAAATACGGTGAAGAGCACGGCTGGCTGATCATGTCCGGGCCGCGAGGTAGGCTCGGCCGGGTGCGGGTCCTGGTAGTCGGCTCGGGCGGCCGCGAGCATGCGCTTGCCCGGGCGCTCGCGCGTGATGGCGACGTGACCGAGCTGCACGCCGCGCCGGGCAATCCCGGCATCGCCGGGATCGCGCAGGTCCACGACGTCGCCCTCGCCAGCCCGGCCGCCATCGCGGCGCTGGCGGCCCGGCTGGGCGCCGGGCTCGTGGTCATCGGCCCGGAGGCGCCGCTGGTGGCCGGCGCCGCCGATGCCGTCAGGGCGGCGGGCATCAGCTGCTTCGGGCCCGGCCGGGATGCGGCCATGATCGAGGGATCGAAGACCTTCGCCAAGCAGGTCATGACCGCCGCCGGGATCCCGACCGCAGCGGCCAGGAGCTGCGCCGGCGACGCGGAGGTCAGCGACGCGCTTGCCGTGTTCGGCCCGCCGTACGTGGTGAAGGCGGACGGGCTCGCCGCGGGCAAGGGCGTGGTCGTCACCACGGATCGCGCCGAGGCGGCCAGGCACGCGGCCCGCTGCGGCACCGTCCTCATCGAGGAGTTCCTGGACGGCCCCGAGGTGTCGGTCTTCGCGCTCGCCGACGGGTCCGCGGCGGTGCCGCTGCTGCCAGCGCAGGACTACAAGCGCGCGCATGACGGGGACACCGGCCCGAATACCGGCGGGATGGGCGCCTACGCCCCGCTGCCATGGGCGCCGCCAGGACTGGCCGACGAGGTCATCGCGAGGGTCATCCAGCCCGCGCTGGACGAGCTGCGCCGCCGCGGCACGCCCTACAGCGGGCTGCTGTACGCCGGGCTGTGCCTGACCAGCGCCGGGATCCGGGTGGTGGAGTTCAACGCCAGGTTCGGTGACCCGGAGACCCAGGTGGTCCTGGACCGGCTGGTCACCCCGCTGGCCGGGCTGCTCGGCGCCGCGGCGAATGGGGGCCTGGCCGGCGCCGGGCCGCTCGCCTGGGCGCCTGGCGCCGCGGTCACTGTGGTGATCGCGGCAGAAGGCTATCCCGCCGCGCCCGCCAGTGGCGACCAGATTGATGGCCTCGAAGATGCGGAACGAGAGCCAGCAGCCTATGTGCTGCACGCGGGCACCTCAGCGGACGGGGCCGGCCCGCTGAGATCGAGCGGCGGGCGGGTGCTCAACGTGGTGGGGACGGGCCCGCAGCTGGCAGGCGCGCGTGCCGCCGCCTACCGCGCGGCCAGCCTGATCACGATGCGCGGCGGCTGGTACCGCACCGACATCGCGGCGGACGCGGGACCGTGAGAATCCCGCCGCCTGCGGCGGATGGGGCTCCTGGGCCTGGCGCTGGCGGGGCCGGTCACCGGGAGGCGCCGGACGGGGCGGGCCCGCCTGATGGCGGTGCCGGGCCGCAGCTGCGGGTCACCACCATCGAGCTGTTCTTCGACCTCGTCTTCGCCTTCACCCTTACCCAGCTCACCACGCTGCTGGCCGACGAGGCGTCGCTGGCCGCACTGGCGCAGGTGCTGCTGATCTTCACGCTGATCTGGTGGATGTACGCGGGATACGCCTGGCTGACCAACACCCGGCCGCCGGTCCGCAGCGCAGAGCGGCTGCTGCTGCTCGTCGGCATGGCCGGCCTGCTCATCGTCGGGCTGGCGATACCGGCCGGCTTCAGCAGCAACGGAGTGCCGCTGGGGCTCGGATACCTGGTCGTCGTGCTCGTGCACGCCACGCTGTACTTCCGGGTGAACAAGAACATCCTGCGGATCGCGCCCTTCAGCATCGCCTCGGCACTGCTGATCATCGCCGCCGGGATAGTGTCCCGGCCTGCCGGGGAGCACCGGCCTGCCGCCTATGCGCTGTGGGTCCTGGCCGTCGTGATCCAGCTCGGCTCGCCGCTTGTCGTGCATCCGCGCGGCCTGTTCGGCCTGCGGCCCGCGCACATCGTGGAACGGCACACCGCCCTGGTCATCGTCGCGCTCGGCGAGTCGGGCGCCGCCGTCGGAATAGGCGCATCCCAGCTGGCCAACCGCGTCGGCGGGATGAACACCGAGCTGGTCGGCGTGGTGCTGCTCGGGCTCGCCCTGTCCGCCGCGCTGTGGTGGACGCTGTTCGGCGGCAACGAGGACCAGCGGGCCGAGCGGGCGCTGGCCGGCGCTGACAGCAGCCAGCGGACGAGCGCCATCCTGAATGCCTATTTCTACGCTCATACGCCGCTGCTGCTCGGCATCGTCGCGGTCGCGGCAGGAATCGAGCAGGCGATTGCGCACACCGCGGAGCCGCCGTCAGCCGGGTCGGCCGCTGCCGCTATCGCGCTGGCGGCCGGAACCGCAGCGCTGCTGGCCGGGGATATCGCCTTCCGGCGGCTGCTGCGGATCGGCCGGGCCAGGCTGCGGATGGCCGGCGCCGCGGCGGCGGCCGCGACGGTGGCGGCCGGGCTGTCGGCCGGGCTGCCTGCGCAGCTGGCGCTGCTCACCGCGATCCTCGCCGCGGTGATCGTGGCGGAGCAGCGGCTGGAGCCGCCCGCAGGCACCGGCTCGGCCAGGGCCTCCGCTGATGGCGTTGCGGCAGGATAGACGGCATGATCGAGCGTTACACCCGGCCCGCGATGGGACGCGTCTGGAGCGAGGAACGCAAATACGAGCTGTGGTGCCGGATCGAGGTCCTGGTGCTGGAGGCGCATGCCGCGGCCGGGACGGTCCCGGCCAGCAGCGTCGGCCCGGTGCGGGCCGCGCCGCCGCCGACGCCGCGGGCGGTCGCCGAGCTCGAGGCGGTCACCGGCCACGATGTGATCGCGTTCCTGTCCGCGTGGGCAGACAACACCTCGCCGCGCGAGGCCGCCGCCTACGTGCACTTCGGGATGACATCCTCGGACCTGCTCGACACGGCGCTCGCGCTGCAGCTGACCGAGGCGACCGACCTGCTGGCCGACGGCTGCACCGCGCTGGTCGCGGTGCTGCGCGAGCACGCGCTCGCGCACGCCGGGACCCTGCGCGCCGGGCGGACGCACGGCATTCACGCCGAGCCTGACGTCTGGGGCCACCGGGTCGCCGACTTCGCTTTCGCCCTGGCGCGGTGCCGCGACCGGCTGCTGCGGGCCCGCACCGCGGTTGCGGTCGGGAAGCTGTCCGGGCCGGTGGGCACCTACTCCAACATCGACCCGGCAATCGAGACACGGGTAATGGCCGAGCTCGGGCTCCGGCCTGCTGACGTCGCGACGCAGGTGGTGTTCAGGGACGGGATCGCCGAATGGGTAAGCACCCTCGCGCTGACCGCGACGGCCTGCGAGGCGATCGCGCTCGAGGTGCGGCACGGGCAGCGGACCGAGGTCGCCGAGCTCGCCGAGCCGTTCGGGCCGGGCCAGAAGGGCTCGTCGGCGATGCCGCACAAGCGGAACCCGGTCATCTCGGAGCGGATCTGCGGCCTGGCCCGGATCGTGCGCGCCCAGGTCACGCCCGTGCTGGAGGGGATACCCCTGTGGCATGAGCGGGATATCTCGCATTCATCCGCCGAGCGGGTCGCGCTGCCCGACGCCGCCATCGCGACCGACTACCTGCTCGCCCAGACCACCGGGCTGATGACCGGCCTGGTGGTGGACGCGGCCAGGATGCGGGCGAACCTGGACCAGACCCGCGGCCTGATCTACACATCCGCGGTCCTGCTCGAGCTGGTCGCGGCCGGAATGTCCAGGGAAGACGCGTACGCGCTGGTGCAGGCGGCGGCGATGGACTGCTGGGCGCACGGCACCCAGTTCCGGGAGACCCTGCGCAAGCACGCGGCCGAGCGCGGGCAGCCGCTGGACGAGGCCCGGCTGGACGAAGCGTGCCGCCCGGAGCGGTACGTCGCCAGGCTCGGGCCCGTCTTCGAGCGGCTCAGGCGGCTGACGTGACCGTGCCGCCAGCAGGCCCCGCGGCCGCGGCCGCTGCCCTGAAGCACCTGTACTCCGGCAAGGTCAGGGAACTCTACGAGACCGCCGACGGCGTGCTGCTGCTCGTCGCCACCGACCGCATCTCGGCCTTCGACCACGTGCTGGAGACGCCGATCCCGGACAAGGGGAAGATCCTCACCCAGCTGTCGCTGTGGTGGTTCGAGCAGCTCGCCGACGTCGTGCCCAGCCATCTGGTGCAGGCACCGGTCCCGGCGGAGTTCGCCGGGCGCGCGATGGCGTGCCGGCGGCTGTCGATGGTGCCGGTGGAATGCGTGGCCCGCGGCTACCTGGCCGGCTCGGCCCTCGCGGACTACCAGCGGGCCGGCGAGGTGTGCGGAATCTCACTCCCGCCCGGACTCAGCGAGGGCTCCCGGCTGCCCAGGCCCGTGTTCACCCCCGCCACGAAGGCACCGCGCGGCGAGCATGACGTGAACATCCCCGCCGCCGAGGTGGCGCGGCAGGCCGGAGCGGCAGTGGCCGCCGAGCTTGAGCGGATCACCCTGCAGGTATACCGGCGTGGTGCCGAGCTGGCGGCCGCGCGGGGCATCATCGTCGCCGACACCAAGATCGAGCTCGGCTTCGATGCCAGCGGAAGGCTACTGCTCGCCGATGAGGTGCTGACCCCGGATTCGTCCAGGTTCTGGCCAGCGGAGGCGTGGGCGCCAGGCCGGAGCCAGCCATCTTTCGACAAGCAGTACGTCCGTGACTGGCTTACCTCGGCAGAATCCGGGTGGGACCGCAGCGGGCCCGAGCCGCCGCCGCCGCTGCCCGGCGCGGTGGTCGAGCAGACCCGCCGCACCTACATCGAGGCGTACCAGCGGCTGACCGGCCTGCGCTGGAAATGACGACCGGCCGGGCCCGGTTACGTGACGACATCCAGCGCAGCGGCTACGTTACGTAACAATGCCGGGATGGTCCGGGAACCGGGGGGCGGTGGAATACTGGACGACACACGAACAGGCTGTCCGTCCAGACCGGGCAGCCTGCCCTCTGGCTGGCCCGCTCGCCAGGCCACCGCGTCCGGCTGAAGGCCGGGCGTGCGCACCCCGACCGACAGGAGCCACAGCCCTATGACCACCGGTCCCCAGACTCGCTACCGCGTGCGAGGAGGCAACCAGCTGCAGGGCACGGTCTTCGTGCAGGGCGCCAAGAATGCCGCTCTCAAGATGATCGCCGCCTCGCTGCTCGCCGCCAAGGGCCGCACGGTGCTGCGGAACGTCCCGGCGATCGAGGATGTCCGCCGGGCCGTCGAGCTGGCTCAGGCCGTCGGTGCGGTGGTCAAGTTCCACGAGGCGGAGCGGACCCTGGTCGTCGACGCCTCCGAGCTGACCAGCCCGGTGCTCCCGGCGGAGATCACCCGCAGGTTCCGCGCGTCGGTCCTGTTCGTGCCCGCGCTGCTGCACCGTCTCGGCGAGGCCGTGATCGAGGGCATCGGCGGCTGCAATCTCGGCAGCCGCAACCTGGACTTCCACTACCGTGGCTTCGCCCGGCTCGGCGCCACGGTCGATGAGGGCGAGAGCCAGATCCGGATCAAGGCCAACCGGCTGCGCGGCGCCCACCTCTACCTGGATACGCCGTCGCACACCGGCACCGAGAACCTGATCATGGCGGCGTCACTGGCGCCGGGCACCACGGTGATCGACAACACGGCGCTGGAGCCCGAGGTGCTCGACGTCATCGCGTTCCTCACGAAGATGGGTGCCCACATCACCGGCGGCGGCACCGGGTTCGTGACGGTCCGCGGGGTCAGCGAGCTGACGGCGGTCGAGCACACCGTCATGCCGGACCGCATCGACGCCGCCGTCTTCGCGATGGCCGCCGCGCTCACCGGCGGCGAGCTCAGCCTGGTCGGAGCGTCCCTTGAGCACTTCGGCGTGGTCCGCTGGAAGCTGGAGCAGATGGGCGCGGAATTCGCCACCCAGGGCGCGATCCTGCAGGTGCGCAGGGACCGGCAGCTGCGCCCGATCAACGTGATCACCTCCCCGTACCCGGGGTTCGCGACCGACCTGCAGTCCCCGATCATGGCGCTGGCCTGCATGGCCGATGGCACGAGCTACATCAGGGAGACCATCTTCGACGGGCGCTACACCCTCGTCGGCGAGCTCAACAAGATGGGCGCGAAGGTCGAGGTCGACGGCAGCGTCGTCCTCGTGCACGGTCCCTCCGCGCTGAAGGGCGCCGATGTCATCGCGCACGACCTGCGCACCGGGATCGCGCTCGTGCTCGCCGGGCTGGCGGCGGACGGCGAGACCATTGTGGCGCCTGGTTATCCGATCGACCGCGGCCATTCGTCGGTAGCGGCCAGGCTGACCACCCTCGGCGCTGACATTACCGAGGAGACTGTCAGCTAAGACGTCCCGGCAGGGCGGGCGCTATCATCCCGCATTGGCGCCGCTTCCTCCCTTTCTGCCGCGATCGACCGCGATCGACCGCGCTGTTACCATGCGACGCCGATAATTACCTCTTTCAGAGTTCTTCCCGATGGGCTACGAAGACAGAGATCGGGAAATCTCGTGGTGTGGCGGCTGAGGATGGGAACGGGATATGGCGCACGTCGCAGGCAGGATCACAGCGGGCCAACCTGGCGGCGGCACCGGGGACGGCCGCTTCGCGCCGGGCGCGCGCGGTTCCCGGTGACCGGCACCGGACAGGCATCCGGCGAGCTGACGATCGGCATCGTCGGGCCGCATGACCTGGTCGAGAGGATCATGCTCGCCGGTCCGGCGTCCGCCTGGCCGAGCGGCGGGCCGCGCGGCGACGGGCCGGCCGGCCCCGGGCCCGCCCCCGCCGTGCGGCTGGTCGCCGCCGCATACCGGGACGAGCAGGAGGCGCCGGACAAGGTCGTGCGGCTCGGCGCCAGCGTCGACGTCTATCTGTTCGCCAGCCGGGTGCCGCATGACTACGCGCAGCGGGCCGGCGTTCTGGCCAGCCCAGCCACGTGCGTGCCGCTGAGCGGCAGCGCGCTGTACGCCGCGCTGCTGCGCGCCTGCCTGGGCGGCCGGCACGACCTGGCCCGCTGCAGCGTCGACGTACTCGAGCGGGCCGAGGTCGAGGAGGCATTCGGTGAGATCGGGGTGCCGGCGGCCGGCGTGCACGTGCATGCGAGCCCGGCGAGCCCGGCGGCGCTCGCGTCCTTTCACGAGCGGCTCTGGCGGCGCGGGCAGACGTCGGTGGCGTTCACCTGCCTGCAGTCGGTGGCGAGCAAGCTGTCGGCCGCGCGTCTTCCGGTGTTCGCACTCCGGCCGACACCCACCGCGGTCCGGTCGGCGCTGCGCACCGCGGCCCTGCTCGGCTGGTGCCGCAGGCTTGAGGACGCGCAGCTCGCAATGGCCGTGGTGGAGGTGCCGACGTTACGGGAACCGGCGGCCCGTCGCGGCGTCCCGCGGCAGTCAAGGGAGGAACTGCGGCTCACCGTCAACCGGTTCCTCGTGCAGGAGGCGCAGCGTATCCAGGCGACGGTCAGCCCGGCCGGCGACTACGGCTTCCTGATCACGGCTACCCGCGGCTCCATGGCCGCCGCCACGCAAGGATTCCGGGAGCCGCCGTTCATCGAGCGCGCCCGAGCCGAGCTCGGCGTCGGCATCGACGTGGGCGTCGGCCTCGGCCGCACCGCGCAGGACGCCGAGGCACACGCCCGGACCGTGCTGGTCGCGGCGCTGGCCGGGGCAGGCGGCCAGGGCGTCGGGCTGGACGCCGGCGGCCGTGCCCTGGTGCCCGCCCCGCGGCAGCCGGGCGCGGCGGCCGGCCGGGCACGGGGAATGGAGACGCTGGCCCGGCTGGCGGACAAGCTGCCGGCCACCGACGCGGCGCTCGCGGTGGACGCGGAGACCGCCAGCCGGCTGCTGTCCGTCACGCCCCGCACGGCCAGGAGGCTGCTGCACACCCTGGCCGAAGAGGGCCTCGCCTGGCCGCTGCCGCCGGGCCGGACTCCGCAGCCAGGCCGCCCGCGGCAGTTCTACCGGCTGGTGGTCGAGAAGCTGGACCGCCGGCCGCGTGACTAGCCGGCGTAGCGGCTGATCACCGACGTGCCGAAGCTGGCCATCTCCTCGCGCTGCGGCGAGAACTGCAGCAGCATCAGGCCGACCCCGGCCCGCTCATAGGCGCGCAGCCGGTCGATGATCTGGTCCGGCGTGCCGATCAGCCCGCTGCGCAGCCCTCGGTTGGAAACGCTGTACTCCTCCACCGACACCCGCGACTCGAGCTGCGAGCCGTCAACGAAGTCCTGGTAGGAGGCATAGGCCTCCGGCGACGAGCGGACGTCCAGGATGCGGTCAAGCTCGGCCTGGGCCTCGGCCTCGGTGTCCCGGCAGATCACGTAGCCGGAGACGCCGAACATCAGCGGCGGCCGGCCGGCCTGCTCGCGGCGGGAGTTCAGGTCGGCGACCTTCGCCGCGATCACCTCCGGCGCGTCACCGTGCATCACGTAGGCGTCCGCCTGGCTGGCGATGACGTCCTTGGCCTTCGGTGACTCGCCGCCCATGTACACCTGCGGGGGACGGCCGGGCTTGGGCTCGAGGATCGCGCCGTCCAGCTGGTAGAGCGGGCCGTCGTGCGTCACGGTGTTCTCGCGCAGCAGCCTGCCGACGACCTCCAGCCATTCCCCAGTCCGCGCGTAGCGGGCGTCGTGCACGTCGAACGGCGCGCCGTACTGGGCCGCCTCGTCCTTCCACCAGGAGGACACCACGTTGAGCGAAATCCGCCCCGGCGCGATCACGTCCAGGGTGGACAGCGCCTTGGCGGTCAGCGACGGCGAGTGATAGTTGGGCCGGACCGCGAGCATCAGCTCGAGTTTCGCCGTGACGGCGGCGATCGCCGGCGCCAGCGCCCAGCAATCGAGCGACGGCGCGCGGTGGCCCTTAATGTCGTTCAGGTTCAGCTCGGCGATCAGGCTCAGCCCGAAGCCGTGCTGCTCGCTCTCGACGGCCAGGTCCCTGATGTACGGCCAGCCGATGGACATGCCCTCGTCGCGGACGTTGCGCAGCCAGCCGCCGAAGATCGGCATCCAGTACCCGAACCGCATCAGCGTGCACCTTTCCCGCTCTGCCCGGCCAGCAGGCCGCCGAGGAACCCGGCGACCGCGCGCAGCGCGGAGCGGGGCGCGGCTGCCTCGATGCCGGCGTTGTAGTTGGTGGTGGTGTTCACGTCGTAGGTGACCAGCCTGCCGTCCTCGGTCTCGATGAATTCGAAACCGGCGATCTCGATGCCCTGGTCGCGGGCGAACTCCAGGTAGCGCCCGATCACCGGGTGCGCGAACCCGGCCCGCAGCGCGAACAGGCCGGCGCCGGGCGCCTGGTCGATCGCGCAGGCGTCGGCCGGGCAGAGCTCGAAGCCGCCGCGCGCGGTGTCGGCCGTGATCGCGTAGATGAACTCGCCGCCGACCAGCTCGACCCGGGTGATGAACGGCTCGGCGGCGCGCAGGTACTCCTGCAGCAGGGTGACCCCGTCGGCCGGTGCCTGGTAGCCGGGCGAGGACAGGTACGCGTCGAACTCGTCGTGGCTGGAGAAGAGCCGGACGCCGAGGCCCTTGCCGCCCTGGTTGTGCTTGCTGATGAACGGCACCGGCAGCTTCCTTGCCGCCGCCGGGAGCTCGGCCAGCCCGGCCACGGCCACCGTCCGCGGCACGTCGAAGCCCGCCGCGCGCAGCGCGGTCAGCTGGTCCATCTTGCTCATCTCGAGCTCGAGCACCCGGCGCCCGTTCACCACCCGGCGGCCATGGGCCTCCAGCCAGCAGAGCATGCCGCGGGTCAGGTCCTTCGCGTGCGGATGCCCCCTGGAGTGAGCTGACGCGCTCATCCGGGACCAGAACACCCCGTCCGGCGGCACCGAGCCGAGATCGAGCATCCCGTCGCCGGCCAGCCACTGCTCGTGCGGCACGCCCGCGTCGTCGAACGCGGCCCCGAGCGGCGCATACCAGTCGGGATTCTCGTGGATGACGTAGACCTTCATCCGAGCCAGCGTAAGCGATCACCACCCGGCGGCCGCGCGCCGGACCGGGGCGAGCGGGATGAAGGATCCGTTAAAATCCGGCGGCGGTCAGTGCCGCCGCGGGTACGCGTGCGCGACGGCAAGCAGCACGTTGTTGGCCTCTTCGTCGCCGATGGAAATCCGCGCGCCCTCGGCACCGAACGGTCGGATGCTGATTCCCTGGCGCTCGCAGGCAGCCGCGAAGCCGGCAGTGTCGTCGCCGAGCGGCAGCCAGACGAAATTGGCCTCGGTCGGCGGCACCGTCCAGCCCTGGCCGAGCAGCTCGCCGCGGACCCGGTCGCGCTCCTTGACCACGGCGTCGACCCGGTCGAGCAGTTCGTCCTCGACGGCCAGCGAGGCGATGGCGGCGGCCTGGGCGATGGCGCTCACGGTGAACGGCAGCATCGTCTTGCGGGCGGCCTCGGCTACCTGCTCGTGTGCCACCATGAAGCCGACCCGCAGGCCCGCCAGCCCGTAGGCCTTGGAGAAGGTGCGCAGCACGGCGACGTTGGGCCGGTCCCGGTAGAGGCTGATCCCGTCCGGCACGTCACCGTCGCGCACGTACTCCCGGTAGGCCTCGTCGAGTATTACCAGGCAGTCCGCTGGCACCCGGTCGAGAAATGCCGCCAGCTCGGCCTGGTGCACGACGGTGCCGGTCGGGTTGTTCGGGTTGCAGACGAAGATCATGCGCGTCTCGGCGGTGATGGCGTCCGCCATCGCGGCCAGGTCGTGGGCCTGGCCGCTGAGCGGCACCCGGACCGATACCGCTCCGGCCAGTTCCGTGAGCAGCGGGTAGGCCTCGAAGGAGCGCCAGGCGTAGATGATCTCCGTGCCCGGCTCGCCGGCCGCGGCCAGCAGCTGCTGGGTTACCCCGACGGAGCCGCAGCCGACCGCGATATGCCGGGCGGGCACGGCGAACCGGCCGGCTATGGCCTCGGTCAGCGCTTCCGCGCCGTTGTCCGGGTAGCGGTTGACCTGCCCGGCAGCGGCGGCGATGGTCTCCACGACGGATGGCAGCGGGCCGAACGGGGACTCGTTGGACGAGAGCTTGAACGACTTGCCGTCCGGGCCCGCCGGGCTGCGGCCCGGCCGGTAGGGCGAGAACTTGTCCAGGATCGAGCGGAAACGGGGGGAGCTTCCTGACACCGGCGTCCTCCTCGGCTTGTCCCGTGGCGCTCGTCCAGGCTACTCGCCGGCCCGCGATCCGAGCGCCGCGCTGAAGGCGTCCAGCATGCTGTCGCTGAACAGGACAAAGCGGATCTCGTCGAATGGCGAGCCTGGCTGGCTGACGGCGGCAACGGCGATCCGCGCGGCGCCTTCGGCCGGCCAGCCGTAGGCGCCGGCCGATATGGCCGGAAAGGCCACCGTCCGCGCGCCCAGCCCGGCTGCGACGCGCAGCGACTCGGCATAGCACGACGCCAGCACCGCCGAGCGGTCCTCCGCCGGCGAGTAGACGGGGCCGACGGTGTGGATCACCCAGCGGGCCGGGAGGTTGCCAGCGGTTGTCGCGACCGCCTGGCCCGCTGGCAGCCCGGCACGGCAGCGCCCGGCCCGCAGCGCCCGGCAGGCTGCCATGATCGCCGGGCCGCCGCGGCGGTGGATCGCGCCGTCGACGCCGCCGCCGCCGAGCAGCGAGGAGTTCGCGGCGTTGACGATCGCGTCCACCCGCTGCTCGGTGATGTCGCCCGCGACGACGGTGAGCCGCATGCTATGTGACCTTTCACGATAGTTGGCACTATGGCCACCCTGTCGGTGGCGGTCCACGCGGTCCGCATCCTAGCGGCCGCGAGCGCGTTCCCCGACTAGGGTGGCGCCCGGTGTTACGCGTCACCCGTAGCGCAAGGGCAGCAGCGCCACCGGCCGCGGTAAGAGCCGCGCGCCGGCCAGGGTCTCATTTTTGGGTCAGCCGGATTAGGAGTACACGCTGGGTCAGGCGGGGGCGGGTGCCGATGGCTGGGTGGCCTGCTTGACGCAGCGGGCGATCAGGGCGTAGGTCTCGCGGGCCTTCTCGGCGTCTTTCATGTCGTATCCATGGTCGGCCTGCGGTACGTCGCGGGTGCCCGGCCAGCGCGCCAGCCTTCCGCAGGCGCTGTGCGTATCGCAGGCCCTCCGCGTGGAGCATCGGCTTGGCGATGACCGAGTGCTTGTCCTTGCCCCTCGTCGCGAGGTCAAGCGGCGGGTAGTGCAAGACCTGCACGGCGATCGCGGGCCCACCCTGCTCCAGCGCCTGGCGTGCCGCCGCCGCGAGCCCGCCGCCCGCGCTCTGGCCCCCGACGGTCAGCCGGTCGCCGTCCCAGCCGTGCTCCGCGCCGTGCTCTGCGACCCACCGGACGACCTCGAAGGCCTGGTGGGGCGGTGCGGGAAACCTGTGCTGCGGCGCGACCACGTAGTCGACGTTGACGACGGCGACACCGGCCTCTGCGGCCAGGCACCGACACAGCGGGTCGTCGAACTGCAGCCCCCGCATGACGTACCCGCCCCGTGGAAGTTGACGTGGACCGGCGGGCGAGGGTCCTGGCTCGCAGGGGGGTAGACGACGGCACGCGCGGTCGCGATCGACGTCGGGATCATGATGTCCCGCGTGTTCCGCGGAAACTCGGGAAGGAAGCCCCGTCGGCGCCGGATAGCCGAGTCGGCGGATACCGAGGCCAGCCCCTGCATGACGTGCGCCAGGGCAGCAGCCACCTTGGGTGTGCCAAGAACCGGCATATCCCCTCCATCGATGTCGTACTCCAAGCCGGCAGCTGCCGGCCGCACGGCCGCACACCGCACCCGGTCAGGCGGTCAGGCGGTAGTTTCAGCCCACCGGATCGGACGGCCGCGACGACGCCGCCGTCCACGAGAAGGTCGGTGCCAGTGATGAAATCCGAATCCGGGCCGAGCAGGAAGGCCGCGGCGGCGTGGCACGCCGATCACCGCGAATCAGCTTCCTGCTTTAGCTTGCGCCAGCCGCCGGCCCGGTTGTTGGCGATGATCTGCTTGAACATGGCGGTGAGGGCGGGCGCGTTGATGGTCTCGCCCTGGCGGATGGCCACGGTGCGGGCGGCCTTGTTGTCATGCCCGCCGGTGATGATCCCCTCGGGGTCGGGGACGATGGCGCCGTCGTAGAGGAAGACGTTGACGTGGTCCTTGGCCGCGAGCAGGGCGCAGACGTTGCCCTGCAGCACGAAGTAGGGGCGGATGGTGCGCTTGATGGTTTCGGTGACCTCTGGGTCGGCGGCGTGAACCAGGTCGCGCACCTGACGGCAGATGTCCTGCTGCCAGCCGGGCAGGGCATCGATGTAGGCGTCGACCCGGGGGTCGGTGGTGTAGGTCATCTCTTATCGCCTGTCTGGGCCGTGTAGTAGCTGAGGAACATGTCCACGCCGCTGGTGAGCAGATCATCGGTTGCGCGCTGTCGAGGCTATCCCGAACATGGAGCGGACGATGTGCGGGCCCGGGGGGTCGACGCCGATCCGAGATCATGCGCTGCCATCCAGGCCACCACCGGCGTGCGCAGCCTGCCCATCAGCCCGTGGGCAGGCCTCGGCGTGCTTGCCGCCCGGGGCGCCGCGGCGGTGCTGGCCGGCGGGCTGCTGCTGTGGTTCCGCGACGCGTGAACGGGACCAATGACCCAGGCCTTCGACAGGTCACAGCTAGCCGAACCGGACGGCGACGGCCACGATCACCACGATGACGACGGCGATGCCGATGCCGATCAGGTAGGGAGCCGGGCCGGCCTGGAGCCGCCAGTACGGCCGGGCACCGGGATGCGCGCGGTTGGCCTCCTCGGCGCCCGCGAACAACTCCTCGGTGACATCCACGCCGACCGCCCGGAGCGGCCGGAACAGCTCGGCCGGCCACAGCTGCCGCGAGACTTCCAGGTCTATCCTCCGCCCGGCGGCCCGCACCCGGCCCGCACGGTCGCACAGCAGCAGCTGCCGCTCGCAACCGTGGCTCAACCTGGACCGCCATGGCGTCGTGACCAGGACGACGGTCGTGACCGCGTCGGGCCTGCCGGCTGACGGCAGCGCGAGCGTGACACCGCGGATCCGCCGCAGCCATACCGCGAACGGCGCCTGGTCGGTCACCCAGAGCAGGGTCCCGGCGCCCGGGTCGGCGCGCAGCAGCGCGCGCCGCGCAGACGAGGCGTACCTGGGCGGTACCGGCCCGGCCGGCCGGACCTCGATGGCCGTGCCGCCGCCCCCGGGATCGCCCGGCGTCAGGCCCGAACCCGGCACCGTGCCTGCCACTGCCGGTGCCGCCGGTGCCGCCGGGCGCGCCGCCGGGCCGGACGTCTCACTGCGGCTGCTCAAGCTCGACCGCGGCCGCCAGCTTGTCGAAGGCAGGCCGCCACCGGCCGGCCTCGACCAGGTCGGCGAAGGCCGTCGTCAAGATCACCCCAGCGCCGTAGGCCGGGAACACCCAGACGTAGGCGAGCTGCTCGATCACCGGGCTCTCCCCGTCCGGCGCGCGTGCCACCCGCTGCCGGACCCGGCGGCAGGTGCCCGCCCGGGTGGCAAGCTCGGTGATTTCCGCGTCGTCCTGGCCGGGCAGGTCCACGCTGACCATTGCGAGCATGTTCACCCACGCTTCAGCGCCCTCCTGGCCGGCCAGATCAACCGGGCAGAACCGGGCGACTGCCTTCACCCCCTGATCCAGCCGCGGGTAAAGGAGCAGCACCATGGATGCGTCCTGCGCCTGCCGGGCGACGCTCGCTGCGCCCTCAAGGACGGCCGCAATCTGCCGGACCGCGCGTCCGGCGCTGCGGTTGCCCGACCTGGCCAGCACCTCGCCCGCAGCCCGCTTCGCCCAGTCGCTCAGGTCGCCGCGCAGCTCCACCTCGACCCAGTCGGCGTCGTAGTCGACGGCAAGCGGCGGCAGCGCGAAGGCGGTCATCGCATCCACCGCAGCGATTCCGCGATCGCGTCGAACAGCAGCACGAGCGCGTCGGCCAGCGGCTCGATGGGCGTTGCGAACGACAGTGCGAGCACGCCGGGGCGGCCGGGTACCGGCAGGAAGTAGTCGACGACCGTGACGGCCGATGAGACCGGCTCGTCATCAGCGCCGTTGCCCGCGGCGCCGTTGCCCGCGGCGCCGCTGGCGGGGGCGCCGCTGGCGGGGGCGCCGCTGGCAGGGGCGCCGCTGGCAGGGGCGCGCCGCGGTCGCGGCGGCATCGGGGTGGCGATGACCGACCGGCGCCTGATCGCCGGCTCGCCGGCGATCTCGACGGCGGTGACCTCGCCGCCGCCCTTGGCGCCCAGTTCCGCCAGCAGCCCGTCCAGCGGGATCTGGTCGCCGCGATCGAGGTAGGTCACCAGGCACGAGGCCGCGATCGGCACCCCGTGACTCTCCGCCAGGCTGATCAGGACGTCAGTGCCGCCGGCTTCCCTGGCCCGGCGCAGCGTGTCGTGCAGCATCCTGGTGAGCAGCTGGCGGGCTTGCTCGCGCTCGGCCGGCGGCAGGCCGGCGACCTTGGTCGCGACCAGCCCGGCCGTGATCGGTATTTCCCGGCCGTCCAGCCGAATCCGGGTCCAGCCTGGCGGCAGCAGGACGCCGAAGTCCCGCGGCATCACGCCGGTCGTGGCGCTGGTCATGACGACTCCAGGAGCGAGGCGGCAGGCTGGCGGGTCCCGGTACGCACGGTCAGCCGCCCTCGGCCCATGTCCACATGTTGTACGAGCCCGTGGTGATGAACGTGCCCCATTGTGCGTATCCGTCGAGCACGGCGAAGCCGGTCGCGGCGATTTTCGGGATGTCGATCCGCAGGACGCCAGGCACCTTCGTGGCGACGGTGTCCAGCTTCGCCAGGCTCTCGGCGATATCGCCGCTCATCGTCCACAGCGCGGGCAGGTTTCCCCCCTCGGCCGCCTTGACGGCGGTGGCCAGCGCGGTCTTGGCGCCGTCGGCGGTGCTGATCGCCTCGTCGAGGATGCTGCCCTTGCCCGCGAAGCCGATCAGGGTGCGCGCGAATTCGCTGCGGCTGCCCAGCGAGTACAAGATGCCGGGCAGCCCGTTCGAGCTCATCACCGCCCGGCCCGCCCGGCCGGCCTGCACCGCCTCACCCACGCCGAGGCCGCTCTCGGCGAGTCCCCGGATCCCCGCCTCGGCGAGCTTGCCGAAGCCGAACGTGCACAGCGCCACCAGGTCCAGGATGGCCGCCGTCCACGACCCCTTGTCCGTCAGCGCGGCGGTCGTGTCGAAGGCCAGCTGGAGGACGGTGAGCCCGACCAGGACGCATTCAAGCACGGTCGAGACCGTGGCCAGCGTGGCGGCGGACATGCCGAGGAACGCGGCGAGGAAGCCGGCGGACAGCGGGCAGGCCAGCACGATGAGGACGATCGCCAGCACGATCACGATGATCGCCACGATGTGCATCACCGTGGAGATCCAGCCGAAGTTGCGGTCCCACCACGAGTCCTTCAGGCCGTCGTGGCCGATGACGTGGTGAATCTTGTCGGCTGCCCGGGCAGCGTCGGCGTGGTAGTCACTGACCGCGGTGTTGAACTGGTTCCTGGCGGCGGTCATCGATGCCTGGGCGTTGTCGTAGTTGGCGCTGCGCGTCCTCTCCTGCTGCTGCTCGGCTGCCGTCGGCGGCGGGGGCGGCGGGCTGCCGGACGGCGGCGGCGGGCTCGGGGCGTTCGCCGTCAGCTGCTGCTGCGCGGCCTTCGCCTGCCACACCGCCTGGTAGACGCTGTCCTGATGCTCGCCGAGCGGGCCGGCCCACCCGGCCAGCGCGTCGCCGGTCACGGCGTACCGCGACTGGGCCTTGGTGATGCGGCCGGCCAGGTCGGTCGCGTGCTCATGGAAGGCGCTGCCTGCCTTGCCCTTCCAGCCGCCGACGGCCTGCTGGGCGAGCTTGTTGAGGTTCGCCGCCTGCCGCGCGATTTCGGCGGCCGTGTCACGGTAGCGGCGGGCGATGGCGGCGACCTCGTCCCGGTCGCCGGGCATCGGGTCGGCGGGCGCGAGCGGCTCGAAGTCCGGCGGGCGCTGCGGGCTCACGGGTGACCGCCGCCCGCCGACGACGTCGAGGTGGACGCCTTGATGTCCGCGGCCAGCTGGTCGTCGGCCGATACGTACGCCTTCTGGCTCTCGGTGGCCATCTTGTACACGCTCTGCATCGACTTGAGCATGTCCTCCCGATGCGCCTTCCAGTCGCTTGCGAACGAGTGCAGGGCGCCGGCCAGCTTCTTCTCTCCCACCGCCGCCTCGTAGGAATCCGCGATGTCGGACGCGTTGCTGAACTCCTCGATGAGCAGGTTCAGCGAGCCTGCCGTGCTCGCCAGCAAGTCCAGATTGACCGAGAGATCAGCCATCTGCTGAATTCTCCTTACTTGTACCCCTCAGTGCACCGACGACAGTATTCCGTGGCGGCGATCTGCCGTCTACCGATTCCACGCTGCCCCGTTTGCCCGCCTCTACTCACCGCGGCGGCGCACGGGTAAAGTGGCGCCGTGAACCGGCTCGGTGAACTCGAACGCGCCATTATGGATGTGCTCTGGGAAACGGCCGACCCGCTGACGGTCCGCCAGGTCAGCGGTCGGCTCGTCGAGCGGGACCTGGCGCACACGACGGTGATGACCGTGCTCGACAGGCTCGCCAAGAAGGGGTTCGCGCGGCGCGGCCGGGACGGCCGTGCCTGGCGGTACCGCGCGTCCGAGAGCAGGGAAGCGTACGTCACCGAGTTGATGCTCAACGCGCTCGACCAGACCGGTGACCGGCAGGCGGCCCTTGCCCGCTTTGTCCGCAGCGTTTCTGGCGCCGAGGCCAGGGCGCTGCGCCGTGCGCTGGAAGCGCTCGATCCGCCCGACCGGCTCAATCCGCCCGACCGGCTCGATCGGCCAGACCGGCTGGACGGGCACGGCCCAGCCAGTGCCGCCGACTCCCTAGAAGACGCCGCTGAGGGCTGACCGCTCGTGTCCCCCGCAGTCCTGATTCTCGCCGTGGTCGCGGCGGGCAGCATCCCGTCCGCTTCCGCGCTCGCGTCGGCCCGCTGGCCGGCCAGGTCACCCGCTGCCGCGATCTTGCTCTGGCAGGCACTCGGACTGGGCTGGGGGCTTGCCGCCGTGGGCGCACTCGCCGCCCTTGGCGCGGGCCCTGGCCAGGAGGGCGGGGGCGGCGGGCACGCCGGCGTGATGCGGGCGGTACTGGCGCTGGCATCCCGGGCAGTGCGCGGCACGGCCTTCCGGCCGCAGGGGGCGGGCCTGCTCCCCGAGCTCCGGCTGGTATCCGTGGCCGCCGGGCTGCTGCTGCTGGCGCTGCTTTGCTGGGTGCTGGTAGCGGCATCCGCCGCCGTGCTGCGCGCCCGGCGGCGGCAGCGGAACCTGCTCAGCCTGCTCGCGCACGGCGATCCCAAGGTGCCTGGCGCGCTCGTCGTGGACCATCCGGCCGCGGCCGCCTACTGCGTGCCGGGCCTGCGGTCGCGGATCGTCATCAGCGCGGGCACCCTGGAATTGCTCGACCAGGCCGAGCTTGCCGCCGTGCTAGCGCACGAGCGAGCCCACCTGCGGGAGCGGCATGATCTCGTGCTGCTGCCGTTCACCGCGCTGCTGCGGGCGTTCCGCTGGTGCGCTGTCGCCCGCCGGGCCGAGAGCGCGGTAGCGCTGCTGGTGGAGATGCTGGCCGACGACCACGCGTTGCGGCACCGCCCGGCCAGGGAGCTGGCAACGGCGCTGCTGCGGGTGGGCGCGGCGGGGTCACCGGTACCGTCCGGCGCACTCGCCGCTGATGGCGACGGCCAGGTAGCGGTCCGCGTTGCCCGGCTGCTCCGGCCAGCGCCCGGGCTGTCAGCGCCCGCGCTAGCGCTCGTCTGCGGCACGGCCGCCCTGCTCGTCGCCGTTCCCGCCGCGTTCCTGTTCGCTTCTTTTTAACGAGCGGCCGGCCGCAGGCCGCCGAGCGCGGCGCATGGCCGCTCGGGGCTGGCCAGAGGCGAACCCGTGGTCGCGGACTAGCTGCGGGCTGGCCGGCCGGGGGCAGCTGGCAAGCCGGCCAGGGCAGCTGGCTAGCCGACGACGCGAGTCCGCAGCCGCCGGAAGCCCTTGCCCTTGTTCTCGACCTTGACGACCTCGATCCGGCCGATCTGGCTGGTCGTGGCCACATGCGTGCCGCCGTCAGCCTGCTGGTCGAGCCCGACGATGTCGATGATGCGGACCTCAGGCACGTCCGGCGGGACGAGGTTGGTCGCGGTGCGGATGATGTCAGGGATCGCGAACGCCTCGGCCCGCGGCAGCACCCGGACGTCGATCCGGCGCCCTGCGTCGATCTCCTTGTTGCAGGCGGACTCGACCGTCTCCTTGAACCCGGGCGGCACCTCGGGCAGGTCGAAGTCCATGCGCGCCGTGTAAGGCTCCATGTTCCCGCCGGTTACCAGGGAGCCGAAGTCCCTGAACACGACGCCGCAGAGCACGTGCAGCCCGGAGTGCGTCCGCATCAGCGCGGTCCGCCGCTCGTCTTCGACGGCGCCGCGCACGGCAGTGCCTGGCGGCGGGACCGGGTCGCCTTCCGCCGGGATGAGGTAGAGATCGTCGCCTTTCCGCGCGCCCGTGATGCGCGTCTGCACGCCACCCCAGAGCAGGACCCCGTGGTCGGGCGGCTGGCCGCCGCCGCCAGGGTAGAAGGCCGACCGGTCGAGCACTATCCCGTCCGGCACCGCCGCCAGCACGACGGCGTCCCACTCGCGCAGGGTCTGATCATCCAGTTCAAGCCGGTGCGTACGCCACTGGGTCTCGCTCACGGAGCCTGAGCCTAGTAGACACCGGGATGAGGCTGACGTGGCGGTCTGCCGTCCGCCACGGTGCCGCAGCGTGCTCAGCTGTGCTGACTGCCAGTGGCGGGGCAGCGGCGGTGGCATAGCGGCCAGCATCGTGGCAGCATCACCAGCCGCGGTGGCATCGGCCAGGTGGCGCTGGCCTGGTGACGCCAGCCCGTGCCTGGTGACGCCAGCCCCGTGGCGGGCCGGCGCGGCCACGCTGCTCACCAGGGGCCGTATGGTCCCTGGCGGGTCGAGGAACCGCCGCCGAATCCCCTGACCTTGGGCCGGACGTCGGTGAGATAGACCGCGGCTGCTACGAAAGAGGCCACGGACAGGATGCCGATCACCGCGAAGCTGCCGCTTGCGGCCGTGCCGAGGCCGATCACGGTGGCGACGCCAAGAATGATCAGCCAGATCGGCTTGGTCTGCTTGCTCGCCGCGATGAATGCCGGCGCGGGACGGCGGATCGCGTCGATGAACGCCCACGCCTCGACCACCAAGGCCGCGATAGCGAGCGTTTCGAAGAGCCAGGAGAGGGCCGAATATGCGCCCGGGTTACTGAACAGCACAACGCCAGGCTATCGGCTTGCGGCCGGGCTCGGGACCATGTGATCGGGCCTGCCGTTCCGGGCGTGTGCCCGGCCCCCGGCAGGCGCCCTGCCGGCCGGCTTCGCCGCGTCGGCACGGCCGCCTCTCCGGGCCGGCTTCCCATTCGGGGCAGCGTCCTCCGCCCCGGCCGGCTTGGCGCTGCCACGCCCGCTCGTCCCGGCCGGCTTGTTGTCCCCAGCGGCCTTCGCCGCGTTCGCGCGCCCGCCTTTCCCGGCCGGCTTCTGGCCGGCGGCGGGCTTCGCCGCGCTGGCGCGCCTGCCGTTCCTGGACGGCTTCTGGCCGGCGGCGGGCTTCGCCGCGGTGGCGCGCCTGCCGTTCCTGGACGGCGGCCGGCTGGCGGCCGACTGCACCGCTTCAGCATGCCCGCCATCCCTGGCGGCCTGCGCTGTGTCAGCGCCCCCGTCACTCCCGGCGGCCTCCCGGTTCCCGGCGGCCTCCCGGTTCCCGGCGGGCTGCGCATCACCGGCGGCTAGCGCCGCCTCCTTGCGGAATGATTCGTAGAGCTCGATCAGCATCTGCTTCTGCCGCTCGGTCAGGTTCGCATCGGCAAGGACCGCGCCGCGGACGCTGATGCCCACGGTCCGGTCTTCCAGGAACTCCGCCTGGTCGTACAGCAGCTCGGCGGAGATCCGCAGGCCCTTCGCGATCTGCTGCAATATGTCCGCGCTGGGCTTGCGCAGGCCTCGCTCGATCTGGCTCAGGTACGGATTGGACATGCCCGCCGCCTGTGCGAGCTGGCGGATCGAGATCCTGGCTTGCTCGCGCTGATCGCGGATAAAGGCTCCGATCGAGCTGACATTCACCAGGCCCATCCCCCCAGTCTCGCCATCGGCGCTTGCGCTGGCAAACCCGCCCGCGATGCGCACAGCTTCACCGATGCGCTAATGGCCGAAGAGGCCGATGCCAGCTGCGCGCCCAGTCCCCGCCGTGCTTGCCTGGCCGATCGGCCAGCTGACAGACCGGGACCTCACGTCCCACGCCTGACCACCAGGCGCGCTCGGGCTCCTGGAGATTCCCGGCATCCTTTTCTGCATGACGCCGAAACAGGGGTCATTTTGTCAGAGGTCGTCGATAGCTTTGTCGAAGAAAGGTAGTTCAGCAGCTGCCAGCCGGGAGGAGGACAGGTGCAAGAAGAATCGTTCACGCCTCCCGATCCGTCCGCCGGATCGCCTCTGGCTATGCCCTCCGGACAGGCTGAACCGCCATCCGCCTGGCCCGCGTCGCCATCCGCCTGGCCCTCGTCGCCGTGCGACAGCCCTGCGGCCGCCGGGCCCGTGCCTACAGCTGATGATGCCGCGGTCCCCGACCCCGTGCCGTCGGCCGATGATGCCGCTACCGCCGCTGGACCCGCCGAGCCCGCGCCAGCTTCACCCCGACCGGCGGTGCTCACGGATGAGGACGGGGAGCCGTTTGATGCGGAGGAGTTCTTCAACCCGTTCTCCGGTCCGCCGGAGGGCGCTGATGCGTGGCTGGCGCAGGTGGCGGCGCCGGTCGCTGATGCGTGGCTCGAAGCCCGGCAGCCGCCGCCGGATGGGCCCGAGGCGCTGGCCGCCGGGTTCACCCACCGGGATCAGGTGCCGGGGGCGCGCGGGTTCGCGGCCGGGGGGCCGCTGGACACCATGGAACCGGGGCCGGTGCTGGCCGGGTTCGCCGACGACGCCATCGATGCCGGATTGTCGGCGCTAAGCGATGACGAGCTGGTCGGCGTGCTCGGCGCGGCGCGGCGGCTGGCGTCCCGGGCGGCCGGGATCGAGCTGGCCGCCGTCGCCGGCCTGGCGGCCCGCCGGGCCGCGGCCGCCCGCGTGATGGGTGACTGGCGCCAGCATGAGCATGTCGCCGACGAGATCGCCGCCGCGCTGAGGCTGACCTGCCGGGCCGCGGACAAGCTGCTCGACCTGGCCACCGGGGTCACCCGGCTGCCGGCCGTGACGGCGGCGCTGGCCGCCGGGCGGATCGACCTGCCCAAGGCCATGGTGTATCACCATGAGCTGGCCGCGGTCGCCGATGTGGCCGCGGCGGCGATCGCGGCGGTCACCATCACCGACGCGGCGGGGCTGACCACCGGGCAGCTGCGGGAGGTGCTGCACCGCGCCGTGCTGGCGCACGACCCGCAGGCCGCGGCGAAGCGGCGGCGCAAGGCCCAGAAGGACGCCCGGGTGGAGTCGTGGGCCGAGCACCGGGGCACTGCCGCGCTGGCCGGGCGGGACCTGCCCCCGGCTGAGGTGCTGGCCGCCGATAAGCATGTTGACGCGCTGGCCCGGGAGCTGACCAAAGCCGGCACCGACGGCACCTTGGAGCAGCTGCGGGCGAAGGTGTTCCTCGCGCTGCTGACCAGCCAGCCGCTGTATACCCTGCTGCCCGGCAACGACGGCAGCGACCCGAACGGCGGCGCAGCACACTCCGGCGGCCGCGCAGGCAACCCGGCCGGCCCCAGCGACGGCGACGTCGGCGGATCAGCCGGGAGCAGCCCCGGCGCAGGCGGCACCGGTGACCGGCCCGGCGGAAACGGTGACGGCGACGACGGCGACGGCGACGGCGATGATGATGATGATGATGATGATGATGATGATGGCACGGGCCAGGGAAACGGCGGCGGAACCCGCCGGCCGGGGCCGGGGCCGGGGCCGGGCGGCGGCTGGCCTGGACCCGGCGGGCAGGCGTGCCCGCCCGGGCTGACCGGGTCCGTCAACCTCACCATCCCTCTGGCCGCCTGGCTCGGCCTGTCCGACCATCCCGGCGAGGCCGCCGGGCACGGCCCCCTGGACGCCGCCACCAGCCGCGACCTCGCCACCCGCCTCGCCGGCCGGCCCGGCAACCCATGGTGCCTGACCATCACCGGCCAAGACGGCCGCGCCATCGGACACGGCTGCGCCCGCGCCGGACCCGGACCACCGGCGCCCGGCGGCGACCCGCGCGCCAGCCCTCACCCGCCCTGCGGCACCTGATCAAAACCCGCGACCGCAGCTGCGCCTTCCCCGGCTGCCGCCGCGCCGCCCGCCGCTGCGATGATGACCACACCATCCCCCGCGACCAAGGCGGCCGCACCTGCGACTGCAACCTGGCCCTAACATGCAAGCTATAACTACATAGGTTGTGCGCTCACGCGGGTTCACAGTTGGGCGTACGACGCCTCCTTGTCGAGCATCTGGCAGACCTCTGGCCATGGCAGTTGCAGCTGACTTGTCAGCGACCAGTAGGCATATGCGGACCGGACCGCGACGCTCAACCCGAGTGCGGCAGTGGACTCAGGGATGGACCGGGCCAGCCGACGCAGGGCATTGCCGGGCCCGCGATCACTGGGCGAGATTCCGCTTCCGGCGATGAGGGTGGCAGCGCGGATGATGTCGAGGACGACCGGATCGGCGCGATCTGCGAGAGAGCCGTAGACGACGAAAGGCCAGGCCCTGCGAGTAATTGCCCAGCGGAGCCGCTCCAGCCCGGAGCCGAGGTCGGTAGCCATGAACGACGGACTGTCCGCGTTCCACAGGAGGACTATGTCCCCGATTTCGAGGCCGCTGTGACGGATGCGCAGCGTGATGCCCTGGACTTCGCGTCGCTGCCAAGGGGTGGTGGCACCGTGGATTTCGACGTGGCGGGCATGCAGGCCAAGCCGCGACAGCGCGGTCAGCCACGTGTCGAGGATCTGTGCGTGCTGGGCTGGGCCGCCGATGGGCAGAACGCAGGAGACGTTGACGAACGCCGTGAGGAATCCATCGGCCAGGTGGCCGGAGGGGTTGCGTTGTCCGGTGAACCGGACGACGGGCTGGGGCAGGTAGCCCTGCCGGTACGTGTATGGGCGGCACTGTTTCAGATGGGGGTCAATGGCCTGGATCGCGGAGATCGTAAAGTCGGTCCCGCGGTTCCACCGCAGCGGCAGCGGCGGCGCCTGCGCGATGCCATGCTCTGCGAACGTCGCGGCGAGGATGGCCAGCATC
>WNFX01000141.1_pt1 | contig 57643 bp, 53 predicted proteins | sample 5400111 | NCBI WGS metagenome assembly WNFX01 (sample SAMN13153363, study PRJNA577476) | soil metagenome | isolation source: 40 cm soil or saprolite under grassland replicate 1 | place: USA:California | collected 2016-06-15
CGCAATTTTTATCTGCGATTGCGAGCTGCTGGCAAACCAGGCAAACTGGCCCTGACGGCGACGATGCGAAAATTGCTGATTGTCCTTAACAGCGCGCTCAAAACGGATCTAAGTTATGCTTGAAACCAAGACAGTTACTAACGGCCCCTTGGCGCAGCAAGTTCAGAGTGCTTGCCACGACACCCTGGATTTCATCCAGGTGCCCGGCTTCCCTAGTGCGATTCGCGCTTTCGCGCTCACGCACTCCTGCCGTATTGTTGTTCAACGCTAGCCGTGGCTTATCTCTGTATCGTTAGACCGCAGTCTTGGAAATCAACGTTTTGCTATGCTTAGATTTATCGCTTTTCTTCGAGCGATAAACGTTGGCGGTGGACGCACCGTCAAAATGCAGTCCTTGCGGCAAGTCTTCGAGTCACTTGGTTTTTCCAGGGTAGCCACGTTCATCGCCAGCGGGAACGTTCTGTTTGAGACGAAAACGAAAAAGACCAAGACACTTGAAAGAAAAATTGAAAGAGCACTGAAAGAGGCCTTGGGTTATGAAGTGCGCACATTTGTTAGGGGAGAGGCCGAATTAGCCAAAATCGCTAAATACCGGCCGTTTCCACAATCGAAGTTCGATGAAACTTGGCAGAGCAACATCATCTTTTTGGCGGATAATTTGAACGAGAAGTTGAAACAACATGTGAACGCGTTGAGGACGAACACAGACGCGTTCGAGGTTCACGGACGGGAGATCTACTGGCTGCGTCGCAAGAAGCAGAATGGAGCACTGTTTTCCACCGTTCCACTTGAGAAAATTCTCGGTCCGGCATTCACCGTCCGCGGGGCGAACACAATTGAAAAGATCGTCTCGAAGTACTGTGCATCGAAGATTTGCTAAATGTGCGTCATCATACAACACCGTCTAACCAATTGAAGCCAACGGCTCCAATGCGCCATGCATTTCATATCGATGTTTACTAGTGTGCTTGCACCAGCTGCCACTTGCGTCTGCCCGAGCCGTGGCTGAGCTTGATTTCGTTAGATGACATGAACACCGTCTCTCGACGACGCGGTCGGATAAGCTTGGTAGCGATGATCGTCGGCGGATTACTGGCAGTTGCTCCTGTTTTCGGTCCGCTCGGGAAGACCTTGCATTATTTGGCCGACTTCATCGCTGAGCGGCCACAGCCGATGCGAGCGCCGGATATCTCGTTTTTCGCCGAGCTACTGGCTCTGATCATTTGTCCTGTCGGGCTGCTCCTGTTTGCCATATCGCTGGTTTTGTTTATCCGAAGTGGCAGGCGAACCGCGCCTCGCGCATCATAGCAACGTCCGCATCTAACCAGGCGACGCAGCCATGCATATCGAGCGAAGACATAACGTCGGCAAGGAAGAAGCAATCCACAAGATCGACATCTTTCTTAACGATTTAATGCGCCGCCAGTTTCCGGGCGACGTCACTATTAAAGAAGCCTCCAAAGGTTGGTCTGATGACGCCATGCGCTTCTCTTTCAAGGCCAAGAAGGGTTTCTTTGGCGCCACGATTTCCGGCGTTATCCGCGTAAATGACGACTCCGTCGTTATGGACTCCGACTTGCCAGGGCTGGTCACTACGTTTGTTTCCGAAGACCAAATCCGGAACCTGATCAACGAACAGTTGGACGGCTTATTTTCGGCTTAAGCCAATGCCGACCTTGCGACATTTCATTGGTAATTCGCTGACCGTTATTGGCCAAGAGGCGTCGAGATTTCAGTGCCGGACGGCGGCGTAAATTCGAACATTGACGCAGGAACCGGCCCGCGCGTCTGATTCGAATACGTGGTCACGATCCGATCGCCGTTTGGCAACAGCATGTCGGTACGTTCGACTCGCAACTGATCATTGATTCGTAGGTCAAGCTTCTGAAACACGCGTTTCATTGCCGCAGTGCGCGGTAGCAATGCAAGCTCGTACCCGGCATCCATCTTTGTCGCAGTGATCTGGAAGGTGTTTTCGACGTTCTCGAGGTTCAATGAAGAATTGATCGCTGCTACTGTGGAATCGAGCGACGATCCTTTGCCCAGCGGATAACGCTCCGCCGATTTAAAGTTGGGGTAATAAATCCAGAGCTGACGACCATCACTTACGGTAAGGCTTGGCGAGTTGCCTTTGACTTCGCGCCGGAATTTATTAGGCGGCTGGAACCAAACTTTTCCCGAGCTAACGATCGGCTTCTTCATCAGCCGGATCACTCTTTGTTCGTGAAAATCGGCCTGCGTGCTCCGGTTCTGTCGAATTCCGGCTAGAAGGCTCTTGAGATCAGCCTCTGAAACCGGCGCACTGTTGGCGATGCATATCAGTGCTACGAAAAGAAAAATCGCAGGTAAGGCGGGGCGCATTCGGTGACCTTATGTGATCAGCTCAAATTCTCAAAGCAGAGCAGGCGAAGTGCGGTCGTGCGTCCGCCAAAGTGACAGCAGCGTTACTTTTGCGACGCAGCACGGCCACCCAAATAGTTGTCCATTTTGCTGTATGAAAATCGTCATCTCATTAGTGAAAGGAATGCTGTAAACATGAAAACTACCAACTCGCTGCGCGTTCGCGCTTCTCGTTTCTTCAGCGATCGATACGCCTACAGAGAACGGCCAGATTATTTGATCGAGCTTGTCGCCTTCGGAATAATCGTCATCACCGTAACTCTGTCGCTGGCTGACGCACTGGCAACGACATTGAAATGAACGCAACCCGCTTATCAGAGAGAGGGCAAGCCGATCAGCTAGATCGAGCGGATCTAGAACAGCCAACCCCAAAGCGGACTGTTGGCCGAGTTGCTGCGATAACAGCGCCGCAAAGTGATCGAGTCGACCCAGGGTTCTACACACCCCCAGCAGGGACGTGGCTTCTTTGGAAATAGTCTCACTTGGTTACTGGCGCACGCTCGTAGCGTTACCGCAGCGGTGCGAGGCTGCGTCCTACCCCGAAAGACATAGAACTAAAGTCCAATGTGGGAATCTGTCAGAACCATTGTCAAACCCTAGATCAAAGGCGCTCATGAAAAACAGAAAACACTACATTGCGAGATCCACCGCGACGCTTACGCAAAGCGGTCTGCTGGCCGCGTTGCTGCAACATCAGCGTCGCAAGGTGATCGAATTAATTCAGCGTCGCGCACAGCGCGAGCAGGTGCGCGGGTTGCTTCGGAATAGCTTAACCTGGTTATCGGCGCGCTATCATGGCATTATCGCTGGTCGACGATTCCGTCGGACTTCTGGCCAGGGAATCCTCCCGCAGCACACTTGAATCCTTCAACTGAGTCAATGACGATGCGCCATGAAGTGCACACTTACTCAGCACTGCTGCGACAGATTCACAATGACCTGCGGATCCAGCATCCCGAGTGGATCCAGCAAAATGGCCAGTCTCCGATGTGTGATTCTTATGAGGCGCGTCTGATGGAATTACTCGTTGCCTCACTGCCAAGTGAATCCAACGAAAATATCGCTCTTCCGGACCGCGAGCTTTCGCAACGTTAATAATGTTCTTATAAAGTGGAGCTGCGCATCACACCGGCAAGCGGTTGGCCGAAGCTTTTGGTTAGATCTCGACTGATAAAGGTGTGGAGAATTGTGAAACAGGGTGCCCTTTCGAATCCTCAAAGTCACGTCTGTAGCCGCGGGCGCCGACCGCGGTTACGTCAAAGAGCAACGCGAAACCAGCGCTCCGTTTGCTTGTTCTAATTCCGGATGTTCGCGTATTCTATTCACAGCAGATCTAGCTAGCCACTCCCGGGCTTTGTGTCGTAACTCGGCAGCACTACGCAGCCCGAGCTTCTCCTTGATGCGCATCTGGTGTGTCTCAATGGTTTTTACACTTACATTCAATTCACTCGCTAGTTCCGAAGCACTGAAGCCTCTGCCAATAAAAGAGAAAATCTCCAGCTCACGATCACTTAGACTGTTGACATCGAAGCTGCGCGAGCCTTTCGGCCCGGCTGCAAAGTCGCTTAAAATTAACGGTAGCACGCTCGCGCCTACGTACGGGTGACCGCTCGAGATTTCATCGAACGCCCTGAGCAATTCGGGAGCATCCTCGATAGTCAAGTATCCTCGCGCGCCCGCCCGGAATGCGCGCTGAGCCGAAAATGCATCAGCGTGCTCGGAGAGGGCAAGTATTGCGGCCGCCGGATGGAAACTTCGGAATTCTTTAATCAACTGTATTCCGTCAGCACCGGTGAGCCTCAACCCAATCAAAACAAGATCCGGTTTGTGACGCAGGAATAACTCACGGGCTAAACGCGCTTCGTCTGTTTCTCCGCACGCCATAAATTGCCTGCTTTTAGCAATGAGCGAGAGCACGCCGGACCGAACGAAGCCTATTCGATGAACAACGAGTACTTTTGCTTTTGTCCGGCGTTTCCCTGACACGTCGTCGGGGTCTTCTGTCAGGGATTTTTTTAATCCATGCGCAAATGCATTGTTCGGCGGTCTGTCTTTGCGTTGCTGCGTATGCCGGTGTCTGCGCACTTCTGAGCTATTTTCAGCCGTTTGTAGGGTAAAACCCGACATGCTCCAAGACAAAAATTCAGGGATTTACCCCGACAGACAGACTGTCAGCTGTCCGGTTATCCTCCGCGCGAGGTGAGAACATGAAAAAAATTGCGCGGCGAAAGTGGCTAATAGCGGTCGGACTCGCGGTCGTTGCCGCATTCCTTTTTGCAGCCGGAGCTCCGTCGGGCTTCGCGGAGACTGACGATCACAATCCAATTGGGGTGAGCGGCGCTTTCGAAGGCATCATCACGACGGGATGCGCATATAACGTGGTAAGTCACAATGCACGCCGCGGCCCGATCGAGGATATCGTCGTGCCCGGCGCGATTGGAAAGTATGGGCTCAAGATGACCCGTTACTACAACAGTCGCCGCACGATCAGTTACGGCCTTATGGGCCCTGGCTGGAGCTATGAATATTTGTGGATTTCAAGCAATGACAAGGTCGAATACGCCAACGGAGACGTGTGGGACAGCCATTGTACGGGCGCCTGGGGCTTGGGTGGCCCCCTCGGCGTCTCCGATTGGAGCACGACCTGGAACGGCTATCCCGCCTTTCGGTTGGCCGACGGCGGCACGGTGGCCTTCGAAAATCCAAATTGGGGCGTCGCAACTAAAATTATCGACCCCTATGGCCAGATAACAACGATCACGCTAAACTCTAACTCGGGACTGATAACCCGGGTAACCGAGCCGGGTGGCAGATACTTACAGTTTACATATAACGGAACCTTACTAACCCGGGTTGATGCATACGATGGTCAGGGACACCAGATCGACTGGGTCGTTTACCATTACACCGCGATACGGCCGGCAGGCGGGGGCACCCAAGGCACCCCGATGAACTGCCTGATCTCGGTCGATTACAGCGACGGCACCCACGCTTACTACACTTATGAGGACGATAATGTTCCGGATGATCCGCAACACGGCTCCAGTAAAATTTTTCCGCTCCTCAGCATTTGCAACGATGTGCGTTACCACGGGTCTATGCGCCGGGTCGCCTATGACTATCAGAACCAGGGCCCTCATGGGGCGATTCTCAAAGAAAGGTATAGCCCCTCTGACGGCGTCAAGGGACTCATGGTCTCCAGCATCGACCCGCCTGCGCCATCACCAATTGCTCCCGATCCAGACTTCGAGACTACCTACACCGAGACCCGAGGCGACAGCCCCACTCGCACGTTTACTTACACAACACTACACCTCCACCGCAGCTTCAGCGAACCTGACCCGTGCCCAACATGGCGTCCAGCCCTTGATCCCGCCCCTCAGCAGTTCCTCCTTAGCTACACAGATTTTCAGAACCACATCACCCGGCTCGGCTACGACGCCAATTGGTATGTCAATTCAGTTACGGACGCCAATAATCACACGACCAGTTACACTCGGGGCCCGCCTCCACCGAATGGCATTGGCGAAATCACGCAGATTCAGCACCCTGGTGACAATTCCACTATTAACTACACATATACTGATCGCGGCCACTACCTAATTCAGATCACCAACGAGCGCGGCGCCATCACCTATCACACCCGTGATGCTAATCACCGGATTACCCGCACCGATTACAAAGACGCAAACGGCAATATCCTCACTTTTGAAACGTTCACCTACAACAATTTCGGCCAGGCGCTTACCCATCGGATGAACAACGGCGCGTATGAGAGCTTTGCTTGCGACGGGCGCGGTCTGCTGACCGATAAATGGAATCCTAAGTTCAACGCAGTCCCGAGCGGCAATGACCCGCACACACATTACGATTATTATACGTCTGGTCCGTGGACAGATCGGGTCATGACTATGACTTTGCCGGCCAACGTAAGTGGGAACATCGCTTCGGAGACATATGAATACGACCGCAATGCTTCCGGCGCGGCAGTGGCCGGCCGCGGACTCGTGACTAAGATTACGCATGCTGACAGCACATATCAGTCGTTTAGCTACGATGCTTATGGGAACAAGCTGTGGGAAGAGAACGAGCTGCGCCAGCGCACCAGCTATACGTACGACAATTACAACCGGGTGCTCACGGCTACTCGGATCATGAGCCCGGCCCCAAACGAGACCACCATCTACACCTATGCCCCCACCAATGGCACCGGCACCTCGCCTTATCTGCACACCACCAATAATCCGGATAGCGTCACGACCCCAACTGGCATTATCACAAAAAATGATTATGATCAGAACTTTCGCAAAACCTCCAGCACCGCGGCCTTCGGCACATCAAGCGCCGCCACCACCTGGTTCCATTACGATCCGATCGGTAATCAAGATTATGTGACCAACCCACGTGGATCTGGCCCCGGTGATGCTGCATACACCACCTACACCGATTACGATTCTCGCAACCGGAAATGGCGCGTCAGGGGACCACTTGGCCGGATCACTGAATTCCATTACGATGACTACATCAACGTCACCAGGATTATCCGTCCCGACCGAAACCAAAACTTACGATGGGTTGAACCGGATGCTCACCGATACCGTGCCGCAAACTAGCACGATAAATCTGACCGCTTGGTTCACTTACAACCCTTCAGGAACGCTTTACAAGATCATCGATCCCAATGGCCAGCCGACATGGTTTACGTACAACGCTTCAGACGAAAAGATCACAATGATTTATTCGGATCACACTCAGTTCCAGTCGTGGACCTATGACGACGCTCATAACTTGGCGAGCCGGACCACGGTGAATGGCGAGACCCAGAGTTTTACTTACGATAACCGGAACCGGAAGGTGACGATGAGGTGGGGCAACAACGCCGATTGGGCTAACTTTACGTATGATGACGTCGGCCGCTTGTTGATCGTCATCAATGCGAACTCGACGGTTAGCCGTGCCTATGACGCCGCTGGCCGGCTTTACTGGGACCGGCAAAATATTACTGGCTTGGGCATCAGAGATGTGAGATACGAATTTAATGCGGACGGCAGCCAAACACGCTTATATGTAGTGAATACGAGTTACGATTACAGGTTTACCTACGACGCGATGGGGCGGTTTGAGAAGATTTTTGCTCTTGGGCTGACTAATCCTGTCTGGCAGTATACCTATGACCCAGCCTCCAATGAAACCGCCCGCCTCAATCTGTACGACGGAGTGGCACAGACTTACACCCCACGGGATGCCTTAAACCGGATGACACGCCGGGACATCAAGAAGGGCGCGACCACCATCTCGTATGAGGCGTACACCTACGATGCGATGAGCCGGCTGAGGTCAGTCGCGCGTGAGGACGGCAAGACCGATTCGTTCACGTATTACCTCAACGGCGAACTCAATGCTGCGCAGTATGGCGCGACAACATCACCAACGCCCACGCCAACTCCTGCGCCAACCCCAACTCCGACACCTACGCCCACGCCGAGCTCGCAGGTGGCCACGCCCAGGTTGAACCCCAGCGGGGGCAGCACTTGTTCCCACTCGCTCAGCGTCACCATCTCTACCACTACCACCGCGGCGCAGATTCGCTATACTACCGACGGCAGCACCCCGACGAGTACCCATGGCACATTGATCGCCGGCTCCAGCGGCACCGTCACTTTGAGCCTCGGTCACGTCTTTCTTCAAGCGATGGCGTTCAAATCGGGCATGACTAATTCGGCGGTGCAGAGCGGCGATTATGCCTATGATTGCGGGCAGCTGCCACCGCCGGCGCCGGAGGCGCCAGATACGATCCGGACGGTGGCTTATTATCTGGACAAGGCGGGCAATCGCACCAGTGTGACAGATACAGTTTACGGAAACACGAGTTACACGCCGAACAATTTCAACCAATACACGGCGGTGACCGGAAGCACGATCACCAACGGCCCCGAGCATGAGATTAGCGCCTATCAAAATGTGAGTTACACCTACATTAATGATGAGCACCTGACGACGGCTTCCGATGGCACAAACACTTACGACCTCAAATATGATGCCTTGGGCCGCTGCGTGAAACGTACTCTTAATGGCGTGACCACCTATTATATTTACGACGGTGAGAAGCCCATTCTTGAATACGACGCAGCCGGCACGCAGGTGGGCTGGAACGTGTATGGCAAAGGGATTGACGAAATCCTGCAGCGCATGGCACTTGGTACAGCGTATTTCTTTCAGCAGGATCATGAAGGCAGTGTCACGCATCTGACGAATGTCAGCGGCAACGTGATCGAGAAGTATCGCTACGACGCCTTTGGCGCGCCGACCACCATTTACAGCGCCGGCACCTACAACAACCGGTTCAAGTTCACCGGAAGAGAATACAACTCAACCTTTGGGTTCTACGAATACCGAGCCAGAGCCTATCATCCCGGCCTGGGCCGGTTCATGAGCGAAGACCCGAAGGGGTTCGTGCATCGTGTCAACTTAGGCACGGCGCCCGCGGATTGGTCCTTTTCTGCACATCCTGATGAAGCTGAATTTAATCTATTTCGATACTGCGGAAACGACCCTGCGGATTTCACGGATCCGATGGGCACTTACGGGGAGGGGTCCGGCTGGTCTCCCGATCAGTGGAAAAGCTTCGCTGAAGCGCAGCAAAAGGCAGCCAATCAGCTTCAGATCGCTTCAGCCAAAATTGACAACGCTTTACAAACTGGCAAGGACAGCAAGGTTTTTAAAGCGGAAAGCAAGGCTTTTGAGAAGGCATTCGGAAACGGCTCAGGAACGGCTGAGAACATGGCGAAGATCTCAGCGACGTACAAGCAAATGGTGACTGCTTTGCGAGATGACGGTTCAAAGGGTTACGTTGCGAATGCGACGACCGCTGCCGAGATCGCTCGACAAAAGTTGAATCCGAAGGTCATAGGTTTGGGAAGGCAAAACGGAAAGACCATTTGGATAAACGTCGATCATCGGCTCTTTGGGAGTCAATCTGCTTTGAGCTGGACTGCAGGCCATGAAGCTGCGCATAATGTCGGAGGATTCGGCGATTTTGCTTACAAATGGGAGGCGAACTACGAGAATCTCACCTCCGAACAGAGGCTCGCCAACCCTGATAGCTATATGGACTTCGCGACATCCAGATGAAGTGCACACTAATCATGCTCGTTATGCTGGTCTTGCTTGGTTGCGCGACCAATTCTGGTCGGCCTTTACTTAGCGTCGCAGAAGCGACGCGCATTGGTGATTTAAAGGCGAGATCGGCAGGGTACGATCTCAAGCAGTATCATAGACCACCTTTGGTAAACTATGATGCTCGCGATGATTTGTGGTGGGTTAACTATAGCCGGAAAAACGCAAAATACACCGAGTTCAGTATCCAGATCGAGGATAAAACAAAGAAAGCATGGGTTGTTGTTCCTTGATGTGCATTTCCAAAAGATAATCGCCTCGTGGTCGAGAAAGCTAGTTAAGGGGTCAAATAGAAAAATCGTCGGTCCTCACTATTGACACAAGCTGCTGGTTCGAACTAAAACTTCCGGTGCCGCGCGAGCTGCGAATTCAATACGAGGGCAATTTATCACTTCTCGAGCTGGGGGTGATCGGCGTGAGGAGATTTTTCGCGATGATTTGGATCGAGAAGATTTTCTAAAGACGTTGGGCGCAGCCTGCCAAAAACTGGGTGGCAGGTCCACGCCTAACAGAAGGCGGAGGTCCTCATCTCAGCAAGGCTCAAAAAGCTCGGCTGGGAAAAAAGAGAACTTACCGCTCGACGCAAGAGCGACCCAGTGAAGGTGGCTCTTGCAGGGGATCTGCGCTCCCAAACTACGATGAACTTGAAATGGATCGCCCGACGGTTGGAAATGGGATCGTGGACGCACGTTTCCAAAAAATCTAAACGGCGAAGTCGCTGATTCGAGTTCGATAGGATCACCACAGTTCAAACGCAGCAGATTCTGAAAATATTTGGCGCGTTGGCGATATGGTTTTAAGAGGACTACCTAGGGCTGGCGCCTGGACACGTTGTATATGCAATACACTTTGCACTGAGCCGCTTCTCATTGAGCAATTACCCAATCGACCCCAATTAGTCTCATACCAAGTTATGAAGGTGGCAAACATGGGTTCGTCTCTTGAATCTCGCATTTTCGAAATAAATGGCATTTCGTTGCACGTCGTCCTTGCTGGGCCTGCGAAGGGCAAGCCCTTGATATTCCTCCACGGCTTTCCTGAGTTCTGGTTCGCCTGGCGTGACCAAATTGATCACTTCGTCTCTTCGGGGTATCGTGTAATAATACCAGACCAACGAGGCTACAACCTGAGTGACAAACCCGCGGGTATTGCTAATTACTCTATTAACCTTCTCGCTAGAGATGTCGTCGGCCTCCTCGACAAGGTGGCTACTTCAAAGGCATTCGTTGTGGGGCACGACGTGGGGGCTGCTGTTACCTGGTATCTGGTTGCCCGATACCCGGATCGCTTTATCCGCACCGCGATTTTGAGCGCGCCACATTTCCGTGTGTTGATAAAAACCCTTATCACGAACCCTACGCAACTGTGCAAGAGCTGGTACATCTTCTTTTTTCAGCTTCCTTGGTTGCCAGAAGTTATGCTGCGTAGGAAAGGTTGGGAGCTGTTGCTTCGCGTGCTCCGGAATACTTTGCCTCCCGCGGTCTTTTCTGATTCTGACCTTGAGCTATATCAGGAGTCGTGGTCTAAGGCCGGTTCGCTGACAGCTATGCTCAACTGGTATCGAGCGGCGCTGTTGCATCCGTCGAAACTGGAGTTTGATGCCGAGGCTTCGCGAGTGAAAGTGCCCGCGCTCCTCATTTGGGGAAAACAAGGTTCGTTCACGGGTGAAACAATGGCGAGCGAGAGTCTTGCCTACTGTGACGATGGACATCTTGAAATGATTGATACTGCGACGCATTGGGTGCAACACGAGCAGCCCGCGCGAGTCAATGCTGTAGTGTCACAATTTTTTGCCTAAGTCGGCACGGCGAAAATGAGTGTTCGCCATGTCGAAGCAATAGCCTTGAACTGTTGCCACAACGGCCAAAACCTCGTTACGTTGACCTGGAAAGGATAAAACCAAACAGCAGATGCAATGGCTGAGCACCAACGATGACGTTGCTGAGTGCTCGTTACTCAAACGCGAGGAGTGTTCCTATGAACCATTACATTTTTCCAATTGTTGTCGCCGCGGCCTTCGTGGCGCTGTACTGGATCTTCTGCCGCTGGCATTCGCAGGGCGGAGGCAAACTAACCAAGGCGGAAATCGACCGTTACATAGGGATCATCGAAAAGCTGCCGCTGCCCGCGGAGGGAATCAAGGCTGTTTGCACCCGCATCCGCCCGTGGGCCGAGGCTGATGATGGCAAGCCGGTTTATATGCTGAACATCATCAGCTTCCTCAAAGAGTTGCATAGCTTTCCCGGCGCTCCCGAGTTCAAGGGGACGCCCCAAGAGGCGAATGCGTATTATGAAAAAGCCATCACGTCGCTGTGGCTGAGTCATGCGGCTTATCCAACTTTCGCGGGAGTTCCTCAGGCCAAGAACCTGGTCAGCATTCAGCCCGAGCGTGAGTGGGACGAGGTGATCATCTGCCGTTATCCAAACCGGCGCACCTTCTTGAAGCTGTTGGCTGACCCGGAGTATGGGCCGAAAGCCCCCTACAAGTTCATGGCGGTGGGACTTGATCTCGTGCCCGTCGCTGCGCACAGGCTCATTCTCGACTTGCGCGTCTTGCTCGGCGTTTCACTCCTGATTCTTTTTTTGGCGATTAACTGGCTCCGCACTGCCTTCGTGACAAGCTAATGATCAGCGGGAGCGGGCACGATGTCGAGATTCGGAACACGCCTCTGAACACGGCGGGGGCTCAGGGGAAGAGCATCTTCAACAGCGCAGGCACAATTACCTCAGGATGACCGAATGTGGAATGTGGGGTCAGTCCTCACTATTGCCACAAATTGCAGTTAACGTCCGGTCGATAAGAGGACTCACATTCTCATTCTGTAATCAGAATAATGATGCTCAATTCCGTTGCTCCGGGACCGGAAGGCGCCGCTATTGGGTCAATCCGCGAGCGAAATCGGCATGAACCTAATCCCCTCGGTTCGATTGTTCCGTATCGCCGAGAAATTCTCTTGTGTTTTACAGAACTTCCGTGATTAAATTCCGCCACTTCTGATCCCCTATGAATCCATTCCGACAAATCACAAACATTCGCCGACTGATTCGGGTCGCTCTGCTCGCGTTCACTGTGATATGGATCCTTCCGAATGCGAATGCAGATTTCACATTTACTCCCGGGCATATCTACAGCACGTTCCGCGAGATAGGCAACACGCAGGATATTATCGAGTATAGCGAAACGGGAACCGTCCTAGGCTCGCTTACCCCTCCGTCATTAATCGAAGGGGACGAGCTCCACGGGATTGCCTTTGGCGCCGATGGATTTCTTTACGCCGTTAAGGTGCATTTCGCCGAGTCGGGTTTCAGCGTTCTCGTGCTGGACAATTCAGGCACTGTCCATGCGGCTTACACGATGGGTGGAATTTACTACGGAAATCTCTCGTACGGTAAAATCGCGCTCGATCAGCAGTACATCTATGTAGCTGGCGGTGATGACTTAGTCCGCTTTACGGTTGGCAATCCGAATTCGGGTGTATCGATCTACACTAACAACCAGGTCTTCGACGTTAAGATTCTGCCAAACGGGCATCTCTTTGTAGCACACGCATACAGGATAGATGAGATAACAAACGCTGGCACGATTGTGCGGAGCATCTCATTGATCGGCGCTGATTTCGTAGATGTTCGCGGTATCGAATACGACCCTGCTATAGATAAGCTTTTTGTTACCGAGTTGGGATATACCAATTTTGAGTTTCGACTAATGCGGATTAATGCCTCGACTGGCGTGTTGGAAAACAGCGTTTATTTCGTGTATGGCGACGATCTGTTCCTCACGCAATCAAACACGCTGCTAGTCGGTAGCCGAACGGAAACGCCGCGAATTTACAATGAAAACTGTGCATTTCTGCGCACGCTTGGCACTGCCGAGCGTATGTTTGTAACTCAATATATCTCTATTGTTATCCCCCCTCCGGTTAGTGACTTCAACCGTGACGGCAAACCGGATTATGTGCTCTACAACGCGAGCACGCGACGCACGGCAGTATGGTACATGGACGACACTGTCTTTCTCGGCGGCGCTTATGGTCCGACTCTTCCAGCTGGCTGGAGACTGGTGGATGTGGCGGACTTCGATGGAGATGGCAACCCCGATTATGCGCTGTTCAACCCCAGCACGCGCCAGACGGCGATCTGGTATCTGTCCGCGGTCGCCTTTGTCGGAGGCGCCTATGGCCCAACCCTCCCCAGCGGCTGGGCACTGGTGGCGACCGCCGATTTCAACGGCAACGGCAGGCCCGATTATGTGCTTTACAACTCGAGCACGCGCCAAACGGCGGTGTGGTACATGAGCAACAATGTTTTCGCTGGTGCAGCCTATGGTCCGATTCTTTTGGCGGGCTGGAGCTTGGTGGGCGTGGCGGATTTTAACCGGGATGGAAAAACCGATTACTTACTCTTCAATGCGAGCACGCATCAATCTGCGATTTGGTATCTCTCTGGAGGTACCGTCATCGGAAGCGCTTATGGGCCAACCATTGCAAGTGGCTATCAAGTGACGGGAGCTGCCGATTTTGACGGTGACGGCAGTCTGGATTACGTGCTTTACAATCCCAGCACCCAACGAACAGCGCTGTGGTATCTGTACAATTATGCTTTAATCGGCGGCGCTTACGGTCCCACTCTTCCGGCTGGCTGGAGCCTCACCAGGCCTTGAGCGACACTTAGTTAAACACGGCGCTGGCAGCGACGACGTCAGCAAGAAAATCGGGTCAGTCCTCACTACTGACATAAAAGGGCTGGTTCTGTTTGGATGCTGGGCTTGGCGCGGCAGCTGGGCATCCAATATGAGGGAGCCATTTATCACTTGATGAGCCGAGGCAATCGGCGTGAGGAGATTTTTCGCGATGATCTGGATTGCTGACGCACACGACGATGATGGCAAGCGTTTTGTGGTACGAGCGGAGGAAAAGCTATCAGCTGCATTACGCGACTAAGGCTGCTTCGGTTGGTTGACAGCTTTAGTGATTATTCAGGACGGTTGCCTTTGTGTCGCCGCAAACCTGCACGTATTGGCGTTAATTATGAGTGAAAGTCGCCGTCTCGGTGATGGGTCCGCCCATTGTGATTGAAGCCGGATTGTTCGTGCCGGAATAAGAGCCCGTGCCGCTCCCGGTCCAATTAGTGAAATGGTAACCGCTGGATGGCGTAGCACTTATCGAAATTGTTGCTCCGCTGTTTCGCCAGCCACTGGCTGGAGTCGTCGTGCCGCCTGTGTTGTGGCTCATCGTGAGAAAATATTGTGTGTTGAAATTCGCGGTGTAAGTCGTGTTAATGGTCGGAGCAACAGTGTGCGAAATAGCTCCGCCACGGCTCCAATTTGTCCAGACGTAGCGAACGTCGGTCGCACCGTTCTGTGGCGAAGTTGTGGCAATGGTGTGACTTGAACCAGGCTGCCACGAAAAGCTTTGCGCCGAAGTATACAAAGTGCCATCGACCGAGAACGTACGACCAGCCGGATTCGTTTGGACAGTTACCTGAACGGGATTCTGAGTGAACGCAGCGTTCTCCGCGATAGGTCCGTTCATTGTGATTGAAGCTGGATTGTTCGTTCCAGAGTAGGAACCGGGGCCGCTGCCAGTCCACTCGGCGAAACTGTAACTCACCTGAGTATTATTGGTTGGTGTTGCAGTAATCGAGACAATCGCTCCACTGTTTCTCCATCCGCTACCGGGACTCACCGTGCCACCGGTCCCGTGGGTCATAGTCAGGTAATATTGCGTCCTGAATGTCGCTGTGTAGGTCTTGTTCGTGGTCGACGCAACAGTGTGCGATATCGCGCCGTTGTCGCTCCACCTGGTGAATGCGTATCGAACACCTGTGCCACCGCTCTGCGGCGAAGTTGTTGCGATGGTATGGCTTGAACCGGATGCCCAGGAAAACGTCTGTGTTGAACTGTAGGTAGTGCCATCGACACTGAAAGAGAGACCAGCGGGGCTTGTTTGCACAGTCACCTGAACGGCAGGCGTAGGCGTTGCAGTTGGGGTTGGAGTTGGGCTCGGCGTCGGGGTTGGGCTCGGAGTGGGTGTAGGTGTAGGAGTACCGCCTTGCGGCGTTGCACTCACTTGAACCGAATTGGCGCTTTCCCCACCTGCGTCGGGGCCGCCGGTGTAGGCAGCGGACACTGTATAATAATAGGTGATTCCGTTGACAAGTCCGGTATCGACAATGCTGGTCCCGCTCGGGCAGGCAAACGTTTCATACGGACCGCCGTCGACCATCGCTCGCTTCACATGGTACCCGCTTGCTCCAACAGACGCCGGCCAAGAGAGCGAGACTTGTGCATCGCCGGCAGTGGCAGTCAGACCCGCAGGAGGCGCCAAATTGATAAGTAGAGTCGTCGATGCCGTGTGGCTGATCGTTCCGCTGGTACCTGTGATAGTCAGTGATAACGCGTAGGGCACGGTGGAAGTCGAGGTTTGCATTGTGAGTGTGGAGGAGCCCCCAGTACTAATCGATGGAGGACTGAAACCACCACTCGTAATACCGGTAGGAAAACCGGATTCACTGCCGACGCTCAAATTCACCGTACCAGTAAAGCCACTCAGAGGCGTGACGGTAACAGTGTATGTAGCAAGTTCACCGGGAACGACTTCCTGTGCAGCAGGGCCAATCGTGATGGAAAAGTCAGGGCTGGTGGGAAGCACGGTTATTGTCCGCGTAGGCGGGCTTGGATCGGAGTTGCCCGTAGCGTCGATCACCGTGAGCGAGATTGTATACGTCCCGGGCACGCCGAATCTGACGTTCCCGGGATTTTGCGCTGTTGATGTTGCGGGCGTACCGCCGGGGAACACCCAGGAGTATCTGAAAGCACTGGTGCTTGTGCCGAAGTTGATCACACTCCCTGCGGTAATCGTCATATCGCCGGACGGTGCTGTAATGGCCCCTGTTGGCGGAACGAGAGAATAAGAATTAGGGGTGAGCTGGACGAACCGAGCCTTAGATGGCACGCCAGCGCTATCCACTAAGAACAGCATGTAATAGCCCGGAGGTGCGATGCTACCGTCCGGCGGCGTAGCGAGACTCAGCGTGTTGTTAGAAGCGGTGCAAGGTGAAGTAGCGCCGCAAAGGCCAATGAGACGTTGCTCCATGTCCAAAGAATGGGTGGCAGAGCCTGGACGTATCAGTACCGCCGAGCTGATTGGCGAAGTGCTGGTATAGCTCACGGAAAACGGCGTGCCATAGTGGATAGGTCCGGAAAACGAAAGGGCAGTGATTTGCGGACGATTGGAGGTGATTAAATGATCGTTGCTATCGTATAAGTATGACGGCGTATAAATCTCGATTGCCGGCTCATAGCTGCCCCGATCGCCCGGATTGCTGCCCGTGCTCAAAACAGTTGCATCCGGCAATAGCAGCGCCGTGGAATGGTACAGGCGCGAATAAGCCGCTGTGCCTGCAGAACCCATGGTATTGCTCACTGGATCGTAGAGGTCCGCGGTTTTACCCGGCGTGTCGGGAGCCTCATTGTTGACGGAACCACCCTCCGCCAAGACCTTGCCGTTAGGCAGCATGACGGCATTCATCTGGATGCGGCGGGTAGACATATTCGGGCCGGCGGTGTAGCTCGGGGTTGTAGCGGAGAGGTCGATGATATCGGTCGAAGAAGTCGCCGGACTTCCTCCCCCGAAATTCATCACGCGCGGAACGTAGTTGGGCGGCAGAAGAGGAAGCAGGAGTGATGAGCCGTAGCTGCGGTTTACATTGGTGGTGGCTGATTGCGTCCAACCTCCCGTGGCCGGGTCGAAGATCCATGCATTTGCACTCGACGTACCACTGCCGTGTCCGGTATAAAACACTCTCCCACTGGGTAGCAGCGCAAGCTTGGGGTAAAGCGGGGGGGTGAAGGGAACGCTGGTAGGTGGATTCCAACCCGCTCCTGCTCTTTTGAGATCATAAATTTCGATGGTTCGGCTTGTACCTCCGGTTTGAGTGAGCCCGGACATGGCCATAATGCGACCATCGGCAAGGGCCGTCGCTGTCGCATACCAACGTCCATCCACCATATTCTGAGACTGCACATACTGGCTGGTTGCTGGATTGAAGATCGAAGCCCGGTTTTCACCCGTGAACGAGTAGTCGGACGTTCCGCCGACGATCAACGATCGCCCATCGAACAGAGCGGCCGTCCCGCTGCAAAAGACGTCGTAGGTAAGATTCTGAACGCTGATGCTGCTCTCATCAGTCCCACTTGGATCCCACACTGCCGCGCGATAGCTCTCCGCACCTCTTGAGTTGTTGCTTGCGTCATTCTCCGATCCGGCCACAATCAGCACCTTTCCATTAGGAAGCAAATTGGCCGAGATTGGATTGATCGGCATTTGATACGGGAGCACGGTCCATGTCCCAGTGATATGTGGGACGTTGGTGGGACACGTTTGAGCGAGGGCGCTTAAATGAGTGAGCGCAGGAAGAGCCAATACGCTCAATACCGCAAGCTTTTTATATCGCATACTATCCTACCGAGATAGAACAACACGCGTCATCCTTTTGCTCAGTTCCTTCTGCTAATTGGCAACTTTTGGCCTAGAAGGTACTACGGATTCGGGGACCGAAAGTTCTGGATTGCTTTAAAGTGCCAAGCGCAAACAGGTCCGCTGGCTACGGAACGCCATGTTCGAGACGCGACTCGCTCAGATTGTGCGATGCGTCAGAGTTCCTGACACCATCAGTTCCGGCGACTTCGCTCGCACAAATAGTATCCCCGTGGCTGTGCGAGGCGATGGCCACAACATATTTGAGCTGGTATTTACATTCCGAAGGTGCTCTTTGGAAAAACACCGCGCTGTTTTCTGACCCAAATGTGGAAGCGCGCCCAGGCGTATTCAGCGAGTATCTGCTCCAGCCTCAGCTGATCGGCAGCATCCGATCGCCCTCGCTCCGTGCAGGCCAGCGGTCATCAATTGGCCAATGTCGCTTAATCCGCAGAGGAAGTGTCGAAGCCTTGCGAGAGGTCGACCTGCAATACATGGCAGCTTATGTCCGCGCGGTTGCGCCGTTTCAGCTCGGTGAAAATGCTCCGGACGTTCACGGGTGCTTTTCCTCGCAGAGTTTTTGGAAAGCCGGATCCACGCGTAAGGGGTCCCACATTGGATCGAGTCTTGAAAGCTCCGGCGTGATCGGCGTGAGGAGATCTTTCGCGATGATCTGGATCGAGAAGATTTTCTAAAAGGTGTTGTCCGCAGCCTGCCAAAAACTGGGTGGCAGGTCCACGCCTAACAGAAGGCGGAGGTCCTCATCTCAGCAAGGCTCAAAAAGCTCGGCTGGGGAAAAAGAGAACTTACCGCTCGACGCAAGAGCGACCCAGTGAAGGTGGCTCTTGCAGGGGATCTGCGCTCCCAAACTACGATGAACTTGAAATGGATCGCCCGACGCTTGGAAATGGGATCGTGGACGCACGTTTCCAATCTTCTTCGCGAATAAGGCATCGCTTTGTGTCAAAAGTGAGGACTGACCCCATTCTCCATCACCGACTACGCAAGGTTTTTTAACCGCTCACATGATGCAGTGATCCGCGTTTACGATGACCCTGGCAACGTGATCGAGACGCACGAGCACAAGGGCGAGTTCAAAGGTTGGTGAGCGGCCGGTCCTTTGTCATGAGCAATCAGCATTTTAGATCGTCGACTACGAGCTCGAGGAGTTCGGCCAATACACGCCCCGTTGTCGGTCAGACACACGGCGATGACAAAGAAATGTGAATGTTTACCCCAGAACGGCGCTACGGCGCGACCAGGTTCCAGCCAGTCGGAAGGGTCGGGCCGTAAGCGCCGCGGATGAAAATATTATTGTTGAGATACCAGATTGCTGTCTGGCGCGTGCTCGGATTGTAAAGCAGGTAGTCAGGCTTGCCGTCCCCGTTGAAATCGGCAGTCCCCGTCAATTGATAGCCACTTGCAATCGTCGGCCCATAGAGGCCTCCGACAAATGTAATCCCAGACAAATACCAGATGGCAGACTGGCGGGTGCTGACGTTAAAGAGTAAGTAATCACGTTGTCCATCGCCATCGAAATCTGCCACACCCGCTAAACTCCAGCCAGCCGGAAGAGTCGGGCCGTAAAGGCCGAAGAGAAAAACATTATCATTCATGTACCACACAGCCGTTTGCCGCGTGCTCGCGTTGTAAAGCACATAATTTGGCGTGCAATTGTTGAGAAAGTCACCGGTCGCCACCAATCTCCAGCCGCTGGGGAGGGTTGGGCCAAGGTGCCCTCCGATAAACGTGACCCCGGAGAGATACCAAATCGCGCTCTGGCGCGTACTGGCGTTGAGCAGCGCGTAATCGGGGTTGCCGTCAGCATTGAAATCCGCCACATCTATTACATTCCAGCCAGCCGGGAGAATCGGCCCATACGCGCCGCCGAAAAAAACATTGTTGTTCATGTACCACACCGCCGTCTGGCGCGTACCTCCTTTGTAAAGCACATAATCTGGCTTGCCGTTGTGGTTGAAGTCTGTGTTTGTGCGGCCGCACGTTGGTGTCGGGGTAGGAGTCGGCCTGGGCGTCGAGGTGGGTGTAGGCGTCGGGGTTGAAGTCGGAGTAGGGGTAGGAGTTGGCGTGGGCGTCGAGGTGGGTGTAGGCGTTGGGGTTGAAGTCGGAGTAGGGGTAGGAGTCGGCGTGGGCGTCGAGGTGGGTGTAGGCGTTGGGGTTGAAGTCGGAGTAGGGGTAGGAGTTGGGGTTGGGGTTGGAGTTGGTGTTGGTGTAGGGGCTGGGGTAGGAGTAGGTGTTGGCGTTGGCGCTGTCGGCGCGCCCGCGTTTCGCACGCTACTATTTTTGACGCCGCCAAACATTGTCGCCAGTCTTTGCACGTTTTCGTCCGACTCACGGCTATTCATCTTCAAGCTGGTTTCAGCGCCGCTGTTATGTTCGTCTTGGGCGCTATCGCTTCTGGGCAATTCGATTTCGCTGTACTGTCCGCTGGCCGCGCCCGCATCGCTGCGCGAAGCTGCTGCGGACAGGGTCTGCTTCATTTGTTCGACCGTGGGATGAGCTAGCAGATCAGCCTCCACGCGTTGTCTCAGCTCGCCGTGAAATCTCTGGTCGTAGGAATAGAAGTTTGTCACTAAACGTTCCGACAACGCGGGTCGTGCCAGACACTCCGCGATCACAAATGGATCATTCCCCAGCGCTTCAAAGAGTTCGCGTAACACCTCGGGCTGCTTGGTGTGCTGCCCTATGCGCTTTATTTCAGCCTGCAACTGCTCAGCAGTAAGTGGGCGTTGCCAGTAATCCTCCAACACCTGTGAGTTGCGCAGATAATCTACCACTTTCTCTTCAAGTTGCGTCTGAGACATCACCGCATCGAGCGACGGCTTGGGATCACGACGCTCTTTTGGCCAGATCCGGTGGCGCCAGTAAACCTCTTCAATCGCTCGTTGATAAGCGACACGATCCGCAAGAGTGAGCTGCCTTGGCTGAGGCGCCCGAGTCAGACTTGGGGAGAGTTTCGCAAACACAAGAGCGCTATTTGCGTCCAGATGCCGCGACTTAGCAGGCTGCGGGTTACCCTGTCCCGGTTCCCTCCCTGCCGACGGCGGCGTGAAACCGGAGGCCAGTAAGATTGTAGAGATGGATATCAGAGCGAGGGCCAGTGTGGTTTGGAGCGCCGAAGCGCGTACAGAATTATCCCACTTCTTTTTCATTTTCCTCTTTCGGTGGAGTCTTGGGGGCGAGCGGCGTTTTTGCTCGGAGCGCAGCAAGCGCCTCAAGAAATTCTCTTGACGTTTTTCTGAGTGTCTTCAGATGAAATTCTGGGAGTGGGAGCGGCCTTTTAGTCAGGTTCGCGCAAGCGCGTCAAGACTATTTTTCGTTTTTTCTAGATTTTTTATCCCACCGAAGCGAGTCCCGAAAGCTTTCGGGATTGGCACGGGCTTATTGAATCTGCACCGCAAAAATGCTATCGGAAATCGGCTTTCACCCAAACGGGTTAAGTTTCAAATAGAGAGGCAGAATGGGAGAATGGGGTTCAAACCTCGATACGCAACCTTGGTGATTAAAAACGTGCCATCTCCGCCAAATGGCGCTCCAGAAATTATCATCGGCGGCCGCAGGGCGAAAGAAATCCACATTAATGTCCTGCTACAATTGTTACAGTATTTGAGTAAGCTGAGTTGCCAGCCTGATTGAATGCACGCACGCGGTAGCAATACGTTCGGTTGTTCTGCGTACTGTAGTCCACGTAGAATGTCGTATTAGAACCTACCTGGTCAATCTGGACGAAAGTTCCGCAAGCGTTCCCCGAGCTTTCCGCTCGCTCGATGTAAAACCCTTGCTCATTGTTTGAATTATCGCGCCAACTCAAAATTACGCTCCCGAATGACGTGGACGCCGTGAGGTTGCTCGGGGCCGCTGGCGGCGGCAACGGTGTTGGGGTTGGAGTTGGTGTTGGCGTTGGGTTTGGCAAAGTCGTTGCATTAGCAACGTTAGAATACGCCGAATTACCACCGGCGTTGTAAGCACGCACCCGATAGTAATACCTAGTCGAAGCCGCGAGTCCTATGTTCGAAAAGATAGTGACATTTGCCCCTCTCAGAGTAATCTGCAAAAAAGTGGTGCCATCGGTAGATCGCTCCACCTTAAACCCGGTCTCGTTATTCGAATTATCGGTCCAGGACAGGTTGATTTGGCCGGATGAGATTGCGGTAGCGCTAAGGTTTGTCGGAGCTGCAGGGGTGGGAATTGGCGTCGGTGTAGGAGTTGCTGTTGGGGTCGGAGTCGGTGTTGGGGTTGGAGTCGGTGTCGGCACGGCAAAGGCGTAGACTTTGTTGTCTGCGGCGAAGTAGATCCGGCCGCGAGCAACGATGCCGGTGTTCCATTTGCGCGTATTGGCCATTAGCTCGTTCGGCCCGCCACCTGCGTAAACGACTGCGCCGGTATCACCATTGTACCCATGCAAGCGCTGGTCGCCTCCGGCGCCGACCACCCAGACAATCGCATTGTTGGTCCCATCAGTAGTTGTGACCCAGGGCGAGCCCTGACCGTTCTGGCTAACAGTCCAAGCAGGAATTATGGTGGGCGGATTTGTGGCAGTAATTTTATAAGCCGAAACAGCGCTGCTCCCGTTACGAAAGACAAAATACGTCCCTTGGTTAGTACGGTAAGTGGCAGCCGATTGACCTCTCACGGAATTGGCAACGTTTGCGGAGGCGACAGGTGCGGTGATGCCGCCGAGATTGCTGCGATTAAGCAAATAAGCCTTCCCGTCTTTTCCTAACGCGAGCGCCAGTTGTGAAGGAGTGGCTCCGGCAACATTGATGAGCACTGCGCCGCACCCGCCGAGATCGATGTCGCCGTTATCGAGCGAGAGCCAGTTAGTAGGTGCCCAGTAATCGCTCGGAGAGCCACTAAAGATCGGCCCGGCTTGCAAACGAATGATTGCTTCACCGCCGCCCCAGTTTCCTCCAGTGTTGAACGTGTTGCCGGTAATCACGAATACGTTGGTGCCATCACTGGCGACACCGCCGTGTCCCCAGATTCCGCCACCAATCGCAGTCGTCGCCCACGCCTTGACACTGGAAGGATTATTGACTGGCACGCCGACAACCCAGCCGCGATACGTGCCGCAGTCGCCGAAGTGGCCGGAATACGGCACGTAGACCACGCCGTTAACCAGCCCAAGTGCAGCGCGTTGGTTTTGGATTGACGAAGTAAAGGTCATGCCGTTGTACATCGCGGTGGCATTCACATCCACCGGCCAGCCCGGATTGATTGCGCCGGTGTCTACATTCAATGAATAGATGAAATGCTTCTTGGTCACGCCATTGATCAGTGCATCGAAGAAAAGCGATCGGGAGGCAAGATGGACAACAGGCGTGCTCGTGATGCCCAGCGGACTAATGTTGCCGCACGGAAGACCTGAGGTGACCGGTGACCCAACGTTGCGTTGCCAAATCACCGTGCCGGTAATAGCGTCGAGGGCATAGACGTTATTCGATTCGGTCACCACAATAACCCTCGCTCTACCGCTCGGACCGCCTTCGATGTAAAGCGGCTGCGCATAAACGTTCCCCGCAATTGTGCCATCGAAGTTTAGGTCGCGCGTCAGATTGCCAGCGGCAGACTGCGTGAAAACTGAATCGATAAAAAGACCATCGCGAGAAAGATTGTTGTGCTGCTGGGTAACGTTCACCTGCGCGGTCATTGGAAGGGCCGCACCCCACAAACCAGCCAGAATAGCTAAGGAGATCGACGTTAGAGGTTTCATCAGGGCTGCAGTGGCAAATCCCCGACCTCTTACCACAACGTGCTTAATGAATCGTATGCTCCTCCAAAAGCGGTTGCAAGAAGATATTGGAGGCGAAAGCTTATCAAAACCTGTCAAGATTTCCGACGGGATAGCCGTGTGCCGATGCTGAGAGCATAGACGGGCTTTCCGTTGTACACTCCGATGAGGAGCTAGCAGCTTCGTAGGAAAATATGGGGTCAGTCCTCACTATTAACACAAATCGCTCCTTCGATTAGAACTTGGCGATGCCGCGCCAGCGGCGAATTCAATACGAGGGGGCGGTTTATCACTTGATGAGCCGGGGTGATCGGCGTGAGGAGATTTTTCGCGATGATTTGGATCGAGAAGATTTTCTAAAGACGTTGGGCGCAGCCTGCCAAAAACTGGATGGCAGGTCCACGCCTAACAGAAGGCGGAGGTCCTCATCTCAAGGCTCAAAAAGCTCGGCTGGGAAAAAAGAGAACTTACCGCTCGACGCAAGAGCGACCCAGTGAAGGTGGCTCTTGCAGGGGATCTGCGTTCCCAAACTACGATGAACTTGAAATGGATCGCCCGACGCTTGGAAATGGGATCATGGACGCACGTTTCCAATCTTCTTCGCCAATAAGGCATCGCTTTGTGTCAAAAGTGAGGACTGACCGCATTCTGATGTTCGATACGATATACGAAAGAAATGGCGCGTCCGTGACGCAAGAATTTGAAGACGCCATTCAACTTCTTTGCGTGCGAGGCAACGCGCGCGCCAGTCGATTTTCTGCGATGAGAGCGGTTGTGCTCGTCTCCTCGAGCTGTTTAGTACATCCATACCACAGGCGACGAAGGGAAGCAGGTCGATTAGGCCTTTCTGTCATGACCGACGACAGGAGTCTGCGCCGTAGCGCAAAACATATGGGTCTCAAAATGGCTTAAGCCGGAAATAAGCCGTCCAACTGTTTGTTGATTACGTTCCGAATTGTGTCTTCAGAAATAAAGGCCGTCACCAGTCCTGGCAAGTCGGAGTCCATAATTACAGAGTCGTCGTCTACCCGGATGACGCCGGATATCGTGGCGCCAACGAAACCCTTCCTGGCCTTAAAAGAGAAGTGCATGGCGTCATCGGACCAGCTCTTGAAGGGTTCTTTGATAGTGATGCCCCTCGGAAACTGGCGGCGCATTAAGTCGTCAAGAAAGCAGTCGATTTTGTGAATTGCTTCTTCTTTGCTGACGTTATGCCTTCGCTCGATATACATAGCTGATCGCCTAATTCGGCAGTTTGTGTGTATTTGGCGAAAACTCCGAGCCGAAAATTTCCTTTCCCGTCGCTGTCATGCTGCAAAGACAGGAGCTTTTCTAGCGGTTCGGAAAGGGGTCAGTCTCAAAAGTGAAATACGCGGGTAAGAAGTTGTAATACGACGATGGCGAAAAAGGCCCAAAAACATTCAAACCTGCACTGATTGAGACAATGATTGAGCTTTTCGGAAACTTCATTCCCCGATTCCCGTAGAAAGATCTAAGGGCCAAAAGCATCAGCCGAACTGCCGGCACCGGTCCGGGAATCGGAAAACGGAGTCGAAAGAGCGAAGCAATATGGATCTTCAAGACTTCGTTACAACAACGCTGTGCCAGATTTCGGCTGGAGTGGCAACTGCCAAAAACTATGACAGGTGCGTCGCCCCACGAGTTGACGTCGGCGAAAGGGATCCTAAAATTCTTCGCACGTTCGCGGGCGCTGATGGTGTCTTTTTAGTCGAGTTCGATGTGGCGGTCACTATCTCAGACGCTAACGAAAACGGAGCCACTGCCAGTATCATGGTCCTATCGCCGCCAGCACCAAAGCCAAAGACCAAAGGTGGCATCGAAAATTCGTCAGTGAATCGGGTGAAGTTTACCGTTCCGATCGTTTACAGGTGAACGGACACCTGACGATCGCGTACGGTCGTGCTAGTCACACTATCCCGTGCTTCCAGGCCAGAGCGATCGCGCTTCAAAGCTTTCGTCCACGCACTGACGAAGCCATAGCAGGTAGATCAGGCGCGACTGGGCGGGCCGCAAAGCAGGATTGCTACCAACCTTGCGGAACTTTGTGCCGCGGCACTAGCTTTGCTATCTCGAGCCCTTATTTGGAGTCGGCTTTGGCGGGAAGAGCGAGCGCAATAATTCGCCGACTGGGTCTGTTTTTTTCATCGTCTCGGGTCGAGTTCGGCGCTTTTTACGACGTTGCTCTGTCGGCGTTCGTCTCCCTGCTGCCGCGGCAGTGAACTGTGGCGTGGCGGTTGGTGACGCGCCAGTAAGCTCTGGCATAGCGGTTGGTGACGCGGCAGTAAGCTCTTGCGTCGGAGTTGGCAATTCCCTAGCGCTGGGTGTAGCGACAATTGGCGCTCCTATAGTCGCAGGCCAAGTCTCGCGAGTTGGCTTGTGTGCGAAAAATTGGGCAACTCCAGAGGTAATTGCTGCAGCCATCGAAACCATTCCAAACGCAATTGCCCAGCGTGCGAGGCGCTGAGTTTGCCGGTGCTTGGCGGCGCTATGTCTTAAATCGATCTCACTGCGTATGAGTGCCAGTCGTTCCGATGCAGTTATGATTTCATTTGTAGGAAGCGTCGAGTCACACTGAATTTCCAAGAAATACTCCTGACAATCCCGGAGTTCGCTTTCTGCAAAGGCGCGAAGCTTGCTGGGCTTAGTGCGATCAACCATTTTCCAAAAGTTAGATCGGTCTGCCATAAGATTATTTCAGCTTAGGCATTCACTGATAAGCAGGTAGTCCGTAATGAATCTTAGCCCCTTATTGGGAAACGGCTGCGAACAGAAATTCGCGTGTCCGCGGCCTAATGGATCTTATTCGGCACACATCTGCCTTTGCTGAGATTGTCAGCGACTTTTTCCATTACTCACCAGACAGTTGCTTTGTTGCGCTCGGCAAACGGTAACAGGACCGACACTCCTGCTTTACTGATTCGCAGGGTATTCCGACGATTGTAAGATATTCCGACAATTAACTGGACAACAGGAAGCGCTTTCGGTGAAATCGTCGGCGACGTTTTGCATTACCCACCGGACAGTTGCTTTTGTTTCGCTCGACAAACGGCAAAAAGGGACCAAAACGCGACGCAGTTCCGAAGTTTATATACAGGCGATTGCCCACATTTTTCCCTGCTCCATTTGCTCCCGGATTTACAGCGACGGGGGACAATCGGAAAGGGTATGAAGCGGCTAATTACGGCAGTTGGGCTTATCTCGCTTTTTGCGTGCCAAGTCTTTGCCGACGAGCATTCAGCACTCGCGCGCGTCACGGTTTACTGGCATGGAGAACGCGATCGTGATCGATCGTTTTTTTGATACGAAAGAGAAGGCGCTTGCCTGGGCAAAAGCGAATCCACATTTCATGATGGTGCGAGTTCGCACACCCGGCACCGATGCCGCGTACTAAAGCGCGGAACCGGAAACAATCCCAGGATCATCAACGCTGCTCGTTGAGAATACACGCGATACCCCAGCATGGTGGTGTCGACCCTAATCTCCGATGCGCTGCCATTCGGTCGCGGGTGGTATTGGGAGCGAAACGCAATCAGCTGGGCAAAGTTTTTCAGCCGCTCACACGAAATCGTAAGGTATTCAGGCGGGTTGTCAGATATCCCGACGACTTCCAACTTTTTTGGAAATTTCTGCGAAACATTAGCCGGTAAATCTCGGAGAAAACAATGACGGGAATAAACCCAGCAAAGCGCCGCACCTTGGAGCGCTACACACCCGCGGGGCAGGTCCTATCCTATGGCGAGTTTAATTGTACAAAACGAAACTCATCCGGTAACGTATGAACTAGTCGACGACATTGTCATGATTGGCCGCGCTCCGTTAAACGACATAGTCATTGACAATTCGGTGGTATCAGCGCGGCACGCCATGCTCCTGAAAATCGGCAATGCCTATTGGCTGAAGGATTTGAATTCAACAAACGGGACATACATCAATGGCCTTCTTTTCACTTACGGCGAGTTGAAGGATGGCGACCCAATCCGATTTGCTTCCGTCATGGCGATTTTCTCAGAACGTTGCCGCAAACGGTGGTCAACTTGCGCGATTAGAACGTTCTGGACCAGTTCCACAACAAGACGAAAATCCGCCGCGGCAGCCAAAGGAGATACAACGGAAATGGAATTTGATGACTCAAGCAAAGAAAAAGTCGGTCGATCTGACCACGTCAGTTTGCAGCATCAAATGACACACGACCTGGCCATTCAAGAGGCGAAGGAAGCGTCCTCTGCACGCAAGGCGATCGGTGAGCGTTTGCTGGCCTACTTAGACAAAGAAATAGGCACGCCCGGCCGAACGACACCCCGGTCCGCACTCAACTTTTGGAGGAACAAGATCAGACACATGAAACACCACTGATGATATGTGGACAAGCGTGTGTTCAATAGATGCGCAAAGCAACAGAAGGCAGCTGCATAAAACCATTTCAGAAACGCGACCTAGCAACGTTACGCCCTTTGTCCTCGAAGGTTGCTGGGCACTCGATGGCCTTGACCAACCAATGATGCGATGGCTTAGCAAGATAGCGAAACGAAAACATGTGGCGGTGGCCGATGTCATTTACGAAGCTATCGAGTTATTCCTCGCAAAATGGGAAGCTGAAGCCGAACTCGAAACAAAAATCATCAAATTTCCGACGTCGCTAAAAAGGTAGTCGTCGACGGATCGCTAATTGAGTGCAAACAGCCTTTCATCCGCACTCAGATTCTCTTCCGCCCGCTCGACGAAACGCTTTCCGTCGTCGCGATGTGCGTCTGCAACAAAGTCAGACCGCCTTCCACCCACCTCTCGTGCAAACGGGGAACAAGGTAATGCGGAAGAGTTGATTCTGGCTAAGCGTTTTTATACGGGCACTACGGTCTCCTAACGATGTTCACCAGAGCGAGCCGTTCCTTCCCGCCCTTCACCACGACACCCAGGATAAAGCCAACTCCGCGGGCGTAAAACTTGTGCTCAATATTCCCAGGCTCCAACTGGGTGAATTCCTTTGTAACTAGACAGTTTGTGAGTTTGCCAAGCGGAACCGCGACCGTTTCGTGCAGGCTCAAGACGATTGCCTCGTCTTGAGCGAGGGGTGCCGCTACTTCCTGAAAGTAGTGATCGTTGACGTTTGGATGCGCTTCCATGATTACCCCAGGCTGCGCTCCATCTACGCCCGCCCTCCAGGTTCCGGCGGTGCTTACGATCCTGCCGTTCTTATCGAGTTCCTCCGTGTCCTCCCCGAAATACCAGACGTTTCCGTCCCGGTCCTGTGCGAAATAGTCAAATGTATTCTCCCGCAGGACGCCACGGATAAAAACTTTGTCGTGGACTACCCGACAAGTCACTCCGTCGATGACTACCGTTCTGTCTGTAACCGTAAACTCATCTCTTTGCTTACGGCCTTCCCTATTTCCCCTGTAAATAAAAGTAGTGCCTGGTGGCAAAGGGAAAAACGGATTGTCGATTCTAACCGTGAAATCCTCGGGATTAATGTCGTCCGTTGCACCGTTGCGCCCCGCGACTGTCAAATTCAATACCGACAGCGCGAGCGCAGCGGCGAGAGCTCTTATTGCGTTTTGTCGTTTCATATCCGTTTCCCCGCTGGTTGATTTTAGGGCGGCTGCGAGTCCGGACGAGATGAAGAACCTAGCGGGCGAAATGTCCTCGCCTGATTCAGATCCGTTTAGCGACCCTCAGTTTGCAAAAAATATCGCTTGTTTGTCAAGCCAATTCACCGCAACTGCGAATCGCTGATGCGAGTTCCAGAAGCGCGGTCAACTTTTCATCCACACGCACAACGAAACGCTTTCCGTCTCGATGGCCGTTTTGTCACGAAGAAACAGTGCAACAAACTGCGAGGGGCCAGGAATTACACGGGGACTTAACCTGGCGCGGTGGACATGAATCAGCACGGTGTTCCAGTAACCGCCTCTCCGCACCGGTTGAGTGCACGCAGTTTGCTGCGAAAGAATTTCAACTCAGAATCCTCCATTTTGTCACGTAAAAAATGCACACTTACGAAATATGCTCGCGTAAAGACAAATGCGGCGTCAATCTAATCTCCGATGTGCTGCCATTCGGTCCCGTGGTAATCGGGCCGAACGCAATCGGATACGCCAAGGGCCGCCTGTGTTTTCGCTCAGGCGATATGGCATCCCCGATTCCATGCGGCACGGTCAGGCACGTCATTTCATCTATAGGAACGGATTGGACAATGATCGCGCCAACCGAGTTTCAACGCCGCTCACTGCGGATGCCGCAGGTACATGCTTAAACCGCCTACATCGATAATTGCAGAGTTGGATACGAGCTCGCCAATCCCAAGAAGGTGCGCGAGAGGGTGGTCAGCTTTCTTTAAATGGACAAAGTTAATATCGGCATCTCTGATCTCAAAATCACCAATAGCGAATTGCTTTACATGGCCGCTGCTTAGCGGTGCCTTCGCCCCTCCGGAGCCGATAAGCACGGTTCTCGTGTGCTTCATTATGACTCCCACTTTGGTCCCGATGCTTTTATCCACGCAAGTGGCTAGCGAACCCGTGTCAACCACGATGGTCGAGGGTACACCATCGATGGAACAAGCAAGTTCGAGACGATGGTTTGAGGTTAAACGCATGGGGACCTGCGTGAACCCGTTGCTTTGGAGCATCGCCGCCAATTTGCTGCTTGTATCGCTACGGGGTCCCCGGGGTGCGTAGTAAAGTGCGGGCTCGGCACAATCCAACACGGCGCCAATTCTGTGCAGGTCGTCGGATCCAAAAACGCCGTCTACATATGGAATCGCGTCAATTAAAACTGGGAGGTCCTGGATCATGCAATTGCCCATGGCAAGCATGCTAAGTTTTGCGATGCCATAGAATTTGTTGGAAGCTGATCTGAGTGGACTGGTGACCCGAAGAGAAGTCTTTCGCTCGACAAGATCGAATTTCTTGAGCCTGCCTCGCGCAATATTGGTTGTTGGCGTACCGGTATCGACCATTAACGAAGCGCTCACTCGATTAACGTCGACATCAACGATGAGATTCGGGTCGTTCTTGTGCGCCTTGTGATTGTCGAGGTTCTCCTGCTTAAGTTTCACGACCCCGAAGCCTTCTTGTTTCGAAAAGCTGTCCAGTGTCGAGTTATCACCCGCCGTATCCTTTGGAGGGGGCTTCACTTCTGAGACAGTTGCGGCAGGGGCAGGGGACGGACTTGTCGGCTCGGTTGGCGCTGGATCCTGAGCCATTACCTGTTCGCGCAGTTTCACGGCATACTTCGCAAATTCAGAAAGGGTCGGGTTGGGCGCTTCAACAGACTTTGGCTCCATTTCTCCCAGTGATTCAGAAGCGCTAGATTCAAAGCTACCGAGGCCTCGCCACAGTTGATCAATTGCCGAATTAGACGGCGATGAGGCTGCCACTATCGAGGCCGTTGGCGCTTGTGACGGAGAGGCAATAGTGGACGTCAACACCGTGTGCGTCTGTCGAAGCCGAGCCCCTAATTGATCCTTGTGCCATCCCATCCCAGACCCAGTTCAAACACAACAAGCCCGATGACCGCGACTGCGAACGCTTTTAATAGTGACTTGGTTTTGTTCAACTGAACCAATCGCGGTCTGATGCATCGCCCCACCCCACTGCACCGTTGCAGCCAGTAAGCAACGAGCCTGAAATCACAGATTCGAGCTCCAGAAACGCAGTCACCATTTCATCCGCACGCGCAACTAAGCGCTTTCCGTTGTCGCAGTGCGCGTCAGCAATCCAGATTGTTCGCCCGTTGGAATAAATCGCAGAGACACACCCCAACTCCAACCGGCTTTGCTGAGATTGTCAGCGATGATTTCCCAGTGCGCGCACGCGATGGATTCTTTTTTGCTCTCCACGCAGCAATGACAACGTAATATCAATTTTTCGTTAAACGATAAGCTGCCCGCGATGCGTCCGACACTATGCGATTTCAAAAAAAGGCTTGTGGACCAGGCTTTGTTGGGTTACAGCCGAGCGACGTCGGCACACTGATATTAATCAACGCAGTTTGGCCTGGAAAATTTTGAGCGGGGCGAGATTGTCTCGCCGCGAGGATGCATTGCCAGTAAGGTGTCGGGCCTCAATCTGGCAACGCCCGATGCGCGTCATCGTCCGCCCGCTCAAATTCTTTTATACCATCCAAGTGTAAAAAAGCAACGCCCGTGCCAAAAGGCGGGATGTCGTTCAAGAAGTGTCCGACGCCAGTCCGTCGTGGCGCGACTCCGGGCATTCCAAGGGGTATTTGCATTTCTCACCTTTTCCTACGGAAACGGCGGAACGAAAGTCCTCGAAAAAATGCTGGAACGTCACTGATCCGCCGATCACCATGGTTGTCCGCAAAGCCTTTTTCGATGTCGGTCATTCTCTGAAAAACATTCGAAAAACCGGAGAAAGCTGGATGGGAAATTCACGGGGTGATGAAATAGATCCCAAAGATACTCAATTTTCCCCCTGAATAGTTCCCAAAGTCGATCCGAGTGACCAGTCGTTTCAAGCTCCCTCGTCGCGCCTGTTGAATCAAAGTCTCCGGGTTGGACTCCCGTACGCGCTGCCATAGCAAAATTGCTGTTTGCTGCGTATCGATGACGTTTCGATGAAAAGAACTTGAGAGGGCGCTAGCCTCCAACGTAAAATATTCTCAGTTGTTATTCGGTTGCTTTCTGATGGGCCTCCGCTCACAAATTTGAGTCGGTTTTTCTCGCTGCGTGAAATTGGCGAACTTTTCGGTGGGCTGGATTGTGCTGAGGTGGCGCAGCGGATTCGTCGAACACGATCCAGTCACGATGCCGTTGCTGCGCGGAAGCTGATTAAGGAAATGTTAAATGTTTAGATTTGACCCCAACAATTTTACCACTCATCCACTCCCAACAGCTGATTGCTCGCAAATGCTCCCAAAATTTTGAACCCGTAATTGTCGCCTTTGCCAGGTAAAAAGCATTATCCGACGCCTGAATAACACGTAAGATGCGGCCTCACACCGAAAGAGCAGTGTTTCATCAATCAAACAATGGGCGCGTAGGCGCAGAGGACGTTGCGCGGAGAGGGTTAGATCTCAACATTTGACACCGGCGGTCGCCAAGATGGCAGACACGGCATGCTTGCCACAGAACGATCCGTTCAGTCCCGCGACCGGACGGATTCGTCCAATTAGCGAACTGATGGCCGAGAACGCCCGCGAACTCAGGGGCTGGGGCTGCTGCACGCGGCAGAGTAGGGTCAAATCTAAACATTTAACGTGGTATCGATTAGGTATGCGAAGGAAATGGCGCGGCCTTTACGTGTAGAATTTGAAAATGCGATCTATCATCTGTGCGCGCGGGGCAACGCGGGCCAGATGGTTTTCTGTGATGAGCGCGATTACGCTCGCTTCCTAAAGCTGCTCGGAGAATCGGCGCAACGTTTTGAGGCGGCGATTCTGTGTTTTGTGTTAATGGGCAACCATTTTCATTTAGTCGCGCAAACACATCGACCAAATCTGCGGCGCTGGATGCATTGGTTGCCGGTTTCCTACACGGTTTATTTTAATCGGCGGCATCGTTGTCGAGCGGTCATCTGTTTCAGGGGCGCTACAAGAGTTTTTTGGTGCAAGAAGGCGACTATCTGGTGCACATAAGCCGATACCTCAACCCGAAAGAAGCAGATCAGCCTACGTATCCATGGTCGCGCTCATACGCCCGGATTGCCCTTCGCGTCGCAGGCCCCATGATTCCATCGATGGCGCCATGGTAATAGCCGACGCTAGCGAGCCGGCGCTGTAGCTCGGCCACTCTAGACCGACTGCTATCGTCGTATCCATAACCGGAACCGTAGTCGCCGTAGTTGTAGCCGCCGTAGTATCCGTATGGGTAGCCCCAGTTCCAGCCCCACGAAGGACCCCAGCCCCAACCCCACCACCATGGAAAGCCGAAGTCCCCGATAAAGATGACTTCGTTGAAATGGTTGAAGCGATGAAATCGGTTGAAGCGACGAAACCGATCATCTCGATGGAAGTCTCGGTTACCCGTGCGTCGGAAGCCCGATGGTGAATTCATCATGGTAGCGCGGTGCATTGGCATCCGTGCAATCGAAGCACGGTGCCCTCTCATCTGCGCTGTCGCAGGCGACACCGCAAAGACGCACAGTACAACCCAACCAAGGAGAATGAATTTTTTACAGTTCATAACCTTATTCCTTTCTAAAAGATTGAAACCCCTGGGATTCGAAAGTTGCGAGGCTGGAAGAGACTGAAAGGTAACGATCACGTCACTTTTGCTGTGCGGCACGCGACCAAGATCGCTTCGATTTCTAGAGCGAGTGACTTTAGAAAGGAGTTTTGTGAAACCAAATCGAGGATTTTGCTTCAATTCGTTAGATGGCGACTGCGAGCACTCCCCGGTGCGGGGAGGGGGTTATTGGAGTCCGTGCTTATTCATAAGCACCGTGCTGGGTTTAAGTCCTCGTTTAGTTTCTGGCCCCTCGCAGTTCGTTGCGTCGGTTTCTGCATGACAAAACGCCGCTGCATTGTTTCTAACGGGAAGTATCGAAGGCGTCGAAATGGGCAAATCTCAACTCCGAAATGCTTCGCGAGCACATGCATTTGACATTTGTTAGCGAAATCAGGAACTCTCAAGAAACCCGACAGAGCGTTAAATGTGCGGGTGTGCGCGCACTGTCGGAGCTCAGCCGCGCGCGTGCGTTCCGCAGCGGCTCACCGCGAAGATTTAGTTTTCGCCAACGATAATCAACGCGGCACGGCGAAGCCGTCCTTCGTTGTGCAGAGACGCCTGCGCTCTCTCAAATCCGCGGTTACCGGTACTCAATCCTCTGTGATAATGCCAAAGAGGCCGTGTTCTTCGTCGGCGATGCCAGCTGTGAAAAAGACGCCGTTAGCCTGAGGAAGAAGAGCCCACAAGCCTTCAAATTGGAGTGGCGTGCCGTCGGCCCGCATGAGCGTTTCGATAAAAGCGCCCGTGTTAGGATCGTAATTGTTGATAAAACCATCACCGAAATTGCCGACCCAGAGTTCATCGCCTTCTACGAGAGCGAGTCCCCAAGGAGAATTGAGGTTGCCGTTTGAGATCAGCCGCCTCACGAAGTTGCCGCTCGTATCGAAAACATTGACGAAACCGTTACCCGGACCAGGAACGTCATCTTCCTTTTGGTGATCTTGCAGCGCATAAGTCACAAAAATTTCGCCATTGATATTCTGGATGCCGAATGGCGCGTAACCGGCAGGAAGATTTGGATCGACGAAGCCGTTGGAGTTCACCTGATGAAAGTTCTCGTCGAAGGTGTGGACCTTGCCCGTATGAAAGTCTGTCGCATACAGGAAATTGTGACCGTTGGCCACGCCGAGTGTTGCGCCTTTGTAAATCGCGCGGTTAACACCACGGTTCGTGCCGTTATCAACGGCGACGATGGCGTGTGTTTGATCCAGCGTCGGGTTCCAACCTGAGATGGAACCGTCTTCACTGACAAAAATGAAAAGGGCGGGCGCCGAGTTTCCATTCTTTGTCACTTGGAAGAACGGTGTGCCGTTGAAGACCTGTCCAGTGGGATTTCCTATTCCTCGGTTCCGCGCAGCCGTAGGGATTGTTACGACCAGCGAACGTGCGGTGCCGTCTTGCCCGTAAAGTGTCGCGACACCAGTGCCGTTGTCGCTGACCCAGATTGTACCGTTGGGGGATACCGACATCCCCCATGGATTGACAAGATTTGAATCGATGTGTTGTGCAACGCCGGGGATATCGGACTGGAAGTTTGTCCACGAATAAGTATCCGCGCGCGCAGGCGCGGCCGTCAGAGTTGCTACTGCAAACAGGAGCAAAGCAGTTTTGATATAAAAAGAAGTTGTTTTCATAAGTTTGATGATTGATTTACCCAGGAAGAATCGCACGGATGCATGCCGGGCAGCGCATCCGAAAAGTAACAACATTGTTACTTTCCGGCAGGCCACCCGGTATTTGTCGTAGCTACCTCACTACCTCGAGGCGTCCGACGGTGTCGTTCTGGGCTCAGGTGGTGCTTCGAAACGGAATTCTTTATGCCGAACACGGCCACCCGCGTATGCGATGTAACTGCCAAACCGAGATTTGCCACTGCTAAAATCAGCGTCGCGATAGCCATCGGCACGGCTGCCTTGGCACCGCAAACTCTGCGAAAATTCCGACAGCAGGTAGCGCAGCGACAACATAAAAAACGTAAATCAACTGCTCACCGCGACGCATGTGTTCCTCGAGCCATTTATCTCCGGCTTCATCAACCATTGTTTTGACGCGATCGTACCCGGCTTCTCCGTAGTAATAAACCGGCCATGCTGATGCAGCGCTCAACACACTAGCGCAAGCGCGGTTACGCGAGCTGCCCTGGTTCTCAATAGAAGCGCAATGATCAGGCCGACCACACCCACTGCCAGTCCATAGACGGGAAGTGGATTTAGCAAGACGTGTACATACTCAGGCTTGCTTAAGTGTGCGATCATGCTCAATGCGCGATAACTCGGGTAGTTGCTTTCTACAGTAATCTCTTTCGCCCCCAACTACGCGCCTTTACTTTGCAGACTTTAAAAACTCGACAATGGCACGTTGTTCCTGGCCGGTGATGTTGGCACGGAGACGCACGTGATGAACGATCACGTCCCATTGCGCGTCGCTATACATTGTGGGCGGTCGGATATTGTGGCAGCGCAGACAATTATTAGACCAAAGCTCTTCGCCACTGAGGCCCATGTAGGAGTCACTCGAGACGGCGCTGCTCGACTGCGCAGCCGCGTTCTGCTTTGCATTAGGCTCGGCAAGCAGGTTCCAGCTCGTGCTAGCGAAGAGTAGAACCAAAGCCGCTAGGATCCTGCGATGCAGTGCTGTTATCATGTTACGGTTTCGTCTAGAAGCCCATAGCCGCCTGAAGGAGCAGAGCGTTTTCATTAGGCTCGCCGTTCGGCTGGTCCCACTCATAGGCGGCTTTCACTACAGTGCTGGGGCTTAGCCAGTAATTGAGCCCAAGCGTCCATCGGGTTTCCTCCGGATCGCCGAGTCCACTCGGATCGCGGCTCAGATGGTCCCACCGGAAGATCAATTCGAGATTTCTTATGAAATCGATATCTACTTTCGTTGAGCGATACGCGAGCTCTGCGTAACCGCCATCTTGTTTGCTTGTGAACGCAAGCGGTCCAAACCCAAGTGAGCCATCGGGGTCATAGACTGCGTGATCGACGTGGCTCCAGGCGTACTGTGCGAACAGATTGATGCGGCCTTTCAGCAGGTCGGAATCGCGAGTGATCTCCAGATCAACGGATTGGACTAACGCTTGAAGGTCAGAAAAAGCCGTTCCTTGAAAGCTCGGCTTCGAGGTTTCAAAGCCATAACCGACTTCGACTCCTGGGGTTGGAAGAAAACCGACTCTGCCGCCAACTGCCTTGTTGTCATTGTTATCGGTGTAGCTATTAAAATCTAGCGTTCCCGCAGTGCGAGCATCAAAGGTATTGAGGACAGGTCCGTTGGAGACGTAGAAGGCGTAGTTCGCGCGGGTCGGGCCGATTGGAAATCCACCGCGCACTTGCGCGCCGACCGATATATTTGGCAGGATGCCATGGTAAACAGCGAGTGGACGGTCAGGCAGTTTGTTAATCCATTGCGGCTCGAAGCGTTCGACGAAAACATTACTCGGACTGAAGAATTCTCCGACACCCAGGGCTATATAATCGCTGAGGAGATACGAGAGTTGGGCGTTCACAAGGTTTACATTCGTGCCGGCGCCGCTGGGCTCGATCTCCAGCCGGCTGTCGAATAAAGTTTCGGGGTCAATTCCCAAAGGAAGATTGGATTGAAAGAGGCCGAAAATGTGGACACTTGGCCGTTGCGCGCCTCGAACGTGCCCTCAGCCCAGCCAGCAAGTAAGAATTTGGTGGTCCCGAGCAGTCCTTCTGGTTGGACGAGTGGCAGCGGGACTTCCGGCGCGAGTTGCTTATGCACGTCGGCGACAGGCTGACCTTCAGTGCTCTCTTGCTTTGGAGTCGTGTCGACGACGGCTTGACTTTCGCGGCCCTCTTGCTTTGGAGCCACTGCTCTTTCCTTTTTCAGAGCGTCGAGCTCTTTCTTCATGGCCACCAACTGGGCTTTAAGCTCCTCGTATTCTTTTCTTGTGACATATCCGTCTGTTGCCTCGCTTTGGGCACGGGAAACCGACGACACGGTTATTACGAGAGCGGTTTGAATAACAGCTGCCAAATAACAACGATGGACCTTCATTTTTGCGGTTACCTCCTGGCGAGCGATCGAAGGTAGTTGATCACATTCCAACGGTCGGTTGGCGATAGTCGAGTGCCATAATTCGGCATCGGTTTTTTGCCAACGGTGATTTTCCAGAAGAGCTCGCCATCTGTTTGTTCGCGAATGGCCGGATCGGAGAGTTTGGCCGGATGAATACCAAGGTCGGCTGCGTCGGGTCCATCACCGTTTCCCGTCTTTCCGTGACATGCCACGCAACGCTTCACATAAATCTTTTGCCCTCCTGCGATTGAAGATTCGCTAACAGCAACTGGGTTCTTCTTTCGTGCTTCTGCTGCGGGAGCTGTCCACTTCTCTGTTGAGCGAGGTTGTTCTCCACTCACCGTGATGAGCGCTGAACCAAGCAAGGCCATGAGAATTCCGAGCAGCTTCACGTAAGAACGGAGAACAGTGACTGATCTCCACGCCGCGAGGAGGTGCCGCCGGGATCGGATCGCGAACCGTAGGGGACCTCGCTCACTGCCCGACCAAGCTCCAGCCGGCCGGAAGGGTCGGGCCGAACGCACCGCTGACGAAGACGTTGTTGTTCAGATACCAGATCGCTGTTTGACGCGTGGCAGCATTGTAAAGCAGGTAGTCAGGCTTGCCATTGCCGTTAAAGTCTTTGGTAGCCACCAACGCCCAGCCACTCGGTAGAGTTGGCCCATAAGCGCCACCAATGAAGGTTGATCCTGATAAATACCAGATTGCTGTTTGGCGAGTAGCCGGGTTGAACAAGGCGTAATCTGGATGGCCGTCGCCATTGAAATCCGCCACACCTCTCAGTCCCCAACTCGCCGGAAGAGTGGGGCCGAACGCGCCGCTGACGAAGACGTTGTTGTTCAAATACCAGATCGCTGTTTGACGCGTACCAACATTGTAAAGCACATAATCTGGCTTCCCGTTGCCGTTAAAGTCGGCAATAGCCATCAGCACCCAGCCACTGGGTGGAGTCGGCCCATAAGCGCTCCCAATGAACGTTGGTCCTGATAAATACCAGATTGCTGTTTGGCGAGTAGCTAAGTTGAACAAGCCATAATCTGGATGGATGTCGCCATTGAAATCTGCCGCACCTCTCAGTCCCCAACCGACAGGAACAGTGGGACCGAACGCGCCGCTGAGGAAAACGTTGTTGTTCAGATACCAGATCGCTGTCTGACGCGTTCCGGCATTACGGAGCACCCAATCCGGATGGCTGTCGTTGTTAAAGTCAGCTACCATAGCGGTACCTGCGCTAGGCGCTGTGGGAGTGGGTGTAGGTGCGGGCCGCGGCGTCGGTGTCGGCGTCGAATTCACCACCGTCACCATGCCTGTCATTCCGCAACATGCCCCGTGCGGGGTGCAGTAATATGAAAACGAGCCGGCAGTGTTGAAGGTGTGAGTGAAAATCGCCCCTTGGTTAAGGATCCCAGAATCCCAGAGCCCGCTGGGATGGCCGGGAGTTCCCGAGGTGCTACTGTGACCGCCCGAGCTCCAGGTCCACCGCACCGTATCGCCTCCGTGAATCGTCACCGATGAAGGCGAGAAGAAGAACCCGCCGTTGCCAACTGTCACAGCGACTGTGGTGCCGCTGGCTATGGTCGAGAAGAAAGTCAGAAGTGGTGCGATTCGTTAGCGCCACTGCACTGATGCGGAATGAGGACGCTTTCATTGCAGTAATAACTCCACAGGAAAAATTCTAACGATTTGTTGCCGCATGCGATGCTGGAAAAGTAACGCGCTTATTACCTTTACCGATTGTCGGAGCGCGTGATTAAAGCGCAGTGCTGCGTGCGCTCGAACGTTCTGTCTCCCCACCCGCCAGTCTTCGAAGCGAGGTTAGAACTTATAATGGTTCGCGAATCGTATAGCCTACGTGGCGCACCGTGTGAATGAGTGGAGGATCGCTGATTTTTCTTCGCAGTCGTCCGATGAAAACCTCCACCAACTTGGTGTCATATTCGTGCGGGTGTTCCCATACCCGTTCGCATAACTCAGTACGTGTGAACACGCGGCTCGGTTCCCGCATGAGTACCTTTAGCAGCATCAGCTCGCGCGCCGACAAATGAATGTGGCGCAAGCCGCGATGCACCTCATGGCTTCCCAGATCGAGGGTCAAATCATCAACACGAAGCTTGAGTACAGGTTCTTCCGGATACCGTCGTCCCAGCGCACTTACGCGTGCCACCAATTCCCGCATTGCAAATGGCTTTGGCAAGTAATCATCGGCGCCGAGTTGTAGCCCGGTAACGCGGTCCTTCACTTCACCGCGCGCGGTCAACATCAGCACACGACTGGCAAGGTGTTGCGCACGCAGATGTCGCAGGACTTCAAAGCCGTCGATTCCGGGCAAAATAATATCCAGCACGATCAAGTCGAACGGCGTTGCCTTTGTTTTACCCAGAGCTCTTTCACCGTCGTGGACGACGATTGGATCGTGCCCGGCCTCAGTGAGCACCGATGCAATTTGTCGCGCCAATACAGCGTCATCTTCAACCACCAGGATATGCATAAGCTTCTAAAAAGCAGAGACGGAGCTTAAAACCGCGTTGTAAGTTGAGCTGCGACCAGGTGATTGTCGTTCCCTTGGCCGGTGGTTTCGTGTTGATAGCTATACTGAATCTTCAATTGAGTATGTGATGTAAAGCGGTAACCTGCCGCCAAGTCAATACGCGCAAGATCTTCACTCCAGCGAATGCTTCCGCCGTCTGGATTACTGACGTCGCCGAAGAGTTGCTGGTTCCAGCGAATCGCGCCGAATAGTTGCGGCGTAAACTTGTATTTCGCTTCGACGTAGTAAGCAAACGTGTCTGCGTTTCCCACTCGGGGCACTTCGAAACGCGCTTCATAAAACTCCACCCACACTTGTAAGTGGCGCCAGGCAAAACTCGCGTCTTGTCCGAAAACAAATTCCCGGTAATCGCCGATGTCGCGCCCGGGCGGAAGTGTGGGTTCGGCCTCACGCCGAAAATATGGGCCCTCGCTCGCTGAGAAACCAAAATTCCATGCCTCGTTAGGCCGGAAACCGACACGCCCACTGAACGTCGGAGGCTCGAAACCACTCTCGGTAACGTTCCATGATTCTGGACGCGAGGATAACGATGCATTCTTCATTTCCACAGCGTAATCAAATCGATCCAGGCGGCCGGATACGGAAATGCCACTCGCATAACTGGGCCCCCAGATTACCGGATTGAACGCGTACTTTTGGTAGTAGGAGGGCCCGTAGATGAAGTCGAACAGCGAATAAGGCGCGGACTTGTCCCGAATGGGCGTGACGTTTTCATAAACTATCGGCGCGTTGATGAATGGATTCTCCCAGGAGAGATGCCGCGGCACCCAATTGCCGACGACCGTGGCGAACTTGCCTATCTGCACCGTCAAGCGACCATCATCCCAAGGCGTCACGCGCAGCGCATATTCGTCGAGCCGAATTTGAGCGCCGTTATCGCTAGGGTCAAAGCCGCGATCGAGCCGCGATTGTGAAAAGAAATAAATGTGAGAGCCGACCTGCGCGTCGAGAAAGAGCGTCAAACGCGGATTAAAAAGAGTGTCGATGCTGCTGTCGATCAGGCCGGGCGCCGGCTGCTCGAAGTTATAGATTTCCAAATCGAGAGTACCGCTCACTCGTGCGCGCAGATTATCTTGAAATGCTGACATCGTAAGCGCAGTGTCGAGCCGGTCGAAAAAATCATCGATATCGAATGCGCACGCCGTGCAGGCAAAGACGCACAGGCTGAGGGCGCGCAGCTTCATGCAACTGCATTGACCCCGTCCGCAGCAGGAAAGCGCACTTCAAATTCAGTCCAATCGTTTTCCGAGCGAACCAGGCATAAATTGCCACCGTGCAGTCGGGCGAGCTCGCGCGCCAAATTTAAACCGATCCCGTGACCCGACGCAACCGAGGGAGTCGAGCGATGATGAAACCGCTCGAAGATGTTTTCGCCGGGCGGAATTGTGCGCCCCGTGTTCCCTATATTCAACACAACATTCCTGGTTCCGCCGGCGCGGGATGCGCTGACTCGGATTAGCCCACCGGGCCGGTTGTACTTTCGCGCGTTCTCAAGGAGGTTCTGCACAATGAGGGATGTATACCGTTTTTCTCCGGCCACAAATAAACCGGCGGTAAACTCCTTCTCGATTTTCACATCAGGCGAGTCGGGAAGCGCGCTGAGATCATCAATCCACTCATCGACAAGTTGACTAAGATTCACAGGTGTGGACGCAATTTGAAGATGTCCAGCATCCATGCGCGACAAAAGAAGCAAATCGTCGATCACGCCAGTCAAACGATGCGTTTGATGGAGCAGCGCGGATAACTCCTCGTAAACTTCCGGCTTGAAACCTTCGCGCGTCAACAATGTTTCGACGCCGATGCGAAGAACGGTGACCGGGCTTTTTAACTGATGGGAGGCATCGGCAGAATATCGTGTCGACCTTTCCAATTCCTGCGTGGTCGAAGCAAGCGCGGCTTCGGCGCGTTTTCGTTGCGCGCGATTCTCCTCCGAATCCAGCGCGAGTTTTTTCACGGGTGCCGAGAACCTGAGCGCAACCACGTGGCTTGCAACGAAACCACCTAACAAAAGCAACGCGCCTGCGCCGCCAATCTGCCAACGGAGGCGACGCAGCTGAGCCATCGAATAGGCCAGCGGATAAACGCAAATTTCGTAAGCGGCTGGAAAGAGCGACCCAGGATTAAGCCGCTTGTAAAACAAGAGCTGAGGCACGCCGTCGACATTGACGCGAAAGTTGTCTTGCTCGCGATCAGAATTTGCGATCGCACTGGCTATCTTTTCGTTGAGTGATGCTTGTGCAGGTTTCGGGAGCGAGGGCAAATGCAATTGCCCATTAACCCAGACGCCGCTTCTCATTCCCACATCGGCGTTTTTCTCTTCAAGCTCAAGCGGTTTGAACCCGATGACGAGCGCGGAGATAACGTCGCCCGTGTAGCTCGAAAAGATCGGCACAGCTATCACTTCGTCGATCGTTCCTCCGCCGGTTTCAGTATTTTCCCGGATGTAACCGATTTGTTGGGTGTCGGGCAATCTGGTCAAGGCCAGTTGCGCTTCCGTCTTCGCATCCAGTTCACCCACGTCGTAGGGATTCGGCGGCTTGATGACCGCGCCTGTGTTGTCGAGAAAACGATAAAATTTCGCGTGCAACGATTGCGCGGCCTGCTCGGGCGGCGGCTCGTCGCCTTCCATTAGATCGCGCAGTTCATCCTTTGCACTCGGGTACAACAGGTCGATTGCATTGTCTTCCATGGCCGCATGGATCCGTGGCTTGGCCGCAAGCACGTCGCAGCGCTCCGCCAGCGCTGCATGGCGTAATTCTTCTAGCTTATGCAGTGAGGAAATTTCGGCTTGAAAATTCTCCTGTAAATTTCGTTCCGCATCGGCGGTGACTTTGCGCTGTGCGAGGTAGAAACCAAGAGCAGTCAGCGTTGCGACGATAACCATTATGGCGGTGAACAGTCGGGTTCGAAAGCTTGCTATACCTTCGTCTCTGGCTTGAACCGCCGATCTCATGGGAAATCAACGTGCAGCGTCTGACCGTTTTTCAGTTCTACCGGTTTCTCGCGCGTGGTCCTGCTGTCGATCCAAGCCTTAAGCGTGTAATGACCTGCAGGAAGTCCGCTTAATCGAAAGTGCCCGTCCGTATCTGTCATCACAAAATACGGAGTATTCAAAACCAGGATCAGCCCGCGCATGTGTTCGTGAATGTCGCACCGCAATGTGACCAGACCTGGCTTGTCGAAAACTTGTACCGGAATCGGTCGCTCGTCCGGCCGATAACGCCCAAGGTCAAATCGTTTGGCGGGCGAGTAAGAAAAGATGTTGTGGTAAGTGTCATCAAAACTTGGAAATTCAACCTTGGTGCCGACCCGCACCGGAAGAAGCGCTGGAACGAACGTCAAATCTTTTTGAGCAACCTGTTTTGTCGGCAGCGAAGCCAGTTGCGGGAAAGCACCGTCGAGATAAACCACAGCGAGCGGCGGCTGCGTGGAAAGCACGCCGCCCTTGGTGACGATCTCGTAGCGTTTTGCCTGGACTGGGGCCGTATGTGATTTCGGAAGTTCTACGCGTCCTTCGACGACAGCGCTCGCCAAAAGCGCAACGGGCATGATGGAAAATACTGCGTTACACCACAGTAACCCGCGCAAGCGCATTTTGCTTCCAGTTTAGCAGCGTTTCACTCGCCGGAAAGTGTTTGCCGGACCGTGCGATTCGCCTGTTGCAATTTAGGCTTGGTGGCCGCCATTGCGGGGAGAGTAAAGAAAATCGTAGCGAGCAAGCTCCAGAAAATCCCAATGGCACACGCAATACCGAGACTGGTGAGCGCTGGATTTCGCGCAAGGGCGAGCGAGCCGAATCCGCTCACTGCAGTCAAGCCGGCGAGCAAGACGGGCTTCAGCACACCGGCAACATCATGCTCAATCTCGCGTGTCTTTTGCCAAACCAGCACAACATATATTCCGTAGTCCACGCCGATTGCCAGCACAAGGCGGAACGAGAGCACATTGAGGAGATTCAAATTGATGTGCAGCAGTTTCATCGAAGCGATCATCGCTCCAATCCCGAACGCGAGTGTGATAACTTGGATCATCCACAAACGAAAATCTCGATACAAAAAGGCCAGCAACGAGATGTCGAAGATCGCCATCAGCGCGCTGATGAACAGGAGTTGATGATGCGACCACGGCAGCAGATCGGCGAGCGCATAACTCCAGCCTGAGAGAATCATCGGAACCCCGGCTACTGGCAGGTCGCCTTCCAGGTCTTTGCTTTGGGCGTGGGCTGAGATCGGTTGGTTGGTTGTAACGAATCCCGTGGTTAACGCGGGATCGTGACCAAAGTAGCGATCAACCAGGAACCACCAGCTGGATGATTTGGGCAGCTGGTCCCGCCAGTTTGGCACAGGGACGTTGGGATCGGTAAGGCGTTGTAAGTCGTCAAGCAGGGTGAACGCTGGCGCGAATGAATCGCGGCTGAATCCTTCAGCGTCGAGAGTTTGGTCCAGTGTCTCGCGTGCCGCTGGGAAATTGGTCGCACTCAACTGTCGTCGATTTGCCTCCATCCAATCTGGTGAAAGGCAAAGCGCGGCGGGAGTGGAGAAGCCCTTGATCTTTCCTGTTGCCTGGAGTTCTCGCCAATGAGCGACAATTTTCTGCCAGTAATCGTGCAGCTCCTGCGGATTCGCCGCGCACACAATCGCCAATACCGGCTCCCAGCGTACCGGCATTTCATGCATGATTGCCTCAAGCGCCTGACTCGCGCGAATGTTCCTGGGTTGCAGCGAACGCGTGTTGGTCTCGAAATGAAGCGGCGGATTTGGCGAAAAGCCGATCGCAGTCAGGGCTAACAAAAGCACGGCTGAAAAAATCAGCATCGGCAGGGGCTTTCGCACGATCCAGCGCACATACCTTCTTACGCTCTCGAAAAGCCAATCATGAGGAATTGCCTGTCGCTCGCGAACAAACAAAAACAAAATCGAACACATAAAGAGTCCGGCGACGAAAATGCCGATGGCAATTAGCACGCCCAGCTCCGAGAAAGCCATGGAGCCACTTAGGACCAAGGCAAGGAAACCGACGGCTGTGGTGAGTGCACCAAAGAAAACCGCGCGCCCAAGTTTTGCGATCGATGTTGCTATTGCTTGCCGATGCGGTTCTCCATCTGAGCGCGCCTGGTGATAACGTCCGATGGTGAGAATCGCGAAGTCGACTCCAAGTCCGACGAGAATCGCGCAAAAACCGACGCTGATCATGCTGAGTCGCCCGAATAGGAGTTGCCCGAGAGTTAGAGCAACCAGGCAAGAGAGGAGAAGGCAAAGAGCGATACCCAATAGCGGAAGCCATCGGCGAAAACCAACAAAGAAAATTGTGCCTACCAGCAACACCGAACCAAGCAATGTCGCCACGACGTCGTAACGCATGCTGAGCGAAATTTCCGATGCAAAGGCAGAGCGACCGGTCACGAGGACCTGCAACGGGCCGCCATTCCATCCCTCGGCGGCGATTGCACGAAACTTGTTTACTTCGCGCATCAAACGCTGGCATTCGAAGGTGCTGATGGACTGCTGATTCGTCACCACCAGAAAAACGCGCATCGTCCGATCTGCCGACGTCAGCGGTTGCTCCTGCTCAATGATCGTGCTTTGCGCAAAAGGCTTCAGCGCCGGCGCGATAAGACCGAGGGGATCAAACGAAAGCTCGAACTCCGGGCGCGGTGAACCCGCTTCGATCTGTTCGCGCAAGCGATGAAGCCGATCGCGAATTTTCTCCGGTTGCAGGACCGATATGGTTTCGCGGAAGGCGTTCGGCTCCAGATTAAGAAGTAAGGGTATCGCGATTGATTGAAGATCGCGGATTCCATCAGGCGTAGACATTGGCGAACCGGAGAGCACGCGCACGCACCAGGGCTGCTGTCGCAATCCTTCGGCAAACACCGGCGCGAACTCCTCCAGTTTATCCACGTCGTTCGCGTCGCACTGGAGGGCGAACGTGAGCTCCCGCGTCTGCTCAAAATCGCGATCGTAAATCTTGAGACCTTGCACCGACGAAAACTTGTCGGGTAAAACATTGAAGATTTCGGAATCGAGTTGTAACGACGTAACAATGATTGTGATGCAGGCGACAGTCAGCACAGCCACGCCGCACCAGACCAGCGCGCGTCGCTGGGTTATGGTTCGGGCGATGAAATCACTGGTGCGCATGAACGAGCCACCATTGAACACGAATTGGTGCCCGGATGCCAATGCTGTGGCCGGGATCGGTGATCCCGGACTCTTGAAGTAGCGGAACCCCTTTCTTATTCTTACTCATGCTCGGTCCACGAGCAAGAGCACGAGTAAGAGCAGGAGCAAGACGACACAGGAGTTCGGCGTTCGCTCTCAGAACCGGAATAGAAACGTCTCGTTGCTCGATGCGTATCGCAGGGTCCTTCGGTCCGACGCGTGAAGGAATTGATCTCGCAACCCGAGCCAACCGCGCAATTGGGGCGGCGCTTGTCCCACAGGGCCAGACCATCCCTGGCGCGCCAATCCTCCCTTGACTTCGGCGAAGGTCGCATCCTGCCGCAGTGAAAGCAGGGTGATTCCCGGTCCTTTCGAGACCGTTAACTCGAAGTCGCCAGCCCCAGAAAAGCGGACGAGCGCCTCGCCAATGAGCGTTGTCTTCGGTGTTCGATACATGAGCTGACCGCTCTTGGTTTGCCATCCACCTGCTGGCTCGGAAAATTCATGATGTGAAACCGTTGCGCAACTTATTACGCCAAATAAGGTAATCGCTAGAAGAGGAGTAAATCCTGTAGCCACGGCCCTGTGGGCCGTAAACGGACTCATGACATAACGCCAGCTGTCTCGGCGGGTACTGGCGCTTCTTCTTTCTTCGGCACCAGCGAGAGGCGCGGCGAAAATGCAAAAAACTTCTGGGCGTACACGAAAAAGTAGAACAACCACATTCGCCATTTAATCGCAAAGCTTTTGCCTTCATTGCCCGCGAGCACGGCATTTACCGCGGCAGCGATCTGCATCCTATCGGTAGGATTCAGGAAGACTTCGAGAAATTCTTTGCTGCGTTGGTACCACGCCGTCACGAACGTCAGGTAAATGTCCATGATCCGGTTCACGCTGCGGGAATATTTCTCGAAGAGTCGGGAGCGTTTCGATTCGTCGCGCAAAACCTCGTCCAATGTGTCGGCCGCCCGTTCGGCAGACATAATTGCCAGAAAAACGCCGCTGCTAAATACCGGATCAATAAACCCGGCAGCATCACCTGCCAGTAGCCAGCGCTCGCCGGAAAGCCGGCTGTTCCGATACGAAAAATCGCCAGTCGAATAAACGGGCGATACACGAACGGCGTTCTTCATTCGCTCGCTAATCAACGGCTGCTCCGCGATGAATTTTTCGAGGGCGGCCTGAGGCGCGAGCTTTGCCGCCCGAAAAGTGGCCGTGTCCATCACCGCTCCGACGCTGGTCCGGGTGTTCGTCAGTGGAATCATCCAGAACCAGCGGTCGAGTCCGCGCACCATGCGAATAAGTGTCGCATCGCGGCCCGGGAGACGATCGATGTTTTCATAGTGCGCGAACACTGAAAACTTCTGCAGATGGTCGTAGCTCTTCTTGAGATTAAAAAAACTGCCGAGCACAGTTTGCCTTCCACTGCAATCGAGCAGATAGCGCGCCTCGATTGTCGAACTTGCGCCTCTGGAATCGATCTCAATCTTTACCCGATCAGCGGCGAAATCCATGCTCTTCACTACGCTTTCTTCAAGGACTTTCGCGCCATTCTCCCTCGAATGGTCGAGCAATAACTTATCGAAATCCGAACGCGTTACTTGATAAGCACGATCGCGCTGTGAGCGAAAACCATCTTTAAAATAAAACTTTATACCCCTGGTTCCGCACGCCGCCATGATCTCGCCGCCAAACTTTGGCAGAAAAGTGCGGTCCAGTTTTTCGCGCACCCCAAGGCGATCGAACGTTTGAATACTGAATGGCAGGAGCGATTCGCCAATATGGAAGCGCGGGAATTTCTCGCGCTCAAACACGATTACCTGCCGGCCCGCTTTCGCGAGTAAAGTTGCCGCGGTGCTGCCTGCCGGCCCGCCTCCAATGATTGCGACGTCGTACATCCCGGCACTCATCGTATATTGATATTAACAAATTTTCGAGCTTTTGGTAGGGACGCCGCGAGCCACTATGCAAAACGTTTTTGGCGTTGCGGAGCTAAAATCCAGAGAGTGGGCCACCCCGAGATGGATGCTTGGATAAGAGGAAGGGATTGACTTAACGCGTCGCAGGTCGCTCACCTTACCGGAATACGGGAGTGTTTCGAAAATCACCGACCCTTCGAACCGTACCGTTACACGGGTCCAGCTCAACAACGCAAAACGGAGTCTGCTTGCTTCCTCTAGGGATCTCGAATGACACATCATAGACGGGGATATCCGGCCCTGACTCGGTAACAATGGTACCACGCGCCGCGTCTACTGTATATTGCTCCGGAAGCCCAATATTGCGCCGACTAATCTCTCGCTTGGCAATCTGTATAGCATCCTCCTTCGTGATGGACGCGCAGCATCCCGAAGTAGGGCGGTGAACGCGATCGCAAGCAGCCTCATAGTCATTGGAGTCGGCTCAGCGCCGATCCTACTACGAGACGACCGATTTGTGCTAACGTGTGCGCCAGAAGATGAAGTTGATCGATCGCTTTCTTAGCCGTGAGCTGATCGTGAACGTGTTGTTCGCCATCGCCGTGCTGAGCCTCGTGCTCGTCGTGGGAAATATTTTCCGCAAGCTTCTTCCGTTGCTGGTGAATCACGACGTGCCGATGGAATACCTGATCACGTTCATCGCCTACGTGTTGCCATTCTCGCTCATCTTCACCATACCCTGGGGATTGTTGACGGCGATCCTGCTCGTGTTTGGACGGCTTTCTGCAGACAACGAATTGATCGCCCTGCGCGCGAACGGTGTGAGTGTTCCCCGTGTGTGCGTTTCGCTTTGGGGCGTCGCCCTGGCGTGCACTGTGATCTGTCTCTGGCTCAACGTGCAGGTCGCGCCAGCGGCACAGGAAAAATTGCGCAGCACCATTTTCGATCTCGCTACGCGAAATCCGATGGCGCTCTTTGGCAGCGATCAGGTGATCGATCAGTTTCCCGGGCGCAAAATCTATGTGGGAAAAAAAGAAGGTAACAAGCTTGAGAACATTACTGTGTTCGAGTTGAACCAAAACTCGCTGCCGGTGAAGGTGACTTACGCGCGCACCGGCATGCTCGAAGCCGATTTGGCGAACAAGCAAATCCTTATGCATCTGTATCAGGCGCGTTACCAGGAGCGCGATCAAAAGGACCCGTCCAACCTGCGAAAGATACGCGACGGAATCAATATGGTGGAAGGCACATTGCCTATCAGCCTTGAGGAGCTTTACAACAAAGAGAAAAAACGGCCGAGCCGATCTGCGTTGTCCATCGAACAATTGCTGGAGCAATTGAAAAGCGAGAACAAACGCGAACGCAGCGCCAGCCGCACCGAAATCAATAAACGGTTTTCGTTTCCGTTTGCATGTGTTGCGTTCGCGATAATCGGAGTTCCGCTTGGCGTCACGGCGCATCGCCGGGAGACCTCAATCGGGTTCGCCATGGGTTTGATCGTAGCTACGACCTACTTTCTCTTTGTCATCATTGGCGATACGCTGCGTGGAAATCCGCATGCGCACCCGGAACTGCTCGTCTGGTTTCCCAATGTTCTTTTCATCATCCTTGGTTGCCTTTTGTTCCGGCGGTTGGCACGGCAATAAGCATGGATTTGTGCGCAGGCGAATGAGCTTGCGCAACTATGATCAGGCTTCCTCAGGCTCCGGTCCCAGCGAGAGCGAAGGTGCCTCTGCTGGGCGAGGCGCTCGACGTTGGAAGACCGGCATCCGTAATGTGTTCCACAGATAAACAGCCACGCAGGCCAGAACCAGAACGGACGCGTAAGATCGAATGTGCTTGAGCAGATCAATCGCCCAGAGCGTTGCTTCGAGTTTCTTATCGATCAGCATCACGTGCACAATCATCGCCGTGCTCGCCGCCGAGATAATGAAATGAATGATGCTCAATCTGAGACTGACTCCCAAGGCGACAGCGCTAACTACCGCACCCCAGACGAGGTAGCGCTCATGCATCTGTCCCAGCAGCGCGAACATCAGCAGCCACGGGGCAGTGATCGCGATCAGGACGCGAGGATCGCGATCGCGAACCTGTCGTGCAGCCCCGTACGCGCATACTGCGAGTGCGCCAAGGTAGAGGAGCCGCAGGGTCCATTGCAGTGTGAGGTGAAAATGCAGAGATCCAAAATGAACCGACCAAAATGAATCCTTCAAGGACCAGCCAAGCTTGGAGAGAAGTGATGGAAGGTTGTAACACGAACTGATGACAAGGTAGGCGTAATGCTCGCTGCCATACAGAAAACCGACTTGCAGCCACGCGAAGCTTCCACCAGCGAAGGCGCCAATCATAAATGCGGCGCATCCGGTGATCCCGCTGATCCACGCGCTTCGATGTGGTAACTTCCGTGGCAGAAGCAATAACGAGCTAGCGGTAGTAACAGCAAGAAGTGCAATCCAGGCTGCCGGCGTGCGTAGAAGCCATGGCGACGCGATCAGCGCCGCCGTCGCGGTGAACCCTGCGAGCACACGCAGCGCGCGGTTCCATCTTTTTTGCCACAACGGCCAAAGAACAAAAAACGGCGCCACAAATAACAGTTGCCCCTTAAACATTGCGCCTGTGGCCAGCAGACAACCACATACGAACCAGCGATTTTTCAGCGCTGCGAGCGCAGCGAAGAGATAAAACGGCAGGATCCATACGTCCCATTGCGGCCATCCATGCGCGTCAAGAATCATGGACGGCTCAAGCCACGCCACGCTGCCCGCAGCGAGGCCGCAGATCCAAGCGCGATGTGGTAGCGGTAAGCCAGGAAGCAAGGATGACCGCGTCGTGCGCGAGCAGCGCTGCACGCACAAACGCACCAGGAAAAAAATTGCCACTGCGGAAAGCAGTTCACATAACAAATTGATCTTCAATAGCGGGTTGACCAACTTTGGATGTCCGTCATCAACGCCGGGGAATTGGTTGCGCACCTGCCTTCCCCAGATTGCCATGACCAGAAGTCGCAGCGGCGGATAGTCGAGGCCGTAATCGTTGTCGTACGCCTTATGCTTCACCCGATCGTAGAGCGCCAGGTAACCGCGGCCGAATCCGGTCAATGAATTAGCAGTAGCTTCGTCGGGCGATAACCGACGCGCTTCTTTCAGAACCTCGCTGCCCCAGTAAAAAGCGTTGACGATGTCATGCTGATAACGCACGTGCCTCGTCGTTTCGCCGATCCAGCGGCGCAGCTGAACTCCGCCGAGGGAAAGTGCAACGATGAGAAGCGCAAGCAATGCACGCCGAACAAATGTACTGGCGTAGATTTGGCTAAGCAGCGCGCGAATGCCCATCGGATACCGGTTAAAAAGACAGCAGTTGGATAGATCGGTTACAGTATTTGATGTGAAATTGTTCTTCCCCATTCGAGCGTGACTTTAGCGATAGCCGTATGAAATCAGCAATTCGTCCCAGAATTTTGGCTCCAGCGGTAGGATTCGAACCTACGACCAATCGGTTAACAGCCGACCGCTCTACCACTGAGCTACGCTGGATTTTCTTTCTCGCCGTTGCGGAGGGTATATCTTGCTCGACGATTCTGTTGAGGCAACTGGCAATCGGTTAATCCCGACTTTGTCGGGACTCTACCACTGAGCTACGCTGGATCGCTTCTCGCGGTTGTGGAGCGTGAATTTTGTCCCGCCCGATCTGCGACGGCAAGTGCTTATTTGCACAAAAATTGCCGCTGAAAACCAGCGGCTGCCACAGCAGAATCGTTCGCAACGAAAAATTGGTTGCGGGGGCGGGATTTGAACCCGCGGCCTTCAGGTTATGAGCCTGACGAGCTACCAGGCTGCTCCACCCCGCATTTTGAGAATAATTTCGATATCGACGTTGTGCAAATCGAAAAAGCATTTGTTCCACGGCAGCGAGGTGAAATAGCGATCCCATTTGCGTTCGCCGCCGCGTGTGACTTCGTTGATGCGTGACCAAAAGATCTTCTGGCGAAATCGAAACCGGAAAAATTCTCGTCGGCACAGCCAGTTGGTCGGATCCCGGTTTTGTGGAGCGCTGGTATCCAAAAAAGATGCCGCCTGGTGAGCGGCTCCAATGGTACGCGCAGCATTTCGAAATGGTCGAGGTGAACTCAACATTTTATTCCGTGCCAGAGCCAAGAATGGTGGAACGCTGGTGCGCGGCGACTCCGGATGACTTCACGTTCGACGTAAAGTTACACCAACTGTTCTCATTCCACTCGACGCCGGCAAAGCTCTTGCCGCCGGATTTACAAAGACGCGCAGAGACAGATGCCACGGGAATTGTGAAATCGACACCGGAGTTGCAAGAAGCACTCCTTGGGACCTTTCTGCGGTCGATGTCGATTTTCTGCGATGCTCGAAAGCTGGGCGTATTACTTCTGCAACTCTCGCCTGCTTTTTCGCCGCGAAAACATCAACTAAGCGAACTCCAGTCGTTGATCGATATGTTGGGCGGCTACGATCTTGCGATAGAGTTTCGAAATCGCAATTGGGCAGTCGGTGATCAGTTGGAATCGACAATTGATTTTGTGCGAAAGCGTCGCGCAATTTTTGTGAACGTGGACGCGCCTGGATCGGATCATTTCATGGTCATGCCATCGGACGTGGACGAGGTGACGAACTCGAAGGTTGCATATCTGCGTCTGCATGGACGCAATGAAAAGGCCTATGTCACTGGTAGAACCGTGGCCGCGCGTTTCGATTACGATTATAGCGAGAGTGAAATCGCGGAGGTCGCACAGCGCAGCAGGAAGCTGACGAAGGAAACACGTGAATTGCATGTGATTTTCAACAACAACAATCTCGATTATGCGCCACGCGCGGCGCTTCGTTTGCGCAAGGCGCTTGGTCAGATCGTCAAGACGCCGGCACGGACAGCCGAGCTGTTTTAGTTTAGGTTCGAGAGTGCACGATCTACGTCCCGCGCAGAAATCTCCACGGGATTATGAGTCGCGGTTACCAGGGCCATTCGCACGACTGAAACGTTGGCTTGTCGCGCATCACATGACCTTGATGACAATTGCCGACACGCCGCACTCCATTGCTCTCGGCTCGGCGATCGGAATTTTTTTCGGGTTCACACCGCTCTATCCTTTGAAAACATTGCTATCGATCGGTACGGCGTGGGTCTGCCGCTGCAACAAGATTGCAGCTGCGATTGCGGTAACGCTGCACGACGTCCTGATCTGGGTGATGCCCGCGATCTATCTCGCCGAATATCAGTTGGGCTGCTGGAGGTTACAGCGGCCGCCAGCCCAGCGCGTGCATTTCCGCCAGTTTGGACTCCACGACTACGTGCATTGGCATGTATTTTCACGGGTCGTTTGGCCCACATTTTGGCCTGCGTTCGTTGGTTCGCTGTTTCTCGCGGTTCCTTCAGCGATCATCATTTATTTTGTGATGCGGTTATTGGTAAGCCGCGCTCGAATGCCACAGAAGACGGCGTGAGCGCGCGGCAGCTTCTCAACGCGTTCGCGAGAAATACGGCTTTGGCGTCGTCTTCGGAGAAGGCGATTCACTTTTGACAAGATAGAGCGCGTTACGACGGGGTTTGCGAATCAGAACGCGTCGATTAAGGTGCTGCGGTTCAAGGGTCCTTATGCATTTATCACGTCGTTTTCTCATCGTTTTATCCGCTTTTCTCGCCAGCATGGCGCTTCTCCGCTCCGCGGCTGCCGCAGAGGCATATCTCATCGCCGACGCCCAAACGGGCTACATTTTGGAAGAACAGGAATCGAGGAAAAAACTGCAAGTCGGCAGCCTGACGAAAATCGCGACTGCAAGTGTGGTACTCGATTGGGCGGAACGAAGATCGGGCGACCTCAATCAGGCAGTTACGATCCCGCAGGAGGCGTTTGTCGGCACTCTCGAAAACAACATTGGTTTTCAGCCGGGCGATAGCATCACCCTGCGAGATCTTCTCTACGCTGCGCTTGTTCAGTCCGATAACATTGCGGCTTATACGCTCGCGTACCAGGTCGGCTCAAAGGTAGAGTCGCTCGCGCCAGGTGAGGCGAGCTCGAAATACACGCCAGTTGATGCGTTCGTTGCCCAGATGAATGCGCTGGCCAAACAATTGAAGATGGACCGTACGCGTTTTGTGAACCCGCACGGCGTCGATTACAAGGTCAAGCCGTTGCCGTATTCAACAGCCGAAGACATGGCGCGCCTTACTCGCTATGCGATGAACAAAGCCAGTTTCCGCTTTTATGTGTCGCAAAAGGAACGACAAATTTCATTTGATCGATTCGGGCGTCGATTGAATTACGTGCTTCGTAACACAAACGAACTCCTGGGAAAAATGGGCATCGACGGAGTCAAAACAGGTCGCACCGCGCGATCCGGTGATTGTTTGATCCTGTATGCCAATCGTCAGGCGGAAGTTGTTCGCCAGGGCCAGATGGAAACAGTGTATCCGCGTCATTTGATGATCGTGCTCCTAGGCAGCACAAATCGATTCGGTGAAGGCGCAGCCCTTTTGCAACGCGGCTGGCAGTTATACGATCAATGGGCCGCCGGCGGTCGTGTCGCCGATTCAAAGAAAATGCTCTGATTGCAAAAATGAAGCCACGGATTGGTGTTCTGACCAGCGGTGGCGATTGCCCCGGACTTAATGCGGTCCTGCGCGGCGTGGTACTGGCGGCCGAGAAACTCGGCTGGGAAGTAGTTGGTTTTCGTGACGGATTCGAAGGACTTCTTCCTCCCGGCGATCATGTCAGTCTCGACCGCCAAAGTATCAACGGGATTATGTCTCTGGGCGGCACGATCATCGGCACGACGAATCGCGGTCATTTTGCTGCCAAGGTCGGTGCCGGCGATCGGACAATTGTGCCTGAGAACATCATTGCAGGGGCCAAGAAGATACTGGATGAGCTTCAGGTAAGGGCGTTGATCATTGTCGGCGGCGACGGCTCGATGGTGACGGCGCAGCAATTGCAGGAAACTGGCATCAATTGCATCGGCGTCCCCAAGACCATTGACAACGATCTAGAGGCTACTGCGACAACATTCGGATTCGATTCTGCTGTCGCTGTCGTAATGGACGCACTCGATCGGGTTCATACAACGGCGACCAGTCACAGGCGAGTCATGGTGGTCGAAGTAATGGGCCGCCATGCCGGCTGGATTGCGTTGCACGGCGGCATTGCTGGAGGAGCGGATATTATTTTGATTCCGGAAATCCCATTCGATTTCGACAAGATCGCCAGCGTGGTCAAGGCGCGCGAGGCGGCTGGCTATCTGGGAACAGTTGTTGTGGTCGCTGAAGGCGCGCGACCAAAACACGGCGAACAAGTAAAGCGCGACGTGGAAGGCGGCGAATTTCGTCTCGGCGGAATCGGGGAAATCGTGGCGCGCGAGATTGCAAAACGCACTGGAAAAGAAACGCGCTGCTGCGTTCTCGGCCATCTACAACGGGGTGGGGCACCCACGACCTTAGATCGAATTCTTGGAACGCGTTTTGGCGTGAAAGCTGTCCAACTAGCGAACGAAGGACATTTTGGTTCGATGGTCAGTTACCAAAATTATCAGGTGCGTCAGGTGCCGATCGCGGAAGCTGTCAATCGGCTGAAGCTGGTTCCGCCTAACGGCGAAATGGTGCAAACCGCGCGTGACGTGGATATTTCCTTCGGTGACTGAGCCTGTCATGTTGAGCGGAGCGAAACATCTCTGATCATTGTTTTGATGGCTGTCGATCCAAAGACGATCAGAGATCCTTCGCTTCGCTCAGGATGACAAAAGGAAAAGAGGCGCGCCCTCCTCAGTCTTAAGTTCAGACATTCAATGAAAATCGTCCTCGCATATTCTGGCGGCCTCGACACATCGGTAATCCTGCGTTGGCTCCAGGACAATTATCAGGCTGATGTCATCGCCTTTTGCGCCGATATCGGTCAGGAAGAAGAACTCGACGGCCTGCAGGAAAAAGCCCTAACGAGTGGCGCAGCGAAGTGCATCATCGAGGATCTGCGGGAAGAATTCGCGCGCGATTTCATCTTTCCGATGTTCCAGGCAGGCGCGATCTATGAAGGTCAATATCTGCTCGGCACGAGTATCGCGCGCCCGTTGATCGCGAAACGAATGCTCGAGATCGCGCGCGCGGAAAATGCCGACGCCATTGCTCATGGCGCAACAGGGAAGGGGAATGATCAAGTTCGCTTCGAATTAGCCGCCGCGGCGCTCGCGCCCGATCTGCGCGTGATTGCACCATGGCGGGAAGAACGTTTTCGTAAACATTTTCCCGGCCGTAGCGAGATGATTGCATTCGCGAAAGCGAACGGAATTCCGGTCGAAGCGACTGCGCAGAAACCGTATTCAACGGACCGCAATCTGCTCCATACCAGCTACGAGAGCGGCGTACTCGAAGATCCGTGGTTCGACGCCAGTTCAAAAGAAATGCGCGACATGTACAAACTCAGCGTCGCGCCCGAAGACGCGCCGGACAAACCCCAACACATCGAGCTAGAGTTTGAGCGAGGCAATTGCATTGCCGTGAATGGAGGGGCGAGCTCCCGCGAGCCCGTCGTCCCGAGCGTCGCGGGAGCTCCGCCCTCCAGAATGTCGCCCCTTCAAGTGCTGCAAACTCTCAACAAAGTTGGTGGTAAACATGGCATCGGCCGCGTGGATATCGTCGAGAACCGTTTTGTCGGAATGAAAAGCCGTGGGGTGTACGAAACGCCGGGCGGCGCGATTCTGCATTTTGCCCATCGACAAATCGAAACGCTCACGATGGACCGCGAAGTCATGCACTTGCGCGACGGCCTCATTCCAAAATATAGCGAGCTTGTTTACAATGGTTTCTGGTTTTCACCTGAACGCGAGGTGCTCCAGGAGCTTGTCAACGCAACGCAACGCGACGTGAGCGGATTCGTTAGGCTCAAACTTTACAGAGGCAATGTCGTTGTTGCCGGCCGCAAGAGTCCCAAGAGCCTCTACGATCCGAAGATTGC
>WNFX01000149.1_pt1 | contig 57628 bp, 42 predicted proteins | sample 5400111 | NCBI WGS metagenome assembly WNFX01 (sample SAMN13153363, study PRJNA577476) | soil metagenome | isolation source: 40 cm soil or saprolite under grassland replicate 1 | place: USA:California | collected 2016-06-15
CCCGGCCACGAACTCGTGGTCGGACGGCCCCCCCTCCCCTGGTGTTTCTGCCGGATTAGGATCCACGCGTCACCTTTCTCCGGTCGCGACCTGATTGCGCCCCGCGGCCTTCGCCCGGTACAGGGCGCGGTCGGCTGCCACCAGCACGTCCTCCGCCGCAGGGCCGACCCCCGGCGCGAACTCGGCCACCCCGATGCTCACCGTCACGAGCGCGGCCGGATAGCCGATGCGGCGCCCCACCCCCTCCACGCCGGCGCGCACCTTCTCCGCCACCCCCAACGCCCCTTCCACCCCGGTGTGCACCAGCACCATCACGAACTCGTCCCCGCCGTAGCGCGCCGCCAGGTCGGTGGTGCGGATGTGCGTGCCGCACTCGAGCGCCGCCCGCCGCAGCACCTCGTTTCCCGCCTCGTGGCCGAACTGGTCGTTCACCTGCTTGAAGTTGTCCAGGTCCACGAACAGCACCGCGAACGGCTGGCCGGTGCGGTCGCTGCGCGCCACCTCGCTCGCCAGCCGGTCGCGCAGCACCCGGAACGTGCCGAGCCCGGTCAGCGCATCCTCGGCCGCCTGCAGCTGGGCTTGCGTCGCCTGCTTGTCGAGGTAGGGCGGACACGACTTGAGCGTGGTGCGCCCCACCGCTGCCGCCTCCGCGAACGCCTGGCACGTGGCATAGCCGCACGCCCCACAATCCCACGGCCGCCCGTTGGGCGCCAGCCCGATCTGCTCCAGAATGGCTTCCGCCTGCTCCGCTTGCGCCTCATGCGCGGGGGCGCGCACAAAAAACGCCTCCCCCACCCGCACCCCCTGCGCCAGCCCCTCGTCCACCACCGGCTCGAGCGCGCGCGTCGGCTCGGTCGCCCCCACGATCTCGCGGCGCCGGAATAGCTCGTCCTTAGGCCCGAGCAGCGGGTGGTCGAGGCACCCCTCGCACGGCAGGATGTCGACGAACCCCAGCTCGATGCGGTCCACCGCTACGGCCCGCGCGATCCCCTCCAGCGCGCCCAGCCCCCGGACTTTGCGGAACCGCCGGCTTGCGTGGCTCTCCTCGCGCAGCAGCTCGAGCGGCAGCCCCCCCGCCGTGCTCCAGTGGCGGCGCCGCTCCTCGGGGAGCCGGCTGAAGTACGGGGCCTGCTGGTCGATCCGCACCCCGCGCCGCTCCAGCAGCGTCGTCAGCTCGTCCAGCGTAATGGCTGCCTCCACGTCCTGCCCCCCTTCCGTGATGCACACCCCGGCGTATACCACCTGCGTCCCGGCGCCGTACATGCGCTTCAGGTAGCGCGCTTCCGCCGCGATCGGCGTTGCGATCGGCGCCAGGTACGGGATCAGCTCCGGGTACTGCGCCCGCACCGTCTCGACGATCACCGGGCAGGTGCTGCGGATCAGCGTGCCCCAGCCGTCGTCGGCCCACAGCGCCAGGTACTCCCGGGCGACCAGCTCGTCCCCCAGCACGCCGCGGTGCACCGTGCGGAAGCCCGCCGCGTAGCAGGCGTTCACCACCTGCTCGGGAGTGGCCGGGTAAAAGTAGGCCGCCGACTCCACGCTGAGGATGAGCGCAGCGCGACCGCCGATCGCGAGCTCCAGGGCTCGCGTTACATCGCCTTTGGCGACGATGGCGTCGTGGGGACACGCAGGCAGGCACAACCCGCAGCGCGTACACGCCTCATCCACGATTCGGACCTGTTGACCCTCGACTGCGACTGCGTCGGCGGGGCACACCCGCACGCAGGCGAGGCATGCCACGCACAGATCCGGATCAACCCTAAAATCCACGGGAAACCAGGCCGGGGCGCTGCGGCCACCTAAAGAAAGCGGAAACAGGGCGACGTAACATGTGATGCACGTCACGGTCTGTCAATGGGCGCGCCACTGCAACCTCTTGTCTTACGACGAGTTAGGCGAGGGCGTATTCCTTGAGCTTGCGGTACAGAGTGCGCTCGCCGATCCCTAGCACTTCCGCCGCCTCGCGCCGGTTGCCTTTGGTCTGACGCAGCGCCGCCTCGATGGCGGCTCGCTCTACGTCTGCCATTGTCATGCCAGCCCGATAGACGACCTCGGCCTCGGATGCCGGCTCCGCCTCGATCGGCTGAACGGGCACGATCCCCGAGCCCGGGCCGACCTCGATGACCTCCACCCGCTGGGGCGCCCGGTCGTCCAGGCGCCGGCGCAGCTCCTCGACCTGTAGCTTAAGCTCCACAAGACTGCGGAAGATGAACTCCAGCTCCCGGCCTGCCACGTCGCGCGTGGCCCCGGTCACCCGGACCGGCAGCCCCCGGCCCCGCTCCCGGATGTCGCGCGGGATGTCGCTCGCCCGGATCTCGCCCTCGGGCGCCAGCACGACCATCGACTCCACCAGGTTGCGGAGCTGGCGCACGTTGCCAGGCCAGTCGGCATCCACCAGGATCTGGAGCGCCTCCGGCGTGATCCCCCGGAACGGGCGCTCGTGCAGGGCGGCGAACTCGGCGATGAAGCGCCGCACCAGGAGCGGGATATCGACCTTGCGCTCGCGCAGCGGCGCGAGCGTGATGTGCAGCACGTTGAGCCGGTAAAACAGGTCGTCGCGGAACCGGCCCAGCGCGACCTCCTCCTTGAGCGACTTGTTGGTGGCCGCGATCACGCGCACGTCCACCTTGATCGCCTGCGCGCCGCCCACCCGGAAAAAGCTCCGGTCCTCGAGCACGCGCAGCAGCTTCACCTGCGTGGCCGGGGGCATCTCGCCGACTTCGTCCAGAAAGATCGTGCCGCCCTCGGCCAGCTCGAAGCGGCCCAGCCGGCGCTCGGCGGCGCCCGTGAACGCGCCCTTTTCGTGCCCGAACAGCTCGCTCTCGAGCAGCGTCTCTGGAATGGCGGCGCAGTTGACGGCGATGAACGGCTTGGCGCGCCGGGGCGAGAGGTCGTGGAGCGCGCGCGCCACCAGCTCCTTTCCCGTCCCGGACTCCCCCTCGATCAGCACCGTCGCGCTCACCGGCGCCATCTGCTCGATCTTCACGAGCACTTCCTGGATCGCCGGGGATTCGCCCAGGATCCCGGTGCGCGCCTGCAGCCGGCGGCGCTCGATCAGCCGCCGCACCGTCGCGGTCACCTCCGCCGGGTCGGCGGGCTTCACGAGGAAGGCGGTGAGCCCCAGCCGGCGGGCTGCCTCCTTCGGGTCGGGCTCCGTCGGCTCCATCAGACCGAGTGTGGAGATCGAGCGGTCGTGCGCGATGCGCAACAGCTGCGCGGCCGACGACTCGTGCAGCCCGCCGGTCAGGACGATGCAATCCAGTGCGGGGGCGGTGTCGCTCCCCTCTACCCCTCCCGCCCCCCCCACCGCCCGGCGCACGTCGTCGAACGACGAGACGAGCGTCGTGTGGAAGCCCGCGGTCTCGAGATGCGCGTTGATCCGGACCGCGTGCTCCAGGTCGTCGGTGGTGATTAGAACGCGATCAGCCATGGGAGCGGTCAGACATCAGACGTCAGTCATCAGTGGGTCACCTTTTCGCCGCTCAGCAGATCCACTGCATGGTCCAGGAATCCTTCCAGCACCGCGAGCCCGTCCGTCACGCCGCCGGTCGAGCCCGGGAGGTTCACGATCAGCGTCTTGCCGCGCGTGCCGGCGACGCCGCGCGAAAGCCACGCGCGCGGAAACCCCGGCGCAGCCGTGGCCCGCAGCGCCTCCGCGATCCCCGGCGCGGCGCGCTCCAGCACCGCCTGCGTCGCTTCGGGTGTCACGTCCCGGCTGGTGAGCCCCGTGCCGCCGGTCGTGAGGATCACGTCGACTTCGCCCGAGTCGGCCCAGCGCGCGAGCTTCCCCACGATCCGGTCCGACTCGTCCGGCACCACGCTGCGCACCGCGACTTCGTAGCCCCGCTCGGTGGCCCACGTGAGAATCGCGTCGCCCGAAGTATCGGCCCGCTGTCCCACCGCGCCCAAGTCGCTGATCGTCAGAATCCCGATGCGCATTCTCTTGACCGCCCTCGCCCGTCTTTGACCGCCCTCGACCGCCCTATTTTTTCGTTCTCCGCGCCACGAACGGCAGCCGCGCCACTTCCGCCGGGGCGCGTTTGCCCCGCACGTCGATGTCGAATCGGGCGCCCGGTTGGACAGACTCGACCGGCAGGTAGGTGATCCCGATGGCCCAGTTGGCAGTCGGGGTCACGGTGCCGCTCCGCACCACGTCCACCTGCGCCCCGTCCACGTATACGCCGTAGCCGTGCCGAGCGACGGTGCGCGGCGCCGCCATTTTGAAGCCGACGAGCCGGCGCTTCACGCCCTCCAGCTTCTGCCGCTTCAGCGCCGCGAGGCCGGTGAAGTCCGCGCCCTTCTCGAGCTTCACGATCCAGCCGAGGCCGGCTTCGTACGGCGTCACCGTGTCGTCGATGTCGTTGCCGTACAGCGGATAGCCGGCCTCGAGCCGCAGCGTGTCCCGGGCGCCCAGCCCGCACGGCTCGGCGCGGCCCGCGCCTACGAGCGCGTGCCACAGCGTCTCGAGATCGCCCGCGCGGCAATACAGCTCGAAGCCGTCCTCACCGGTGTACCCGGTGCGCGAGATGAAGCACTGCACTCCGGCGACCTTCCCCTCGGCGAAATGATAGTAGGGGATCATTGCGATGCCCACCGGCGTGAGGGGCGCGAGTAGCGCCTCTGCCTTCGGCCCCTGCACCGCCAGCAGGCCGGTCTCGTCCGAGACGTTGCGCAGCCGCACGTTGGCGCCGCGCTTCTGCTCGACGACGTGCTCCCAGTCCCGCGGGATGTTGGCGGCGTTGACGACCATCATCACCCGGTCCTCGAACCGATAGATCAGACAGTCGTCCACGAAGGTGCCTGCGGGGGTGAGAATCGCCGAGTACTGAGCCTGCCCGGGGCGCAAGGCCCCGACGTCGTTGCACGTCACACGTTGCACGAAGGCGTTGCGGTCCGGACCCGTGACCTCGAATTCGCCCATGTGGGAGACGTCGAACACGCCTACCGTCTCGCGCACCGCCTTGTGCTCGGCCGCGATGCCGGCCGGGTACGTGACGGGCATCTCATACCCGCCGAACGGCACCATCTTGGCGCCGAGGCTCACGTGGATGTCGTGGAGCGGGGTCCGCTTCAGGGCTGGCTCGGCCATTCAGCCCATCAGCGTGACGAGCAGCGCCTTCTGGACATGCAGCCGGTTTTCGGCCTCGTCCCACACGCGCGACTGCGGCCCCTCGATCACCTCGGTCGTGACTTCCTCGCCCCGATGCGCCGGGAGGCAGTGCAGGAAGATGGCGTGGGGATCGGCGAGCTTCATCAGCTCGGGGTCCACCGTGTAGCCTCGGAACGCGTTGCGGCGCGCCTCCGCGTCGCCCTCTTGCCCCATCGAGGCCCAGACGTCGGTGTTGACGACGTGGGCGCCCTCCACCGCTTCCTCGGGCACTTCCGTCACCTCGACGCACGCCCCGGCCTGCTTCGCCCGATCGAAGATGCCGCGGCTCGGCTCGTACCCTTCCGGGCACGCCAGCCGCAGCTCGAAGCCGAGCAGCTGCGCCGCCTCGATCCAGCTGTTCGCCATGTTGTTTCCGTCACCCACCCAGGCGATCCGCTTCCCCTCCCAGCCGCCCAGCGCCTCCCGCACGGTGAACAGGTCGGCCAGCACCTGGCACGGGTGGGACAGGTCGGTGAGGCCGTTGATGACCGGCACGGTCGCGTGGCGGGCCAGCTCCTCCACCTCGGCGTGATCGAAGGTGCGGATCATGATGCCGTCCACATAGCGGGACAGCACGCGCGCCGTGTCCGGGATCGGCTCGCCGCGACCGATCTGGATGTCGCGGGAGGAGAGGAACAGCGCATGCCCCCCCAGCTGGTACGTCCCTACCTCGAAGGAAACCCGCGTCCGGGTGCTCGACTTGGCGAAGATCATGGCCAGGCTCTTCCCGGCGAGCGGTGTCTCACGGTAGGCCCCGGTCTTCATGCGGTGGGCGAGGTCGAACAGGCGCACGACCTCGTCGCGGCTCAAGTCGGTGACGGCGAGAAAGTCGCGCTTGGCCATGGATTTTCCCATTCTACCTAGAGGATGTAGCGGCGCAAGTCTTCGTCGTCGACGACCTTGGCGAGGCGGTGGCGCACCTTGGCCGCGTCGAACAGGACGTGTTTCTCGGGGAGCTCGGGGAGCTCGAACAGCACGTCCTCGAGCAGGTTGGTCATCACGGTGTGCAGGCGGCGCGCACCGATGTTCTCCATTCGCTCGTTCGCCTTGGCGGCGATGCGCGCGATCTCCTCGATGCCGTCGCGCGTGAACTCGAGCGTCGCCCCTTCGGCCGCGCACAGGGCGGCGTACTGCTTGGTGAGGGCGTTCTCGGGCTCGGTCATGATGCGGACGAAGTCCGCTTCGGTGAGCGGCTGCAGCTCCACGCGGATCGGGAAGCGGCCCTGCAGCTCCGGGATCAGGTCCGACGGCTTGGAGATGTGGAAAGCGCCGGCGGCGATGAACAGGATGTGGTCGGTGCGGACGTAGCCGTAGCGCGTCTGCACCGTGGACCCCTCGACGATGGGGAGCAGGTCGCGCTGCACGCCCTCGCGCGACACGTCGGGCCCGACGGTGCCGCGCTCGCCCGCGATCTTGTCGAGCTCGTCGATGAAGATGACGCCGTGGTTTTCGACGCGGTCCAGCGCCTCGTTCACGACGTCGTCCATGTCGACGAGCTTCTTCAGCTCCTCGTCCACCAGGATGCGGCGCGCCTCGTGCAGGTGCACGGTGCGGCGCTTCTTCTTCTTCGGCAGCATCTCCTGCAGCCACTCGGTGAAGTTCACATCCGGGCCTTCCATCCCCTGCGGCGGCTGCATCATCTCGAGCATGGGGAAGCCCTGCTGCTGGACCTCGACCTCGACCTCGCGCTCCTCGAGCTTCCCCTCCTTGAGCTGCTGGCGCAGCTTCTCGCGGCTGCGGCGCCGCCGCTCCTGCGCTTCGGTGTCGGCCTCGGCGGGTTTGGTGGTGATGTCGCCTTTGGACGACACGACGAACAGCGGGGCCTTCTCCCCTCTCCCTTCTCCCTTCTCCCCCAGGGAGGGGGAAGGGGTGAGGGGTTGGGCGGGTGCGGGCGGGAGGAGTATGTCCAGCAGCCGCTCCTCCGCCCGCGCCTCCGCCTCCGGGTAGACCTCGTCCTCCCGCTCCGTGCGCACCATGTTGATCGCCACGTCCACCAGCTCGCGCACCATGGACTCGACGTCGCGCCCCACGTAGCCCACCTCGGTGAACTTCGAGGCCTCGACCTTGAGGAACGGCGCGCCCGCGAGGCGCGCCAGGCGGCGCGCGATCTCGGTCTTCCCCACGCCGGTGGGGCCGATCATGATGATGTTGTTCGGGAGGATCTCGTCCCGGATGTCGTCCGGGGCCTGGGCGCGCCGCCAGCGGTTGCGCACGGCGATGGCGACCGCCTTCTTCGCCACCTCCTGGCCCACGATGTAGCGATCCAGCTCCGCCACGATCTTGCGGGGCGGCAGCTCCTCGAGCCAGGGGAGCTGGTCTTCCGCCGGCGCCCGCGCGCCGGGCGGCGGCTCGTCTCCGGAGGGGGGCGTGCGCGTGGGCTCGGCCATTTAGAGCTCCAGAATGGAGATGTGCGTGTTGGTGTACACGCAGATCTCGGCCGCGATCTCGAGCGACCGCTGCACGATGTCCCGGGCGCCGAGGCCCGACGCGGTGGCGAGTGCCCGCGCCGCTGCGAGCGCGTAGTTGCCCCCGGAGCCGATCGCCAGGATCCCGTCGTCCGGCTCGATCAGCTCGCCCGACCCCGAAATGACGTAGCCGTGCTCCTTGTCGGCCACCACCAGCAGCGCCTCGAGGCGGCGCAGCACGCGGTCCGAGCGCCAGTCCTTGGCGAGCTCCACGGCGGCGCGCGGCAGGTTGCCGGGATAGCGCTCGAGCTTCTCCTCGAACTTCTCGAACAGCGTGAACGCGTCGGCGGACGCGCCCGCGAAGCCGGCGAGGATCTTGCCGCCCTTCAGCGCCCGCACCTTGTTGGCGTTGGCCTTCATCACCGTGTCGCCGAGCGTGACCTGGCCGTCGCCGCCCAGGGCCACATGCCCGTCGCGGCGGACGCAGAGAATCGTCGTGCTGCGGAATTGTCGTTGCCGCACCGCTTCCATCCCTTTGACTCCGTTCTCGTCCTCACCCCCTGTCCCCCTCTCCCTTCGGGAGAGGGGGTACTCCCGACGTGCCCCCTCTCCGCATCGCGGAGAGGGGGTCAGGGGGTGAGGACCTACGCCCGGGGGTGGGCCTGGTGATACACTTTCTTCAGGCGCTCCACCGACGTATGAGTATACACCTGCGTGGTGCTGAGCGAGGCGTGGCCCAACAGCTCCTGCACCGCCCGCAGGTCGGCGCCGGCGTCGAGCAGATGAGTCGCGAACGAGTGGCGCAACGAATGCACGTGCAAGCCCCGGTCCCCCCCCATCCCCATCCCCACCCCCCTCCCGCTGCCGGCCAGCGCGCCGAGCAACCGCTTGATCACGAGCTGCACGGCGCGCGGCGTGAGCCGCTTCCCCCGCCGGCTCACGAACAACGCCCGCCGCTCCTGTCCGGTTTCCCCCAGCACCGTGTCCCGCAGCCGGTAGTACCGCCGCAGCGCCCGACCCGCATGCTTCCCTACCGGCACGATCCGCTCCTTCTTCCCCTTGCCCCGCACCTTCAACTGGTCCGAGACGAGGTCCACGTCCTGCTCGTTCAGGCCGGCGAGCTCGCCCAGCCGGATCCCCGTCGAATAGAACAGCTCGAGCATCGCGAGGTCCCGCCCCTCGCGGAAGCCGCCCGCTGCCGCGCGCCGCTCCGCTTCCTCGAACAGCAGGTCGATCTCGGCCCGGTCGAGGTGGTCCGGGAGCTTGCGCTCGAGCTTGGGAGTGCGCGCGGCCTTCGCCGGGTTCACCTCCACTCCGCGCGTCGCGTTGAGGAAGCGGTAGAAGGTGCGCAGCGCCGATAGCGCCCGGGCCGCGGAGCGCTTGGCGAGGCCGCGCTGCTGCTGCGCGCCCAGCCACGCCCGGATCGCGAGGCGGTCCACCCCGGCCCAGCTCCAAGCGCCACCGTAGTAGCGGCCGCAGAAAGCGGCGAAGTCGGCGAGATCACGACCGTACGCTTTCACGGTGTGGGGGGAATCGTTGCGCTCCTTCGCGAGGAACTCGACGAACGCCGCGATCTCGGGGACAGAAGACGCTCCGGTCACGGATGTGCGCGGCTGAAGCCGCGGCTCGGCCCTGCCCCTGAAGCGGCGCGCCCGTTTACGGGCAGGCGCCGAGCCGCGAGTTCACTCGCGCTCCTCACGCGGCCACCTCCACTCCGACCTGACTCGCATACGCATCGATGTCCCGCAGCGCCCGCTCGACCAGCATCTCCTTCTTCTTCTGCTTGTCCTTCACCGGCCGCTCCAGCGGCTCGAGCAGCCCGAAGTTGGCGTTCATCGGCTGGAAGTGCTCCGGGTCGGCCGAGTGCACGTAGCGATACAGCGCGCCGAGGATCGTCGTCGGTGGCGGGAGCAACGGCTCCTCCGCCCCGAGCAGCCGCGCGAGGTTGATCCCGGCGAGGATCCCGGTCGCCGCGGACTCGGTGTACCCCTCCACCCCCGTCAGCTGCCCGGCGAACAGGAGCAGGGGGTCGTCCTTGGCGGAGAGATGGGCCGTGAGCGCGCGCGGCGAATTGACATACGCGTTGCGGTGGATGCTCCCGAAGCGCAGGAACTCCGCCTGCTCCAGCCCCGGGATCATCCGGAACACGCGCTGCTGGTCGGGGATCTTGAGCCGCGTCTGGAAGCCGACCAGGTTCCACATCTGGCCCGCGCGATCTTCCTGGCGCAGCTGCACCACGGCGAAGGCCTCCCCTGGGAGACCCACCGGCTTCATCGGCCCGAAGCGCAGCACGTCGCGGCCGCGGGCGGCCATCTCCTCCACCGGCAGGCAGCCCTCGAAGTAGGGAGTCCGGTCGAACTCGTGGTGCGGCTGATACTGCTCGCCGGTGCGTAGCGCCGTGACGAATGCGTCGTATTGCTGCTCGGTGAGCGGCGCGTTCAGGTAATCGTCCCCGCCGCCCTTGCCGTAGCGCGAGGCGCGGAACAGGCGCGCGTGGTCGAGCGACTCGGCGGCGACGATGGGCGCGATGGCGTCGAAGAAGGCGAGCGACGCCGCGTCGAGCCGCCGCGCGATGGCCGTCGCCAGCGCGTCCGACGTGAGCGGGCCGGTCGCCACGACGCCGGGGGACGGGAGCTCGGCCGCCTCCTGGCGCACCAGCGTGATGTGCGGGTGCCGGGTCACGCGATCGTGCACGCCTTGCGCGAACGCCACGCGATCGACGGCGAGCGCCGCCCCCCCGGGAACGCGCGCGGCGTCAGCCGCCTCCAGCACGATGCTCCCGAGCCGCCGCATCTCGGCCTTGAGCAGGCCGTGGGCGTTGGTTCGCTCCACCGATTTGAAGGAGTTGCTGCAGACCAGCTCGGCGAGCCGGTCGGTCTGATGGGCCGCGGTCATGCGCACGGGCCGCATCTCGTAGAGGGTGACCGCCACCCCGCGCTCGGCCAGCGCCCAGGCGGCCTCGCTCCCCGCGAGCCCGCCGCCCACCACCGTCGCGATCAGGTCGCGACCGGCTCCGCCGGGGTGACTTCCTCCAGCGTGACTTCGTGTCCGCACTTCAGGCACTTGCGCGTCGCTCCCGCGGCCTTGGTCTGCTTCTCTTCCATCCCGACGAATCCGCAGCTCGGGCAGGCGACCGGGACCGGGCGGTTCCACGTCGAGTAGTCACAGTCCGGGTAGCGCAGGCACCCGAAGAAGTTGCGCCCTTTGCGGGTGCGCCGCTCGGCCAGCTCGCCGACACCGCACTTCGGGCACTTCACGCCCAGCGGCACGGGGCGAGTGTGCTTGCATTTGGGGTAGCGCGTGCACGCGAGGAACTCGCCGTAGCGCCCCGTCTTGATCACCATCGGCGCGCCGCACTCCTGGCATTTCTCGTCCGACGGCCGGTCGGGCACCTTGTTCTTCTTGAGCGGCCGGCTGAAGCGGCACTCCGGATACTTGGCGCACGCGATGTACGGCCCGAAGCGGCCGCTCTTCACGACCAGCGGGCCGCCGCAGTTGGGGCACTTCTCCTTGGGCAGCTCCGACAGGTCGTGCACGTCGTGAATGAGCCGATCGATGTCGACGGCCGCGAGCGCCTTCGAGAACGGACCCCAGAAGTCCTCGAGCACCCGCTGCCACGCCAGATCGCCCTCCTCCACCTTGTCCAGCTCGGTCTCCATCTGCGCCGTGAAGCCGACCTCGAACACGTCCGGGAAGCACCGCTTCAGCACCTGCCACACGATCTCGCCCTGCGGCGTGGGCTGGAAGCGCCGGTCCTTGGCGGTGGCGTACCAGCGGTTCTTCAAGGTCGAGATGATCGCCGCGTAGGTGGACGGCCGGCCGATCCCCAGCCGCTCGAGCTCCTTCACCAGGCTCGCTTCGCTGTAGCGCGGCGGCGGCTCGGTGAAGTGCTGGTTCGGGGTGATCTGCTTCACGGTGACCACGTCGCCCTCCACCAGCGGCGGGATCGGGGGCAGATCCTCGAGGGTCTTGCCCTCCTCGGGCTCGTGCGCCTCGTGGTAGAGCTTGTGGTACCCGTCGAACAGCACCCTCGAGCCGGTGGCCCGGAACACGTAGCGGCCCAGGTCGAAGTCGACCTTGGTCGTCTCGAACACGGCGGGGTTCATCTGCGACGCCACGAACCGCCGCCAGATCAGCTGGTACAGCTTGAACTGTTTGGCGTCGAGGTGCTGCTTCAGGTCGTCGGGGCGCCGCAGCACGTCCGTGGGGCGGATCGCCTCGTGCGCGTCCTGCACCCGGGACTGGCCTTTGCCGGTCTTGTGGACGTTCGGTGTGGCGGGGAGGTAGCGCTTGTCGAACTCCCGCGCGATGAAGTCCCGGGCCTGGGCTAGGCCCGAGTCGGCGATGCGGACCGAGTCGGTGCGCATGTAGGTGATCAGCCCGACGGGCCCCTCGGCCCCGATCTCGATCCCCTCGTACAGCTGCTGGGCCAGCCGCATCGTGACCGCGGCTGAATAGCCCAGCTGTTTCGCCGCTTCCTGCTGCAGCGTGCTGGTGCGGAACGGCGGGGGCGCCGGGCGGCGGCGCTCGCCCTTTTCGACCGTCGTGACCTTGAAGGGCAGCTTGAGCGCGTCGGCGACGATGGCCTGCGCGCTCGCCTCATTCTTGATCTCGGGCTTGTGGCCGTCGAGCTTGTGCAGCCGGGCCTGGAACCCCTGGCCGTCCTTCTCGAGGTCGGCCTCGATGGTCCAGTACTCCTGCGGAACGAACTTGCGGATCTCCTCCTCCCGCTCGCAGATCAGCCGCAACGCCACCGTCTGGACGCGGCCCGCCGAGAGCCCCGTCTTGATGCTCTTCCAGAGCAGCGGCGACGTCTTGTAGCCCACCAGCCGGTCCAGCACGCGGCGCGCCTGCTGCGCGTCCACTTTCTTCTGGTCGATGTCGAGCGGGTTGGCGAGGGCCTGGTTGACCGCGTCCTTGGTGATCTCGTGGAACAGCACGCGGTGCACCTTGCCGCCGTTGCCGAGGCTCTCCGCCACGTGCCAGGCGATGGCCTCGCCTTCCCGGTCGGGGTCGGTGGCGATCAGCACTCGGGTCGACGCCTTGGCGGCCTTCTTGATCTCGGCGAGGGTCTTCGCCTTTTCCTTGATGGTGACGTATTCGGGGGTGAAGCCGTTGTCGACATCCACGCCGAGCTTGCGCTGCGGCAGGTCGCGCACGTGCCCCACCGTCGCCTTGACCGTGTAGCCCGAGCCGAGGTACTTGCCGATCGTCTTCGCCTTGGTGGGCGATTCGACGATCACGAGCGCACGCCCGCCTTTCCCCCGGGGCGTCGCCCCGGGGTCAGCCGCGCGGGCCGCCGTGCGACGCTTGCGACCCTTCACGACCTTCACATCCTCCACAACCTTCACATCAGGCTTTTTAGCAGCCACGCGTCAATCCTTCGTCAACGGCGCGAAAGCGCATCTTTACCATCCGGCGCTGGATTGCGCAAGCCTGACGACCTCGCGCGCCACTTCTTCGGCCGTCTTGCGCTCGGTGTCCAACTGCGTGTGCGCCTTGAGGTAAAACGGCTCGCGCTCCTTCAGCAGCTGGCGCATCCGGTCCATCGGATCCTCACCTATTAACAACGGGCGGGTTCCCTCCGTCGCGGTGCGCGGCGCGGCCGTTTCGACCCGCGTGCGCAGGTACACGACGAGCGCGCACGACTGCGCGGTTTCGATCGCACCCGGCTGCGCCGCCCAGCCGCCGCCGGGCGCCACGACGCTCGGCTCGCCGGCGAGCGCCGCGTCCATCTCCTTGCGCTCCATCTCGCGGAACGCCGCCTCGCCCTTCTCGGCGAAGATCAGCGTGATCGACTTCCCCTCGCGCCGCGCCAGGATCGCGTCGATGTCGACGAACGCGGCGTGCAGCTGCTCCGCGGCGAGCCGCCCGATCGTGGTCTTGCCCGATCCCGGCAGGCCGACCAGCACGACGTGCTTCTTCACGAGGCGGCGCCCTTGGGCGTGCGCGCCCGCACCTGGGCCAGATACCCCGCGACGTTTCGCTTCATCTCGCTCAGGGCGTCGCCGCCGAACTTCTCGAGCATCGCCTGCGCGAGCACCAGCGCGACCATCGCCTCGGCGATCACGCCCATCGCCGGAACGGCGGTGACATCCGAGCGCTCCGACTGGGCCTGTGCCGGCGCCCCGGTCTTCAGGTCCACCGTCTTGAGCGGCGCCATCAGCGTCGAGATCGGCTTCATCGCCACCCGCAACACCAGCGGCTCGCCGGTCGTCATCCCGCCCTCCGTGCCGCCGGCCCGGTTGGTGGCGCGCGCCAGCCCCGGCAGGATCTCGTCGTGCACTTCCGAGCCCTTGCGGCGTGCCGCCTCGAAGCCGAGCCCCAGCTCGACACCCTTCACCGCCGGGATCGACATCAACGCCTGCGCCAGCCGCCCGTCGAGCTTGCGGTCCCACGACACGTGGGACCCGAGGCCCACCGGCGCGCCCAGCGCCACGACCTCGACCACGCCGCCCAGCGTGTCACCGGCGGCCTTGGCGGCGTCGATCCGGGCGATCATCTCGCCCTCAGCGTCCCGATCCAGGCACCGCACCGGGCTGGCATCGGCGGCCTCGTTCAGGGGAGAAGGGATGGGTAGGGGCGCAGCATGCTGCGCCCCTACACCCGCCTTGACCCCGCCCAGCTCTACGACGTGGCTGCCGATTTCGATGCCGAACTGCTCCAGCAGCAGCTTGCACACCGCACCGCAGGCGACCCGCGCCACGGTCTCGCGCGCGCTGGCCCGCTCCAGGATGTCGCGTGCGTCCTCGCGGTCGTACTTCAAGCTGCCGGCCAAGTCGGCATGTCCCGGCCGGGGCCGCGTGACCTGGCGCCGCCGCTCGGTCCCGGCGGCGTCCGCCTCGGGCGCCATCACGTCCCGCCAGTGCTCCCAGTCGCGGTTCCACACCAGCATGGCGATGGGCGAGCCGAGCGTCTCCCCGGCGCGCACCCCCGCGAGCCACTCGATCTGATCCGACTCGATCTTCATACGGGCGCCGCGGCCGTAGCCGCCCATGCGCCGTTTCAGCTCGGCGTTGATCCGCTCGGTGGGCACGGGCAGGCCGGCGGGGATCCCCTCGAGGATCGCCACCAGGCCGCGGCCGTGCGACTCACCTGCCGTCGTAAACCGGAACGTCATCGTCGCTCCCGTCGCCCAAGGTCGCGGTCGCTCCCGTCGCCCGAGTCGCGGTCGCTCTCGTCGCCCGAGTCGCGGTCGCTCCCGTCGCCCGAGTCGCGGTCGCTCCCGTCGCCCGAGTCGCGGTCGCTCCCGTCGCCCGAGTCGCGGCTGAAGCCGCGGCTCGGCCCTGCCGCTGAAGCGGCCTTGCGCCCGTTTACGGGCAGACGCCGAGTCGCGAGTTCACTCGCGCGTTCCACGCCATCCGATAATAACGCGCGAGCCCGACTCCGGGTCGGGCTCTCGTTGCCTCGCACCCCTGACCCGCAGGGTCCCGTCGGGGTCTCCCGGAGCGACTGCGTATTCTTGTCGCGAAGGGAGACCCCGACGGGACCCTGCGGGTCACGGGGCTCTCACCGGATCCGCGGCGCGGGGAGCGGGTTCGTGAAGGCCGGCAGGCTCACCATCACCAGCCCGCGGGCCGTGATACCGAACAGTAGCTGGCTCCCCGTCGAAACGTCTTTCGCTACCCGCAGCGGCCCGATGATCGGATCGCGGATCGAGATCGTGCCGACCTGGAAGCCGAAGTACGTATCGAACACATCGATGTTGGCGTCGAACCGCGCGACGAACAGCAAGCGGTCGTTCGGGCTCCCGCTGCCGCCGCACGCGGGAGTCAGCGGCGGGCACGAGCCCGAGGGCGCGAAGTTGTGGTTGTAGTTCATGTCCATCCCCGACGCGATACCGGAATCCGGGGAGGTGGCCTTGAGCCGCAACCCCTCGTCGAGATAGTAGACCGAGTCGGCGCGCGCCGCGTTGGTCCGGCCGTTGAAGTTCGTCGCGATCGAGCGGATCTTGGTCGCGGTGTTGCTGATGAAGTCGTTCACCGCCACCGCGGGCGACATGCCGAGATCCACGTCCACCTGGCCGGAATCGCGGATGCCGCTCCCGACGGGCGCCGTGGCGCACCCCACCACGGTGCTCGCCCCGTGGATCAGCGGGGCCGTGGTGCGGTACGCCATGACGCGCGCGAACTGCGCCGTCACGCGGCCGCCTTCGCCGAAGAAGCCATGGGTGAAGTTCCCCGAGTTGCGCGCGAACGTCGTGTCGCCCAGCGCGAACGATTGCAGCTCCGTCGTGATCCCGGCGCAGGCGCTGAGGATCACCTTCAGGGTATTGTACGGCGGCCCGCGACGCTCGATGATGCGCAGCGTATCCGACGTGGCGGACGGCGGCGCGTTCGAGATCTCCCAGAAGACGTGCCCGAACAGTTTCGAGGTGTCGGGCGGGTTCCCCGGGTTGAACAGCTTCTCCATCCGCAGCGTGGCGCGGCCCGTGAACGGCGACGGGTTGGACGGCTCGGGCGTGGTCGAGTACAGCGCGAAGATCGAGTCGAGCGAGCACGCCGTGCCGCCCGCCGGGCGGCACACCGTGCCGAGGTACTGCGGCCGGTCGGAGATGTTGTACTCGGTGATCTCCACTTTAAAGCCGCCCGACACAGAGACCACCTTGTAGGTCTGGATCAGGAAGTCGGGCAGGTCCTGCCGCCACCGCAGCACGCGCGCCGGCGACACGTCGATAATCGACATCTGCGTGCCGCCCGAGTTGGCGACGACGATCGAGTCGCCGTAGGCGCCGAGGGTGTCGCGCGGCCAGAGCGCGATGCCCCACGGCTGCGGCCCCGCGGTCGGGATGCCGGCGGCGACGAAGCTCGAGTTCGCCGCCTGGAAGATCTCGACCCGCGACAGCGTCGGGTTCGTGAGATACAGCTCGCGCCGGTTGGCGTTGTAAATCGCGTCCACGATCTTGCCGCCGAACGGCAGCGCGATGGTCGCGCCCGCGACGATCGTGACGGTGTCCGCGCGCGATGCGCCGGTCGGGCTGGGGACGGTGAACGTCTGCCCGGTGACGCCGCAGTTGTGAGCCACGGCGGCGTCGCACGCGAACGCCTGGATCACCACCTGCTGCGGAATCGGGGTCAGACTCGTCAGGCCCATCGCGAACTTCTTCACGACGTCGGTCGACGTGCCGCTGAGCAGCACCGAGTCCTGGCGGATGAGCGTCCCCGCGATGGAGAACACACGGAAGCCGATGACCGAAATGCCGCTCGGATCGGTGGCGTGCACCGCGAGGGTATCGTTCGCCTCGGCCCGGAGCGACACGGTCTGCTGGATCTGCGGCGGCGTGACGTCGTTCGCCGCCGACAGGATGGTGACCGTGATGGGCGACGTCTGCGACACCCGGCCGCCCGAGTCGACGGCGAACCCCGCGACGGTGAAGAACCCGGTCGTGCCCGTCACCTGCACCGAGTCGACGAAGTCGAGGGTATCGGGGAACGGGGGCGACCCGTTCACCAGCGAATCGCCGGTCTGCGCGGTCTGGCCCGCGTTGCCGCCGACCAGCCAGCCGATCCGCTTGACGCCCGACTTCTGGGCGGCGGCCACCTGGATGGGGATGTATTTCCCCGCGGAGGCGACGGCGCCCCCCGTCGGCTGCAGCAGGTACACCCGCAGCGCGTCCACGTTCTGCAGGAAGATGAAGATCGTGTCTTCCGCGAAGTTGCTGGCCCCGTCGGTGGCCCGGCCGATGATGCGGATGATGCCGCCCGCTCCCGAGCCGGGGTTGATCTTCACGGTGAGGTTGACGTTGGTCACCGTGGTGGTGAACACGGTGTCGGTCTGGTTGATGTAGCCGCCGGTATAGGTGAGCCGGATGTCCTTGAGGCCGAGGTTATCGGTGGCGGTGACGCCGAAGTTGAGCCCGCCCGCGATGTCCTGTGTGTCGGCGGAGGTGGTCAGCTGAATGTTGGGCGGGACCTGATCGCGCACGATCTGGCCCGGGTTGCGCGACGTCTCGCACGCCCCCACGGCGCCCACGAGCGCACACATCCCCCACAGCAGTCCCGCCCTGCGTCCCAGCCGCATACTAGGCTCCCGGTTACTTCCCGGTGTTGGGCGTCACCAGGTCGTCGATGATGTGCGGCGTGACCAGAATCAACAGATCGCGCCGCTGCTCCTGCTGGTCGCTGAATCCGAACAGCTTGCCAATGATCGGCAGGTCTACAAGGAACGGGATTCCGGTTTTGCTTACCGTGATCGAGGTCACCGTGAGGCCGCCGATGACCGCGGTCTCGCCGTCGTTGACCAGGATCTGGTTGTCCGCCTGCTGCGTCTGGAACGTGAACCCGATGTCCACCGACGCGGGCTTCACGGCCGAGTTCTCGGCGTGCACCTCCATCAGCACCTGGCGGTTCGCCGTCACGTGCGGCGTGACCTTGAGGTTGATGCCGGTCTGCTCGAAGTGCACGGTGGCGCGCGGCACGGCATTGGTCTGGCCGCTCTGGGCGCTCACGTCGATTACGCGGATCGGCACGCGATCGCCCACCAGGATCTCGGCTGGCCGGTTGTCGAGCGTCGTGATCGTCGGCTCGGCCTGGAGATCGGCCAGCTCGACGCGCTGCAGCGCCTGCAGGAACGTGGTGAGGTCGAAGTTCCCGATCGCGGTCGAGAAGATGAGGTCGAGCGCCGGGTTCACAACCTGCTGGTCGGCGTTCCCCAGCGCCGAGAGCGAGTTGCCGCCCAGGTCGACGATGACGTCGGTCGACTTGAAGTTGTCCTGCGGCACCAGCGCATCGGGGACGCCGTCCAGGTTGGTGTCGACCGCCTTCGCGCTCCGCGGATCGGGCCGCTGGATGAGCTTGTTGAAGAACTGCGTGGTCGAGCCGAGGTCGTACTTCACGCCCAGCTGTTCGACGTCGGTGCGATCGATGAAGATGATCTTCGCCTGGATCGACACCTGCGGCGTGCGGATGTCGAGCCCCTTCACGAAGTCCTCGACACTGCGGATGCGGCTCTGAATCTCGGTGATGACGAGTGCGTTGTTGGTCGAGTCCGCCACCACGGCCCCACGCTTGGACACGATCGACTGCACCGCCGGCACCAGCGACGCGGCCTTGGCGTAGTTCACCCGCACGAGGCGAGTTTCCACGGGGACCGTGGAGTCGGCGCGGGCGAGGTCTTTCTTGTCGATGACCTGGAGGATGCCGCCGTCCAGCACGTTGGCGGTGAGCCCCTGCGACTCGAGCACCGCGCTGAAAGCCAAGTCCCACGGCTGGTTCTTGATCTCGGCCGAGAGCTGGCCGGTGATGCCCTTGTTCACCACGATGGTCCGGCCGCTGAACGCGGCGAACCCGGCGACGACCTCCTGGATGTCGGCCCGGTCCCACGTGACGGTGATGCGGGGAGCCCGGGACTGCGCCGCCTCGTTGGCGTGCGCCGAGAGGTACTCATCGATCGACACCGGATTGTCGCTGGGGCTGGGTGGGGCCACGCGTGCGGCCGCACCGCCCGTCCGTCGCGGCGCTACCCGGTCCTCACCCCCGGACGCACGCTCCGCGACGCGGGCAGGGGGAGCGGCGACGTCCAGGCTCGACCACACGCTAAACGCAGTACGGTCGGCGCCGATCTTGACGCGCACCTGGCCGTCGCGGCGCTCGACCTGGTAGTCCTTCAGCACGTCGAGGTCGATCACTACGCGGACGACGCCGGGCCGGAACTGGGCGTAGCGGATGTTCTTGATGCCTCCGCGGTTCTGCCCGTCGTACAGCGCGGCGGGCGCCACCAGCCGCGCGCCCTGCAGATCGAGCACCAACCGGGCGGGGCTCGCCAGGGTGAAGTCCTGCACCTCCACGGTGCCCTGGAGGTCGATCACGACCTCCACATGGCCGGGGGTCGGGAGCACGCTGACGGCCTTGACCTCGCCGTCGCGCCCCGCCGCTCCCGTGATCGCGGGGCTTACGCCCGGGGCTAGCCCCGGACGCCAGTCCGGGGTTGGCCGGGGCGCCGCCGCGACCAGCAGCCACGCGGCGAGAGCAGCGATGTGCGTCATGGCGATACCTCCCGCTTGGCGAGCGTCAGCGTCTCCTGCCGCTCGAAGCCGAATTCCTGCACCGTAAACACGATTTCCCGCGGGCGGATCGTCGTGACCTTGAGGCGCCCGATGATGTCCGCCGGCTTCACCCGGTAGATCTTGGTGTTCGTGACATCGCGCAGCACGGCCACGCTGCGCGCCGGATAGCGCGAGTCGTAGTAGATGCCGACGAGCTTCAGGTCGGACAGGAGCGGCCGGATGTCGCCCGACTTGAGCAGCGACAGGAAGGGATCGCGCCCGCCGCCCTCGTAGGCGTACACCTCGCGCGACAACGTCGTCGCGCGCGCGCTGTCGGCCCTCGGCGCCGTGTCCGTGACGGCGCTCTCCGGCTTGGCCCGGGGCTGCCGCTTCGCCTGGGCCGCGAGCGGCGCGGCCACGCACAGCGCCGCGAGGCCGACCGCGAGTCTAACGTTCATCGGTCGCGTTGCCGGCCGGCCGCGCGGTCGCCGCCTTCTTGGGCGCGGGCGGCGGCGCCGCGGACTTGACGAATGTGCGGATCAGGAATTGGGCCTCGAGCAGCGATCCCAGCGTATCGCTGAGGATCTTTTGCGCCTGCGCCTGCGCCGGCTTGAGCAGCACGTCCTGCGGCACGATGATCCGCGGCAGGCTCGCGATGTCCGACAAGAACTCCCCGAGCTGGTCGTAATGGCCCAGGATCTCGAGGCGGTAGCGGTACGTGTCGAACGGTGAGCCGGACTCGACCGCCAGCGGCTCGAACCGGCCGATCGTGACCCCGCGGACCTTCGACCTGGTCGAGATGTCGTCGATCAACGCCGGTACCTCGTTCTTCTCGGGAACGAGCCGGCGCATCACACTGAGCAGCGCCTGGTACTGCTCGACCTTGCGGCGCAGATCTTCGACCGTGCCGCTCGCGAGGTCCTGCTTCGCCCTGTCGATGATCACCTGCAGGCTGTCGATCTCGCTGTTCGCCGCCGCGATCTGCGCGGCCGTCGGCTGCTCCCAGTACGTCCAGAAGACATAGCCCAGGATCACCATGACGAGGGTGATCAAGAGCATGTACTGGCTCTGCCGGTCCTGAGGGAGGAGCGCCATGGGGGGGGCCTACCGCACCGACTGGGCGAGGGGAACGGTGCGGATATACACCGAGTCCGCGACCTTGTAGCGCAGCGATACGTTGAACGCCGTCACCGGGCGATCGGCCTCCACCACGGTGGAGGACGTAGCCGGCGACACGTCGGTGAGCCACGGCGATGCGGCGAGCTGGCGCAGGAATGTGGTGTACGCCTGGATGTCCACCGTGACCCCCGTGACCCAGACGCGCACCGCGGGCGCGCCGCTCGAGTCCACCGCGCCCGCGACCGGGGCGTTGCCCGCCCCCGGCGGCGCCGCCGCCCCCGGCTGGCTCGTGCCGGTGCCCAGCGCCGAAACGCCCGTCAACCAGGTGTAGGGCGGCAGCGCTTTCGTGATCTGATCCAGGACGTGGGGCCAGACGTAGCGGTCGGCGTCGATGCCGCGGATGATGTTGATCTCCGCGGCGAGCGAGTCGCGGATCCGCTCCGACTGGCGCTTCTGCGCGATCACCGCGTCGAACCGCCGCTTCTCCACCCGCACCCCGTCGAGCCGCGCCTCGGCCACGCGCAACCGCGCGGTCTGCGTGAAGAACAGCAATACCGCCCCGACGATCACCACGGCCGACGTCGCGCTCGCCGCGATCAGCCAGGGGTTCTGGATCGTGGCGATGAGGCCGCGGAAATCGGGGAGCGCGAACTTGAATCCGGCGCCAGGGGCCGCCCGCTTTTTCTTGCCGGGGAGGAGGTTGATTTCGATCATGCGGCGCGCCTCAACGCCAGCCCCACCGACAGCATCAGCAGCGGCGCCACCTCATCCACCTCCACCGACTCGAACACCGAATCCCGCACCTTCAGCCGCTGTACGGGGCTGGCGACCTCGACCACCACCTTGAGCCGGCTCCCCAGCGCTTCGTTCAACCCCGGGATGCGCGCCCCGCCGCCGATCGTGTACACCCGACCCAGCCCACCCGCCGAGCGCGAAGCCGTCGCCAGGAACGCCGCCGCGCGCTCCACCCCCACGGCGATCTCCTCGCCGCGAGCTTCGACGTACGGCGCCAGGTCGGCGCTGTGCGTCTGCCCCTGAATCGCCCGTTCGGCGTCCTCCGCCGAGAGCCCTTTCTCGCGCTGCAAGTCCTCGCGGAACCGGCGCGTGCCCACGGAGAGGTCCCGCGTCAGTACCGGCACGCCGTCCTCGAGGACGTTCACGTTGGTCACTTCGTGGCCGATGTTGACGAGGCCCACTACCCCCTGCATCGCGTCGGGGTGGTTCAGCTCGAACGCGTTATGGATCGCGAAGGCGTCGACGTCGATGATCGCCGGGTCGAGCCCCGCCTCGTTGAGCAGCCCCACCCGGCCTTCCACCAGCTCCCGCTTGGCCGCGACCAGGAGCACGCTCATCTGCAGCCCCTCGGCGTCGGGATCGAGGATCTGGAAGTCGAGCTCGACGTTGGCCATGTCGAACGGCACGTGCTGCTCAGCCTCCCAGCGGATCACCTCGCGCGCGTCCGCCTCCTTCATCCGATCCATCTGGATCTTCTTGACGATCACGTCCCGCCCCCCGACGGCGGTGACGACCGACCGGTGCTTCACCCCGGCCGCGGAAAACAGCCCCCGGATCGCCTCAGCGACGATGCCGGGGTCCATGACCTCGCCCTCGACGATGGCGTCGGCCGCCACCTCGGTGGTCGCCACCTTGACCAGCTCCGGCTCGCTGCCACCATGGTCGATGACCACCAGCTTGATGATGCCGGAGCCGATATCGAGGCCGACCGAGGTTTTTTTGCCGCCCAGGAACCCAAACAGGGCCATAGTTGCCTAGGGGTTAGAGACAAGACAGGGCGAGGGCAAACTACAGTAAGCCCCGCCCCTTATCCTGTCAAGCCTCGAACCTACTTGAGGCCGAACCAACAACTACTTTGCTGGCCTACAGTTAGACCACTTAGTAGAGCTGCAGCCATCCCCGTGACCGCAGCATCGACACGATACCCGTCGAGTCTAACGCCTTGAGAATAGCGCACTTAGAGTAGTTGAGGTTGGCGTGGCCGCTGATCGTGTTGCTGCCGACCACCACGCTGTCCTGGGCCATCACGGCGCCCCAGAAGTGCGCGTCGGTGGCGCCACCGCCGGCCGTATTGAGCACGCCCCGGATGATGGTGATTCCGAACCATTGGAACCCACCGTTCACGGTCAGGCTGCCATCGACTAGGAGGATGCCCTGGCCCTGGGTGCCGTTGACTTGGGCGCTGCCCAGGATGTGGACGATCGGGAAATAGCTGCCGCACGCCTGCCCCGGGTTCTCGCCGTCACCCCAGTTGTGCGTGTTCGCGTAGTCGCATTGCCCGGTCGCAGTGGTGCGGGGGTAGATGTCGTTGGCGAAGTTCTGGCCGCCCCCCAGCGTGAGCGTGGCCCGCGACGCGAGCTGCGCGTAGGTCACGTCCCCGAACCTCGAAAACGTGGAGTCGCCGATGTTAGGATCGATGTACCACGGGGGGGTGCCCAGGATGTCCGAGCTCCCGCCTTCCGTGATGGTCGCCCCCAGATCGGCGCGGATTCCGGCCTTGAGGTTGATGGTGTCCCTGGGACCGCACGTGGTCCACCCGTCCGGGATGTGGTCGTTGCCGTCGACCACGGCGTTACCAGCAACGATATCGCTCTTACCCGTCGTGAGCGACGCGCGGATGTCGACCACGAGCGGCTTGATCTTGGCGAGGATGCCCACCCGCTCGCGCCCCCCCCCACCGCGGCGCCGCAACGCCCCGCCGGCCGCAAAGCTGGTCGAGTCCTGGCCGGTGACGTCGATCAGGTACATCTCAGAGTTGAGCCGGTAGACGTAGCCGGCGTAGCGCCCGGTGTGGCTCGGCGAAATAGTATCCAAGCTCAGGCTCGGGACCTTCACCGAATCGAGCGGATAGGCTTTGCTACGGTTGAAGACCTGGGGATTCCAGTGACCGATGAGGTAGTTCGCGGCCCCCTCGGCCACGCCGAACGACCGCTGGCTGTAGCGCGCGTTCTCGCCCACGCGCTGCTCCTGCGTGCCCGCGAAGAACGCCCCGGCGATCAGCGCGCCCACCACGACCAGGGCGACGATCGCGAGGGCGAGCGCCATACCGCGCTCGTTCTGGATGACCCGTTTCATAGACCGCTCCTCGTGCACTTGAGTGTCGCCCTCGCCCTCAGAGGCAAGGGTTGCAGCGTATGTTGCCGCGTAACATCACCCGGGTGACGACGCTGTCGATCTTGTACGTCACGCCGGCCGCGCCCGCCTGCCGGATCTTGGATTGCGTCCGGCCGCGGACCCGGATCTCGATCTGGGCGACTTGGGTCGAGTCCGCCGTTGGCACCCCGGCGGCGTTGAAATACTTGAACGTCAGTCCGTTGGGGCCCGAGAGCGGCCCGACCATAGGCTGGGGGGGGTTCGCGCCCACGGCCTGCGCCAGGTAGTACTGGTTATCGCTGGGCGACTGCCACAGGCTATACGTCACGTTCGTGAAGCCGCGCACCGGCGAGCCGTTCGTGATCGCCCCGTCGACGTTGAACTGGCTGCCGACGATCCACTGCGGCTGCAGCGCCAGGATCCACGCCGGCGGAGTGCCGTTCGGGTCCGGACAAGTTCCTGCAGCCACGCCCTTGACCTCGCCGCGCACCCAGCTGTCATCGTTGCGGGTCGTGGGATCGCCCTCGAAGAACACCAGGATCGAGTCCCCTCGGGAGAACGTCTGCCGCGACCCGTAGATCGGCCGCTGCCGTACGGTGAGCGTGATCTGGCCGAGGCCGCCGCCGAGCGTCGGCGCGACGCACAGGAAGGCGAGCTGCCGCATGGCGCGGATCGTGATCGAGTTGGCGCTCATACCGCTGATGTCGCCGCTCAGTCCGTTGACGCCGACGGCGTTCATCTCGCGGAATTCGGCCGGCAAGATGGTCGCCGCCGCGCGGATGTTCTGCTGCAAGTCGATCCGCTGGGTCTGGGCGACATAGGTCTGCTGGTTCGTGACCAGCACCTTGTAGATCGCCGCCGAGACGAAGCCGAGGATGACGAGCGCCACCAACAGCTCGATGAGGGTGAACCCTCGACGCGTTACATGAGACATGAGATGAACGTCTCCATGCTGTCCCGGCGCCATTTGTTCTGCCGCGTCTTGTACTTGGACGACAGCACCAGGCGCCAGTGATTGGTCGTATCGGCCACGAAGTGCCAGTTGAGCGAGTCCACGGGCGTGCCGCCGCGCCACATCACCGCCGCGCCGTTGTTTCGCACCGCGCAGGCGTTGGTCCGGAGGCTGTCGAGGATGCGAGCCCCATCCCCCGCCGCGACCGCCGAGCGCTGCCCCTGGGCGATCATGCGGGTCACTAGCGCGGAGCTGTTCATCAACGCCAGCAAGCCGACGGTGAGCACCATGATCGCGACGATCACTTCGACGATGGTGAACCCGTGTTCCTGTTTCATCACCGCACCACCTTGCCGAGCTGGTTGACATAGACCGAATCGTGCCCGTAGGACGTGGCCCCGGTGATCTGGATGGACGCCGCCGCGGTCTCCGGGCTGAGACCGTTCGGGTCGAAGCGGATCGAGTCAGTGGTCACCGCCAGGGTCACGTTGAAGCGGGACGCCAGCTGCACCACACCACCGATCGTATCCAGGGCCGCCGGATTGGTGCGGGAGCAGGTCGTCACCCAGACCGTGCCGCTCGCGCCGGAAGTGAAGTGCACCACCGCCCGGCAGCCGCGCTGCACGGCGGCGGCTCGCGCCGTCGCGACGGCGGTGCTCAGATACACCCGCGCCGAGCGCACGTTGGTCGTGTCGAGCGTGCGGCGGATGCGGGGAAACCCGATGGTTACGATCACCCCAATCAGCACGATCACGATGAGCAGTTCGATGGTAGTGAAGCCGAGCCGGCGCATGCCTGTCCCTCCAGTCCGAACCGTCTCTGTTACACAATGCGTGCCTCGCTGCAACATATTGAAATACAACGCGTTAGCTACTTGAGCGGGGGTTCGTTGGTGCTGCACAATACTGCACTAGTGCAATCGGCTGCACTACTCCAAGCGGTAGCGATCCATCTTGTAGAACAGGGTGCGGAGGCTCACGCCGAGCCGCTGCGCCGCAGCGCGGCGGTTGCCGTCCGTCGCCTGGAGCGCCGCCAGAATGGCCTGGCGCTCCGCCGCTTCGACGGCGTCGCGCAGGGTGACCTCCCCCCCTGACCCCTTGACCTCACCCCCTGACCCCCTCTCCGCAACGCGGAGAGGGGGAACGGGTGTGAAATGTCCTGGCTCCAAGACTTCCTCGTCCGACAGCACCGCCGCGCGCTCGATCGCGTGCTCGAGCTCCCGCACGTTGCCCGGCCACGGCTGCTGCTCGAGCCAGGCGAGCGCCGCGTCGCTCAGGACGACCGGTCGGCCGAGGCGCCGCACCAGCTGGGCCGCGAAGTGTCGGGCCAGCGGGGCGATGTCGGCGCGCCGCTCGGCGAGGGGGGGCAGTGCGATGGTCACTACGTTGAGACGGTAGTACAGATCCTGCCGGAACCGGCCGGCGGCGACCTCGGCCGCGAGGTCCCGGGCCGTGGCCGCCAGCAGCCGCACGTCCACGCGGCGGGTCTTCTGGTCACCCACCCGGCGGAGCTCGCCCTCCTGGAGCACCCGCAGCAGCTTGGACTGGAGCGGGAGCGGCAGCTCGCCGATTTCGTCCAGCAGCAGCGTGCCGCCGCTCGCCTGCTCGAACAACCCGGCCTTGTCCCCGGCGGCGCCCGTGAACGCACCGCGCGCATGGCCGAACAGCTCAGACTCGAGGAGATTCTCCGGAATGGCGGCGCAGTTGATGGCGACGAAGGGGGCTGCGGCTCGGGGACTGGCGCGATGAATCGCCTGGGCGATGACTTCCTTGCCCGTCCCGCTCGGTCCGGTGATCAGCACCGTCGTCTTGTGCTCGGCGACGCGCGCCACCAGCTCCAGGGCGTCCCGCATCGCCGCGCTCTCGGCGACGACGGCCCGGGCGTTGGGTGTGGCGGCTAGCTGTGCCTTTAGTGTCGCGATGGTGCGTCCAAGCTGCTCCCGCTCCTCGGCCTTGCGCAGCGTGAGCACGACCTCGTCGGGGCGGAACGGCTTCGGGATGTAGTCATACGCCCCCTCTTTCATGGCGGCGAGCGCGGCTTCTTCTCCCCCGTAGGCGCTCATCATGATGACGAGCGCGCTGCCGCCACGGCTGCGATACGCGCGCAGGAAGGCCAGCCCGTCCATTTCCGCCATGCGGACGTCACACAGGACGAGGTCGAACGGCTCGGCCAGGGCACGCTCGAGGGCACGCTTTCCGTCGCTTTCAGCGGCCACCTCATAGCCGGCGTCGGCCAGCAGCAGGCCGAGCGACTGGCGCAGCCCGGGCTCATCGTCGGCGATCAGGACTCGACTCATTCCTCACCCGTAGCGGGGAAGAACATCTTGAACGCCGCCCCGCCCTCGCGCGCGGTGTCGATCCACAGGACGCCTCCCATCTCATGGACGGCGCGCGCCACAATCGCGAGGCCGAGCCCGGTGCCGCGGCCTGGCGCCTTGGTGGTGTAGAACGGCTCGAACACCCTCTCGCGGTCCTCAGGCGGCACACCCGGTCCCCCATCCGCGACGAACACGAGTGCACCTGGTGCACCGGCGGCGAACTCGGTCCGCGCCGGGCGCCGCGTTGGCCTGCGGGAGAAGGACGCGATAGCGGGGTCAGTGGTGCGGCGCGGCGGCGCCCGACCGGGCCGGTACGCCGAGCGACGCGCCCCCAGCACCACGGGGGCGCCCGGCGCGGCGTCCACCGCGTTCAGCACCAGGTTCACGATCGTCTGCTCGAGCAGGTGGGCACGCGCCCGGATCGGGGGCACGTCACCCGGCACGTCGAGCGCGGCCCGGACGGCCTTCAGCGCACCCTGGGCCGACAGCAAGGCGAAGGCGCCCCGCACGATTTCGCCCGGGTGCACCACGTCCAGCGCCTCCTCCTGTGGCCGCGCATAATCGAGCAGGCTGCGCACGATGCGGTCGAGCCGGTCGAGCTCCCGGCTCAGCCCGGCCACCACCTCCGGATCGGCCTCGCGACGCCGCAGCACCTCCACGTAGGTGCCCACGGCGCCCAGCGGATTCCCGACCTCGTGCGCGATCCCGGCGGCGAGCCGTCCAATGCTCGCCAGCTTTTCCGACCGCACCAGCTGGCTCTGGGCGTCGAGCAGATGGTCGGTCATGCGGTTCAGCCGCTCCGCCAGCGTCGCGAAGTCCCGGGTCTCGGCGTCGGGCGCCCGGGCGTCGAGATCGCCATCCGCCACGGCGTCCGCCGTGGCCGTAAGCTCACCGAGGGGTCGCAGTACGAGGCGCGTCACCAGGTGGCGGCCGAAGACCACGAAGACGCCAACCTCGAGCGCCACCAGCGCCATCACCATCCAGAACTCCTCACCCGGAGCGAAGGTGCTCGCGACCTGCGTCGTGGCCACGCCCACCAACAGGGCGGCCGCGGCGAAGAAGGAGAGATAGAAGAGCAGCTCGGTGCGGAGCGCAGGCTTGGCGCGCATGACGGGGAATACTCAGCCATAAGCCGAAAGCCGCAAGCTGCAGGAAGAATGGCAAGCTTGCGGCTCTGGCTTACGGCTTACGACTTGCGGCTAGCTTACTGGCACTTCGGCTCGCCTTCCTTGTTCGCCGGCGCCAATGCGGTCGACCCGATGTAGATCGAGCAGGTCTTCGTCGTGTTGACGTTGGTGATGTTCGCCGTCCAACCATCGGCCGTCTTGGCGATGGCCGGCAGCGTGTTGCCCGTCGACTGGGTGAAGGTGACCCCACCCGCGCCGATCGTCGCTGAATACTTCACGGAGTCGGCGAAATAGGCCTCTTCCGCAGTGACCAAGTTGCGAAGGTCGGACTTCATCGAGGCGAGATACGCCTTCTCCTTCGTGTTGGCGAACTTCGGAATCGCGATCGCGGCCAAAATGCCGATGATCACGACCACGATCAGCAGCTCAATGAGCGTGAAACCCTTGCGGTTCATCTGGACAACCTCCTATGGGAGTTCGAGTTATGTGCATCACACCGGCACCCAGAGGAGCAAGCCACATGCCGCTGGCGGGCTTGTTCGTAAGTCGCTACAACCAAATGGATTAGGTCTCTTGCCAGGGCCGTCCGGCCACGGTCGGTGGGGTGTTGTGCCGTTGTCTCGCTAAATGCACGAAGGGCGCCGGGGACACCGCCGCCCTACAGGCACTTCGGCTCGCCTTCCTTGTTCGCCGGCGCCAACGCGGTCGACCCGATGTAGATCGAGCAGGTCTTCGTGGTGTTGACGTTGGTGATGTTCGCCGTCCAACCATCGGCCGTGAGCGTGATGGCCGGCAGCGTGTTGCCAGTCGATTGGCTGAAGGTGACCCCACCCGCGCCGATCGTCGTCGAGTACTTGATGGAGTCAGCGAAGTAGGCCTCTTCGGCGGTCACCAAGTTGCGAAGGTCGGACTTCATCTCGGCGAGATACGCTTTTTGCTTCGTGTTGGCAAACTTGGGGATCGCGATCGCGGCCAGAATGCCGATGATCACGACCACGGTCAGCAGCTCAATCAGCGTGAAGCCCTTGCGGTTCATCTGGACAGCCCCCTATGCGCGCTCTGTTGACCTGCATCACACCGGAACCCGATTACGACGGCAGGCCGCATGCCGATCGCGGGCCCTTCTCGCTAGTACACGAAGGGCGGCGGGGTCACCGCCGCCCTTCCGTTCTGCTCTGCTTCCAGCGTTAAGCCCGAAGGCTTACTGACACTTCGGCTCGCCTTCTTTGTTCGCCGGCGCCAACGCGGTCGACCCGATGTAGATCGAGCAGGTCTTCGTGGTGTTGACGTTGGTGATGTTGGCCGTCCAACCATCGGCCGTGAGCGCGACGGCCGGCAGCGTGTTGCCTGTCGACTGGGTGAAGATGACCCCACCCGCACCCGCGCCGATCGTCGCCGAATACTTGACGGAGTCGGCGAAATAAGCCTCTTCAGCGGTCACCAAGTTACGAAGGTCGGACTTCATCGAGGCGAGATACGCCTTTTCCTTCGTGTTGGCGAACTTCGGAATCGCGATCGCGGCCAAAATGCCGATGATCACGACCACGATCAGCAGCTCAATAAGCGTGAAACCCTTGCGGTTCATCTGCACATCCCCCTTTGGGAGTCCCTGGTTACGGCTGACCTTCAACAGCGTGTGGCCATTCTGCCGGTGTCCCTTTCAAGCAAGCGGCGTGCCCTGGTCAGTCGGCGGTGGTGCAACGCGCTGTCCCAAAAGAGGTTGGGTCGCTAGCACGGGCACAATGCCGCGGCCGACAAACGGCCAGAAGTCATGCTTTTTGCAAGGCGTCGGGCACTCAGAAGGCGCGGTTCAGGGGTCGACGGCGGATCCTGAGCGGTTGACCCGCAGCGCCGTGCGCCCTCCGGGCCAGCGGTGAATGACGGTCAGCCAGCCTGAATATGCCCCCAGCAGGGCGTCCAGCTCGACGTCCGACCCGGACCCGAACCCGGTCAGCACCACGTGGGTGACTCCCTGGCGCTCGAGGTAAGCGCGGTGCTCGGCTGGTCTGGGCCGCGTCTCGGCGCGACCGTGGTAACCGTACACATAGAGCGGGACGCTGGCGCGCCCAGTGTACAGCCAGACGAGCGCTTCATCGTCGATGGCGACCACCGCCCGCGGCGGCAGGGTGTCGAGCCAAGGGAGCAGCTCCGCGAAGTTGGCGGAGATCTGGTGCGCCTGAGTTCCCCACCAGCGGCCGCTGAAGCCGCGCACCTCGATGACACCGTAACCCGCCGCCATCAACGCGGCGAGCACGAGCACGGCGAGGCGCAGTCGGAGACCGTGCCATACCACCGGCCACAACGCTGCTGCGCCAGCAGTCCAGGCGAGACCGAGCCACGGAAGCACGCCCCACAGAAATCGGTCGGATGGGAACGGCCAGACGGCGAGGATCAGGAGGTAGAACACCAGCGTCCAGCCGACACTCGAGCGGCGCAGCAGTAGGGAGACGCCGTAGCCACCGACGAGCGCGGCGGCGGCGGCGCACACGTAGTAGATCGGCGTCCACGCGACGAGGCCAAGCGTCAAATCCCCGAGCGGGCGCAGCAAGGCGCGGGTGGCGGGCCAGAACACCCCGAGGCCCGCTTGCCGCACGGTTTCGAGGTAGCTGCCGTAGTTCATCGCGAGCGCGGGGTCGATCCCGCCGCGGTGCCGGAGCAGCCACAGCCCCCACCCCAGCGCGGCAAGCGCGACCGGTGCGGCGGCGGCGAGCGTGACGTGGCGCGGCGCCCGGCGGGCGGCGACGAGAAACAGCACGATCCCCGCTCCCGCGGCGACTCCGATCGAGCGGGTGAGGAGCGCCAGGGCGGCGGCGCATCCCGCGAGAGCCGCGCCGGTGACGGGCGACACCCGGGCCGGCGGAGCGTCCGCGAGGATCACCGCCGCCGCGAGCAGCACGCCGAACAACGGCTCAGAGAAAAGCACGGCTTGCGTCGCGAGCACAGGGATCGCGATCACGGCGGCAGCGACGACTCCCGGGGCGAGCCACTCCGGCGCGTCGTCACCCAACAGGCGAACGCGGGCGGCGTGCCAGGCGATGAGCCCGGCGCTCAGCGCGGCGAGCAACAGGTTCAGCAGCTTACCGATGTAGGCGGCCGTCGGCACGGGAAAGGCGCCGAACAGGGGCGCGAGGAGCAGCGGGTAGAGCGGCGGGTAGTGCACCACGGCCGGAGTGCCTGGCAGGTGCGGATGGACAAACCCGAGCCCGCGGCCCAGCGCGACGGCGATCCCGGCATAGAGACCGTCGTCATAGAAGACTCCGACCAGGTCGTGGTTCAGGGCGAGCGCTCCGGCCACGGCTGCGAGCACCGCCACGGCCAGCCCGGCACGGCCGGGCGTGAAGCGGTTCAGCGGCGGCGCCACCCGCCCGCCGGCGGGAACAGGTTGTAGCGGAGGATGTGGACCAGCGCCGCGCAGCCGTCTCGCCACGTGATCTTCTTCCCCTCGGCGTAGGTGCGGCCGGAGTAGGAGATCGGCATTTCCCAGATGCGGGCGCCCGCCTGCGCGAGCCGGGCCGTGAGCTCCGGCTCGATGCCGAACCGCTCGGCCGTGAGCGGGAGGCCCCGCAGCAGGTCGGCGCGCACCAGCTTGTAGCAGGTCTCCATGTCGGTGAGGTTCAGGTCGGTGAGCATGTTCGACAGCAGGGTGAGGAGGTGGTTTCCCGCCGAGTGCCAGAAATACAGCACGCGATGCGGGCCGCCGAGAAAGCGCGACCCGAACACCGCATCGGCTTTCCCGTCGGCGATGGGCCGCAGCAGCATCGGCAGCTCCACGGGGTCGTACTCGAGGTCGGCGTCCTGCACCACGACGACGTCGCCCGTCACGCGGGCGATGCCGGAACGGATCGCCGCCCCCTTGCCGCGGTTCGTCGGGTGGTGCACCACGTGGTGGACGCATCCCGCCCGCTGCAGCTCGTCCAGCAGCACCCCCGAGCCGTCGGTGGACGCATCGTCGACGGCGATCAGCTCGAGATCGAGCGGCACGCTCCGCAGCCGGTCCACAACGGGGCGGATCGTGGCCTGCTCGTTGTACACGGGGATGAGGACGCTCAGTCTCACTCCGCGGACGGCTCCCCATCATAGCGACTGAGCTTGCGGTACAGGGTCGAGGGATCGATGCCGAGGACTTCGGCCGCGCGGGTCTTGTTACCGCCTTCGCTCTCCAGCACCCAGGTGATGTAGGCGCGCTCGATCACGTCGAGGGTGGGGTTGGGATGGGCTCGCTCCGACACGAGCGGCTCGGCGCGGTGCTCGGCGAGCTTCTCGGGAAGTGAGGACAGCTCGATCGTCTCGCCTTTGGTGAGCACCGCCGCGCGCTCGAGCGCGTTCTCGAGCTCGCGCACGTTGCCCGGCCAGTCGTACGCCATGATGACTTCCTGGGCCTGGGGCGACAGCTGTTTGGGCTCCAGCTCGTGCTCGTGCGCGATGCGCTCGAGGAACGCCTTCACGAAGATGGGAATGTCCTCCCGCCGGTCGCGCAGCGGCGGGAGCTCGATCGCGATCACGTTGAGGCGGTAGTACAGGTCGCTCCGGAACCGCCCGCGCTTGATGTCATCCTCCAGATCCCGGTTGGTGGCGGCCACCACCCGCACGTCCACGGGAATGGCTTCGGTGCCGCCCACCGGGATCGCCTCCCGCTCCTGGAGCACGCGCAACAGCTTCACCTGCGTGGCCGGCGACATCTCCCCGATCTCGTCCAAGAAGAAGGTGCCGCCCCGCGCCGCGGCGAACAGCCCCTGCTTGTCGCGTACCGCCCCCGTGAACGAGCCTTTCACGTGCCCGAACAGCTCGGACTCGAGCAGGCTCTCCGGCAGCGCACCGCAGTTCAACGACAGGAACGCCCCCTCGGTGCGCGCCGACAGCTCGTGGATGTAGCGGGCGATGATCTCCTTCCCGGTCCCCGATTCCCCCCGGATGAGGACGGTGCTCTCGGTCGGCGCCACCTGCTCCGCGAGCCGCAGCACGTCCTGGAACGGGCGCGACTTGCCGAGCGGCTTCACCAGCCCGGAGCGCTCGCGGCGGCGGATCTCCTGCTTCAGCTGTTTGTTCTCGGCCTTGAGCAAGCGCTGCTCCGCCGCGCGGCGGCAGATCGCCACGAGGTCGTCGTTCGAGAACGGCTTCTGGATGTAGTAGAACGCGCCCTGGTTCACCGCCTGAATCGCGCTCTGCAGCGACGCCTGCGCGGTCATCAGGATGACCGGGGTTTCGGGGTCCTGCTCGCGCACGGCGGCGAGGATGTCGGTGCCGGAGACGCCCGGCATCTTGATGTCGGTGAGCACGATGTCGGGCGCCGCCGCCTTCAGCGCCTCGAGACCGGCCTTGCCCCCCTGGGCGGTGACGACGTCGAACCCTTCGCCTTTCAGGAGGATGCGGAGCACATCCAGGATGCCCAGCTCGTCGTCGACGACCAGAATCGATGGCTGCTGCGTCATGCGGCTTCCTCTTTCCGCCGAGCGGCGGGGAAATACACGGTGAAGGTGGTCCCCTGCCCTTGGGTCGAATCCACCAGCACGAGCCCGCGATGCGCCTCCACGGCGCGCTGCACGATCGCGAGCCCCAGGCCGGTGCCGCCGGCCCGACCCGTCACGAACGGGTCGAACAGGCGGGTCCGCAGGCTCTCGGGGATGCCGGGGCCATTGTCGCTCACGGCGAGGGACACCGGGTTCTCGATCCCGGCCCCCCGCGGCAGCTCGTGCGGCGCCGGCCGGCCGGTACGGACGGTCACCCGGGCGCCCTTGCCGGCGGCCTGAACCGCGTTCAGCACCAGGTTCGAGACGACTCGATGCAGCAGGTCTTCATCCCCTTCCATCGCGGTCGTCCCGCCCGCGAGATCGATCACGGCGTCGTCGGGACAGTCGGAGTGCTCGCGTACCAGCCGGATCGCCGTCGCGGCCACCGCGTGCAGGTCGAGCGGCCGGCACTCGGTGGCCCGCACCCGGGAGAAGTCGAGGAACTCGGACAAGAGTCGCGACAGGCGGTCGCTCTCCCGCACGACCAGTCCTGTCAGGAACTTCTCGTCGGGGTGGGCGCGCTTCGACCGGCCGAGCTGCTCCACCGACGAGCGGATCGAGGCGAGGGGGTTTTTGATCTCGTGTGCCAGGCTCGCCGACAGCTCCGCCACCGCTTCGAGCCGCTCGGCGCGCAGGTGCAGCTCCTCGAGCCGCTTGGAGTCGGAGATGTCGGTGAAGATGGCCGTCACCCGCGGCACGCCGCCGGGCTCGACCTCGAGCGTCGTCGTGGTGACGCCGATCGGGAATGTCCGGTCCGGCAGCCGCACAGTGGCCTCCACCCGCATCGCCCTGACGCCGCGCCGCGCCGTCGCCGTAATCGCCGCCCAGAACTCGGGCGCGATCCGCGCGAACTCGGGCATGACCGAGCGGCCCCGCCACTGCCGCTCCTTGAAGCCCAGGATGTGCTCGGCCGCGGGATTGCAGTACAGGAGATGGCCGTCCTCGTCCACCGTTACGATGCCGGTGGGGATGTTGCGCAGCACGTCCGCCGCCTCGAGCCGAACCTGCCGCAGCTCGCCGGCGAGCGCCTCCCGCTCCGCACCCATCACCGAGACGCGGCTCGCGAAGTACGCGGTGACGGCCGCGACGGCGACGAACACCGACAGCTGGAGGCCCACCTGCGCCGTCATCGGCGTGCGGTGACCGAAGAACACGTCGGCGAAGTAGACGATCCCGACGAAGGCCGTGACCAGTGCCGTGCTCGCGGGCGGCATCAGCACGGCCGTGACGGCGATGACCGGGACGTACAGCGGCGTCAGGTCGCTCTGCGGCCCGCCCGTGACGTGCACGACCGCCGTAATGAGCCCGACGTCGTACAGCGCCTGCGCGTACAGGAAGGTCCGGCCCGGGGAGCGCCCCCGCAGGTGCGTGTGCCAGTACGAGGCGATCGTGACGACGACGGTCGCCACCAGCAGAAACGATGTGACGAGGAGATCGAGTGGGGCGGCGACGTTGAGATTGAAGGCGGCGCTCAGGTAGATGGCGATGGCCACGCACAGCCGGCCGACGTACACCGACCGCAGCAGGCTTTGGGGGGTCGGGATCGCCGACCTGGAGGATCCGCCGCCGAGCCATTTCACATTGCACTCCTGGAATCGGCGCTGTCAGTCATCAGCCGTCAGCCGTCAGCAGAGCGGTCAGACATCAGACGTTAGACCTCAGCATATAAGTGAAATGTTAGCAATGCGTTACCCTACAGCACGATCAGCCCGCGACGGCGGCACCGGGGGTAAGTATTGGAATAGGTCTGGCAAAGTGCAAGAGCACGGCGGGTGGGGCAGCGCGGCCGCTGGCCGCTGGCTATGCTTGCTCGATGCGGAATCGCTTCACCGTCGCCCTACTCGGGCTCGCGCTGTGCGCGCGGTCGGCCGTCGGCCAGGCGCAACTCACGCCGGCCGACTCGGCCATCCTGGCCTCCCAGCCGCTCAAGCGTCTCGTCCTCACGCCGTCGCTGTTCCGCCGGCTCAGCCTGCTGGCTGCCGGTCTCGACCGGGAGGTGGTGCTGTGCTTGCAGGGCAGCGCGTCGGGGGATACGGCCGTGGTGCGGGACTTCGTGATGCCGGACCTGCTGCGGTCCACCGCGGATCTGGTCGAGCCCCAGCCGTGCGTGCCGACGACCCTCGCGGTGTGGCACAACCATCCGTGGACCGGGCCCGACTCGAGCTTCGGTGTGAAAACACCCGAGGACTTGTGCTCGCTCAGCCAGCCCGATCTGCGCACGGTAGTGGCGGATTCGATCCCCTTCGCCGTCGTCAGCGTGGGTCGTACGCCGCGGCCGATCGTGTGCTGGTGGCGACGCGTGCAGGCGGTCGTGAACCGGCACGTGAAGTTCCTGCCCCGCTTTCCCCGCCAATGGACCGAGCTGCCGTCATTCGCGAGCCTGACGGACCCGCTGGTGCCGCCGGCCGCGTCCGTGCCCTGACGCCGTAACTCACGCCGGTGCTTGGACGACGATCTTGCCGCCCACGCGCAGGCACGTGAGGCGCAGGTGGGCGCGCTGGCGCAGCCGCCCGGCCGCGTCGCGCGCGCCAAGAGCGGCGATGATCTCACTCGCCTCGTGGTGCTCCAGCACCTCGCGTGTGATCAACAAGGCGGTCGATCCTTCGGGTCCGACGCGGACCGTGTAGATCGGCCCCGTCGCTTCACCTCGGATCTCGACGGCCGCGGGCTGCACCTGCTGGCGGATCCACGCGACGACGTCGCGGAGGGCCGCGTCGGGACGGGGGGACCGGCTCGCCCCCCGCCCCCGCTCGCGGGCCTGCTCGAGCGACGCCCAGCGCCCGGCGAACCGAGCCATCGCGTACTCGACCGTGGCCTGGAGCGTGAGCCCGAACGGCATCGTGTCATAGGGCTGAAAGAACTCGCTCACGATCCCCAGCGTATCCGGCATCAACGCGTCCATGCGGCGGCCGATCGCGTCCCAAACGCGGTCGTCCGCGGCGACGAGCCGCGCCAAGAGGAAGAGGCCGTAGGCCATGTGCCGCTCCTCGTCCGCCTGGGCCCGCCGCAGGCCGTCGCGGAAGCCCGGCATGATGCCGCCGCCCTCGAGCGCGGCGGTGAACACATGGTATCCCGCCTCGCCCAGCACCCCTTCGCCCACCAGCGTGTAGGTGACCAGCGCTTCGGCCTGAGCGGTGGGCGAGGGGTCGGCGAGCAGCCCCTGCATCGCCGCGGGCAGCTTCTCGGCGAACAGCTTGCGAAAGCTGGGGGTCTGATAGCGGTCGTAGTCGCCGGATTGCTGGCAGACTTCGTCGAGGATGCGCCGGAAGAACTCTGTGTGCTTCGCTTCCTCGGCCAGGAAGGTCGTGAGGAACAGCTGCTCCTCGAGCCGGTCTTCGCGCACGACGGTCATGAGCAGCGGCAGGAGGTCGCGGGTCATGCTCTCCTCCGCCGCCTGGAACAGCGCGGTGAGGCGCAGCAGCACGTCGCGTTCGGTCACGCTGAGGCGGGCCCAGTCCCGCGCGTCCTGGCTGAGGTCCAGGCTCTGCGGATCCCAGGCGCCGAGGCGCTTAGCCTCATGGTACAGGCGCATTGGCACGCTATCATGCCGCAGCTTGCGCGTGCGCTCCGGCACGTGGGGCCCCGTTTCCCCCTCCCCGGCCTGTTGCGGCCTTATTGCACCGCGTTCACCATGTCGAAGATCGGAAGGTACATCGCGACGACCATGCCGCCGACGACGACGCCCAGCACCACGATCATGATGGGCTCCATGAGGGAGAGGAGCGTGCTCACCGCGGCGTCCACCTCGTCGTCGTAGAAGTCCGCGATCTTGGAGAGCATCTCGTCCATGCCGCCGGTCTGTTCGCCGACCGCGATCATCGAAATGACCATCGGCGGAAACACCTTGGATTTCGCGAGCGGCTGGGCGATCGTCTCGCCGCCGGCGATCGAGGCGCGCGACTCCATCACCGCGTTGTGGATCACCATGTTCCCAGCCGTGCGGGCCGTGATTTCGAGGCCGTCCAGGATCGACACGCCCGACGAGATCAGCGTGCCGAGGGTGCGCGTGAACCGCGACACCGCGGACTTGCGCAGCACGTCGCCCAGCACCGGCATTCTCAGCAGCATCGCGTCGATTTGCAGCCGACCGGGCGCCGTCTTGTAATACCGGGTGATGCCGAACACGGTCACGCCGGCGACGCCCAGTATCGCCCACCAGTAGTTCTTGAGCACGTTGCTCATGCCGATCACGATCCGGGTCGGGAGCGGCAGCTCGAGGTTCACCGACGCGAACATGTTCTGGAAGGTGGGGATCACGAAGATGAGCAGCACCGACACCGCGATGACCGCCACCGACACAATCACGGCTGGGTAGACCATCGCGCCCTTCACCTTCCGCACGATGGCGTCGTTTTTCTCGAGGAACTGGGCGAGGCGCACGAGAATGGTATCGAGGATGCCGCCCGCCTCGCCGGCGGCGACCATGTTGACGTAGAGGTCGCTGAACGCCCGCGGGTGCTTGCGCAGCGCGTCGGCCAGGGTGTGACCGCTCTCGACGTCGTAGACGACCTGGCGGGTGACGTCCGCGAGGATCTTGTTCTCGGTCTGCTGCGCCAGGATGTCGAGCGCCTGGACGAGCGGCAGGCCGGCGTTGATCATCGTGGCGAACTGCCGCGTGAGCACGACGATGTCGCGCGTCTTGACGCCGCCGCCGATCTTGAAGTTGAGCTTGAACTCGCGCGGCGCGGCGCGGACCTGCACCACCACCATGCGGTTCTTCCGCAGGTGGGCGATGACGTCGTCACGGCTCGGCAGGTCGATCTTGTCGTTGACGAGATCGCCTTTCAGAGTGCGCGCGGTGTACTGGAAGACCGGCATAGCTCACTCCCTCCGGGCGCCTAGCGGCGCGCCGCCACCTTGGCCGGGGCCGTCTGCGGCTGCCCGGCGGCGGGCTCCTTGTCGTCCTGCGGCGGCTCGCCGATCATGCGCAGGAACTCGTTCGGGTTGGCCGAGACCCGGAGACACTCGTCCTTGGCGACTTCGCGGCCCACGTAGAGCTGGTAGAGGGCGTCGTTCAGCGTCTGCATGCCGTACTTCTTCCCCGCTTGCATCGCCGACTCGATCTGGTGCACTTTGTTGTCGCGGATCAGCGCCCGGATGGCCGGGGTGCAGATCATGATCTCGGCCGCCATGACCCGCCCCCGCCCTTTGATCTTCTGCAGCAGCGTCTGGGTGATCACGCCCTCCAGCACGAAGGCAAGCTGGGCGCGGATCTGCGACTGCTGGTGCGAGGGGAAGACGTCGATGATGCGGTTGATGCTCTCCATCGCCGAGTTGGTGTGCAGCGTCGCGAAGGCGAGGTGGCCCGTCTCGGCGATGGTCAGCGCCGCGGCGATCGTCTCGAGGTCGCGCATTTCGCCGATGAGCACGACATCCGGGTCCTGCCGCAGGGCGTACTTGAGCGCGGCCGCGAAGCTGTTCGTGTCCGTGCCGATCTCGCGCTGGTTCACGATGCAGGCCTGGTGGCGGTGGATGAACTCGATCGGATCCTCCACCGTGATGATGTGCCCCTTCAGCTCCTTGTTGATCTTGTCGATCATCGCCGCGAGGGTCGTGCTCTTTCCGGAGCCGGTCGGTCCCGTCACCAGGACCAACCCCCGGGGCCGCTCGGCGAGCTTGGCTACGACGGCCGGCAGCCCGAGATCCTCGAACGTGCGCACGTTGAAGGGAATCTGCCGGATGACGAGCGACACGCAGCCGCGCTGCTTGAAGCAGTTGCCGCGGAACCGCGCCAGGTTCTGGATCCCGAAAGAGAAATCGAGCTCGCTCTCAGTTTCGAACCGCTTCTTCTGGTTCTCGGTCAGCACCGAGTAGGCGATCGACAGCGTGTCCTTCGGGGTGAGGACGTGGTCGACCGATGAGTCCACAATGTCCCCGTCGACGCGCATCTTGGGACGCTCGCCCGCCACGATGTGCAGGTCCGAGGCGTCCTTCTCGATCATCTCCTCGAGCAACGAGCGGAGATTCAGGGGCCCCCCCGAAGCGCCCGCCGCCGTCATGCCGCCGTCTCTTTCACGACTTCCTCCAGGGTGGTGATCCCGCGCTTCACCTTCACCATGCCGTCCGAGCGCAATGTGAGCATCCCCTCCTTCACCGCCTCCTCCCGCAGCTCCTCGGTGGAGCCGCCCTTCAGCACCATGCGCCGGAGCGCGCTCGACATAGCCATGACCTCGTACAACCCCTGCCGCCCCTTGTACCCGGTGCCGCCGCAGTTGTCGCAGCCGGCGCCCCTGTAGAAAGTGAGCTTCGCCGCCTCCGCGGCCGGGATCCCGAGGGCCTTGAGCTCCTCATCGTTGTACTTCTGCTCTTGCTTGCAGTCCTTGCAGATGCGCCGCACCAGCCGCTGCGCCACGATCAGATTCACCGCGCTCGCCACGTTGAAGGGCTCGATCCCCATATCGACCATGCGGGTGACCGTGGACGGCGCGTCGTTGGTGTGCAGCGTGGAGAGCACCAGGTGGCCGGTGAGCGACGCCTTGATGGCGATCGAGCCGGTCTCCAAGTCCCGGATCTCCCCCACCATGATGATGTTCGGGTCCTGACGCAGGAACGCCTTCAGCGCCGCCGCGAACGTCATCCCCACCTCGTTCCGAACCAGCACCTGGTTGATGCCCAGCAGGTTGTACTCGACCGGGTCCTCGGCCGTCAGGATGTTTACGTCGATCTGGTTGATGCGGGACAGCGCCGAATAGAGCGTGGTCGTCTTGCCCGACCCGGTGGGGCCCGTCACGAGCACCATCCCGTAGGGATTCAGGATCGCCCGCATCAGGTCCTGCTCGGCCTTCGGCTCGAAGCCGAACTTCGTCAGGTCGAGCGTGAGGTTGCCCTTGTCGAGGATGCGGAGCACGATCTTTTCGCCAAACAGGACGGGGAGGGTCGAGACCCGGAAGTCGATGACCTTGCTCCCCATCTTCAGCTTGATGCGCCCGTCCTGCGGCACGCGCCGCTCGGCGATGTTCAATTGCGCCATGATCTTGACGCGCGAGGTGAGGGCCGCCCGCATCTTCACCGGCGGCTTCATCACCTCCATTAGAGCACCGTCGATCCGGTAGCGCACCCGCAGCTCGTGCTCGAACGGCTCGATATGGATGTCGGACGCCCCCCGTTTCACTGCGTCCGTCAACAGCCCGTTGATCAGTTTTACCACCGGGGCGTCGTCAGCCAGGTCCTGCGCCCGGACATCCTCGTCCTGCTGGTCTTCCACGACCTCCAGCAGCTCTTCGGCCGCCGCGACGCTCTTGAGCAGGGACTGCAGCTCGGCGTCCGACTGCTGGTAGTAGCGCTCGATCGCGTTCCGGAGGGTGTACTCCCCCGCGATCACCGGGAACACATCGCAGCGCGTGACGAACTTGAGGTCCTCGATCGCCGTGACATTGTTGGGGTCGGCGATGGCCACGGTGAGGGTCCGCCCCTCGCGCTTGAGCGGCAGCACGGTGTGCTTTACGGCGATGTCCGGGGGGATGAGCTTGAGAATCTTGGGATCGACCTCGAACCGGGAGAGGTCGACGGCCGGCATCCGGTACTGCCGGGCCAGCATCTTGGAGATCTCAGTCTCCTCGACGAAGCCCAGCTTCACGAGGGTGTAGCCCAGGCGCATCCCCGTGTTCTTCTGCTCCAGCAACGCCCTCTTCAGCTGATCCAGGGTGATCAGACCGTCGCGGACGAGGAGTTCGCCCAGCTTGTCGCTGGTGGCTGCTGCGGTGGCCGTATGCAACTCATTGGAAATGAACAGGCTAACATAGAACGCGGCGGAGGGAAGTCAAGGCGGCGATGGTATCTGACCCGAAAACAACACGTAAGGTCGCAGGCTCTCGATGAGGTGCGGGCCGACGCCGGGCACGCTGTCAAAACGCGCGAGACTGCCAAACGGGCCGTGTTGCTCGCGCCAGGCCACGATCCGCTGCGCCAGCGCGGGGCCCACGCGCGGCAAGCGTGTGATCTCCGTCACGTCGGCGCGATCGAGATCGATGCGCTCGCCCGGAAGCAGCGGGCGTGCCAATCGCGCTGCGGTGCGCGCCGTCTCGCGCAGCCGGCGGGGCGGCGGCGTGTCGGTCGCGGCGAGCCGCACGTCGCCCGGCGCTGCGGCGGATGCGGGAGCGAGCGCATAACGCACCCCGGCGCCTGCCAACGCGAGGCCGGCGAGCAGCAGCGCGGCGTGGCGGTCGTCCATACTGCATGCTAACGCCTCGCCCTCCGATGGACGGTACCCGTTCCATGCGCGGTGCGCCAGAAAATTGCGGTTCACTAATGCGGAATGTGGAGTGCGGAGTGCGGAATGTCCGTGTCGGCGTCGTGCGGGGGCTCGGCCCTTCACTTCAACTCCGCATTCCGCACTCCGCATTCCGCATTCCGCACTCCGCATTGGGGTTACCGCACCAACGCCACCGCCACGTCCCCGACGACTTTGAGCGACGCCGCACTCACCTTGTCTATCGTATCCTCCGTCGTATGCCAGTAGCTGTTGCCGGGACCGTAGTTGAAATCCACGACGTCGATGGCGTGGATGCCGGCCTTCTGGAGCGCGACGTGGTCGTCGATGAGGGTCGACTCGACCTGCGGAATGAAGTACCGCTCATAGCCGAGCTCGCTCGCAGTGCGCCAGACGCGGTCCACCACCTCCGGAGCGAACGCTTGGGAGTTGCCTTCGTAGCCGAGCCGCAAGTCCTTGTCGCCGACCATGTCGAACAGCACGGCGAAGAGCGGCGGGTAGCCGGGCGGCTGGTGGGCCGCGAAGTAGCGCGACCCGATGAGCACGTCGGTTGAGTCCTTGGTGAAGTCGCCGTAGTCCTCGCCGTCCACGAACAGCAGGTCCACGCCCACCGCGGGCGGTTTGGCTTTGAGCGCGTCGGCGACGCCGAGCAGCACGGCGACGCCCGAGGCGCCGTCGTTCGCGCCCGGGACGGGGAGCCGTTGCTGGCCGAGATTGGCGCTTTGATCGGCGTGGGGGCGCGTGTCCCAGTGGGCGAGGAACAGCACGCGCTCGGCGGCCGCCGGGCGGAACCGGGCGAAGAAGTTGCGGAGGTGCAGGGTGTCGCCGCGACGGGTGACGTGAGTGATCGCCTGCACGCCGACCGTATCGCCCCGGGCGCGCAGCTGGGCGACGATCCAGTCGCCCGTGCGCTCGTGCGCGGGCGTGTTCGGGATGCGGGGCCCGAACTGCATCTGCTGCTCGACGTAGGTGAACGCGCGGCCACCGTCGAACTCGCGGGCCACGCCGCGGGCACTGCCGCGCGCCTGGCAGGCGACGAGGAGCACCAGAAGCAGGCTCTGGAGGTTGTGGAGGTTGGTGGAGGTGGGTGGAGGTAACCTCCAGAACCTCCACAGCCTCCCCCACCCTGCTTCTCGCCTCACTGGATCTGCCCCACGCTGGTGTGGAGCTCGACGAACGCAGTGATCACGAGCTGCGAGGTCTTGCGATTGGCCTGCCGCTCGTCGTTCACCAGGTATGCCATCTGGAAGCCCGCGCTGAGGGTGGGAGGTAAATCGGTATCCAGGGAAAGCTGCATCTGCGTCTGGCGGCTGTCCACGTAGGGGATGCAGTCCACCTGGCCGGCGGCCTGCAGGCACGTCTTGTTGGCGCTGGCGCTGTACCGGCCGGCCGCGCGGATGTCGTGCTTCAAGCGGACGATACTCGCCGGAGGCCGGAACACGAAGGCGAGGCTCGCGCTCTGCTGGGAGCGCTCCGTGTGAAACAGGTTACCCGCGCTCACCTGATCGCTGGTCGCATAGGACGCATCGACCGCCGTCGAGACGCCGTGCCGCCACGTGAGCGAGAGGGCTGGCCGGATCGAGCGCTCGGTGCCCGACGCGGTCGCGGCGGGAGCATCGGCCCCCAGGAACGACGGCTGGTCGCTCGCGGTCTCCAGCTGGCGGTACCCGAGCTGCGCCGAGAAGCTCGTCAGCACGCGGCCGAGCGCGGTCGCGCCGGGCGACACGCTCCAGCTGACGTTCGTCGAAGGCCACTCCGTGCTGGCACTGCGGATCGGCACCTGCTGATCGAGGCGGAGCGCCCAGGTGACGCCGCGGGTGCGCCGGTAGTTCATGTTCACGCGCATGCCCTCGGGGAGCGCCACGTTGGCGGCGGCGTTGAGACTCGAGTTGTCCGTCGCCGCCAGCGCGAGCCGGCCGCTCTGGCTCTTGAAGCCGTCGAACCGGCCGATGGCGAACTGGTAGCCGAGCGTTGGGCCGCCCGGTACACGGTCGTAGCTCGACAGGAGCGTGCGCCCGTACGAGAGGTCCAGATTGGTGAGGCGACCGAGCAGCCTCGCGAGCGCGGCACTGTCGCCGAACAGCTTCCCGCCGAGTCGCCTGGGGTCCACGCCGACGGCCAGGTCGAGGCGACGCTGGTTGCTGAACGCGGCCGGCAGATGGAACCCGCCGGCCGTGTCTCCGACGTCGCGTACTGGCGTGCGGCCGTTGGGGTCGCGCGTAAAGCTGAACGAAGTCGAGACCGCGGCGCGGGGACGCAACCATGCGCCCACTTGAGGCGTCGCGGTGACGGCGGTCGTGATGGTGCGTTGCGTTTCCACGCCGACGTCTTGGCCCAGGAACGTGCGCCGCTGTTGCCGCATGAGGCGGGCGATGGTGGTCGAGTCGCCGTAGTCCCGGAGGTCCCGCAGGGAGGCTGCATCGACGCGCAGCTGGAGGCCGCGGAGCGGCAGGAAGTCGAGACCGCCGCTGTTGCGCCACACCCGACTGCGGGACAGCGCCGGGGCGAGGCCGGAGTCGGCGACGCGCGCGACCGGGACGGCATAGGTGAGGCGGGACCCCTCGTCGCCCGCGAGGCCGGAGTGGAATCGCACGGCCGCGGGCGCGAGCCGGATCCCGCCCCCGCCGGGCGGGCCCGTGCCCGGCGCGAGCGCGTAGTCCAGGTTGAACGCGTAGCTCGACGACGTGGCGAGCGCGAGATCGCCCTGCGCCGTGCCCCGCGCGTAGGCGCCCGAAAGGGCGAGCGGATCCACCAGATAGCGCATGAACGGGTTGGGCGACCGGCGGGTGCGCCGGACCGTGAGGGCGTAGCTCGCGGCCGTGGCGCGCGGGGTGCGCAGGCCGGTGAGCGCATCGGCCCGGAGGTCGGTGCCCGCCAGGTAGAACGGAGCGCTCGACGTAGCGGCGTAGCGCACGGTCAGCGGGGCGATGATGCCCCACCGATCGGGAACAAACCGTTCCAGCCGCACGGTGCCTGCTACGCTCGCCGCGTTGTCGGCTACATAGCGCGGATCCTCCCCCAATTGCCGGAACTGGGCATCGCGGCGCGATACGCTGACGGCGACGTCCGCCACGTTGGCGGCGGTGAGCGTCACGTCGATCGCCCCCGCGAAGCCGGCGTCCTGCACGACATCACTCAGGCGGATGTCGTCCACCCACAACTCCGCCTGATCGACGAACACGCGGCTATCGACGCGCCAGATGCCCGCCGCGATCTCCTGCACGGCGGCGAGGTTGGGTGGAGCGGTGGCGGGATCGCGCACATGCGCGAGGTAGGGGCCGTCGCACATCACGTACGCGGAGTCGAACGGCACGAGCGAGGTGTCGGGGCAGCCGGCGTAGATCTGGGCGGTGTCGCCCCGCAGCCACGCCTGCTCGATCTTGGCGCGCAACAAGAGCCAGCGGTCCAGGTCCACGACCATCTCCGGATCCCACGAGCTGGTGCGGGCGGGGGCGTGGTACAAATAGAAGTTGTTTTGGTCCTTGCCCGCTTTGATATAGGCATGGAGGTCCCCGTCCTCCCAGCCCGGGCCGCGCCCCCGCATCCAGGTGCGGAGCCGCTTGTACTTGAGGAAGTTCTTGTCCCCCTCGGCAGTGAACCGCAGAAACGCTTCGGCACGCTGACCGGTCTGGAGGCCGCCGGCGAGCAGGCGGAGCGAGCGTTCGTTGATCTGGGCGGTCGCGAGTTGCAGGTTCGCGTCACGCCGCCCCGCCTCATCGAACACGCCGGGCGGCGGGGTGTAGCCGAGGTCGCGGTTCTCGGTGCTCACGACCGAGGCGATCACCTCACCCGTCCCGGTACCTCGTTCGCCGGCGACGCCCCGAATCGGCGTGTCGGCGCGTTTGAGCCACGAGGCGCCCACCAGCCGCACTCGGGCGAGCCCGAAGTAGACCTGCGGATCGGGTTGGTTTGGGCCGGCGGTATGCGGGGCGACCACGGTGACCCGCAGGCTCTGGATCTGGCGTAGGTCGACGTTCCCCACCTGGATCGTGTCGGTGTGAAACGGGATGCGGTACAGCCGCCAGCCCGACGTGCCGTCGGGGAGCCCATTCGTGAACGCGGGGAGTATGGCGCCGTCGCGCACGTAGAAGCGCTCGTCGCCGATCGGAAACACGAACCGCACGAAGCCCTCCGCCGTCCGCACCCCCGCCAGCGAGTCGAGCCGGAAGTCGCCGTCCAGGTCCTCCGTGTCGACGAACCCGTTGTGCCGCCCGCAGCGCGAGCGCAGGTCGCCGAAAAAAAACGTCTGGAGCAGGCCGTGCTGCGTGGCGCTGCAGAGTGGCAGGGTGTCCCGCACCGCGCCCGTGGTCGAATCGACGATGCCGTCGGTCACCCGGTCGGAGAGGATGCCTTCGTCGTTGATCACGGCGTTCCACGAGTGGGTGATGGGATCGCGCTCGGTGTCGAGCCGGCCGAGCCCCACGTAGCGCCGCCCGTAGTAGGTCGTGTCGCTCCCGGGCGAAGCGCTGAAGGCTTCCGGCACCCACGCGAGCGCGTCTTCGAACACCGATCCGAAGTCGAGGATCAGGGCGGCGTGATTGGTCTTCGCCACGCGGTGGTTGTCCTCCCACACCCACAGCTCGAGGTACTCGGTGCGCGACAGGTCGATGCCGGTCGCCGACAGCGGCTGCGTGATCGAGCGCCAGCGCGGCCCGTCCCGGTGGGGGCGCACCCAGTTCGGGTTGCCGGTGTTCACGTCGGCGAGGCCCAGCACCGTGTCCGGCTTCAGCATGAGCCACAGCGCCTGCTCCGCGGACTGGGCCTGCCCGACGAGCCGGATCGTCGGGTCGATCTGTTGCGGGAGGAACTGAATGGCACGCCCGTCGGCGCCGAGCGGCAGGTTCTGCCAGGTGAGCGCCGCCGCGTTCGCGGGGTCGAAGCCCGACGGATCGATGCCGAACGGCTCGGCGCCGCGCGCGGTCGCGGGGACGCTGCCCCAGTGCCAGCTGTTTTCGGCGAGCGAGAGCGGTCGCCCCGCCTCCGCCTCGAACTCCTCGACGTACGCCTGGCCCGCCTGGTTCGGGCTGGGGCGCGACGTCGCCACTTCCGCCGAAATGTTGAGCAGCGAGGGGACATCGGTGTGGATGCCGGGGAGGGCGTTGAGCGCCCGCGTGACGAACTCGGGCTGGAAGTGCAGCTCGGTACTCACGCCGCCGATGAAGCTGGAAGACGGTTCGAAGCCAAGCGGTGGCCGCGTGAACGCGCTCTGCTCCTTTTGGAACAGGCCGGTGAAGTTGACCGTCCCGCGCTCCCCCAGGTCGTAGCGCGCGGCGAGGCCGTAGATCGACGTGGGGGCGACCGCGAATGCGGCGCGCTCCTCGAACTGCGCGCGCACCTGAGCCGTGCCGCCCTGGAACAACGAGTCGGGGTTCTTGAACGTGACCTGGCCAGTGGCGTAGTCGATGCTGTAATCGGCGTCGCGTGTGAGGAGCTGGCTGCCGAGGTAGATCTTTTCCGAGCCGTCCCGGATCTGGAAGCTGTTGAGCGACAGCTGGCTGCGGTCGCTCGACGCCGAGACGCTGGCGTGCACGCCGAGCGCGAAGACCGATGGGGGCGACTGCGTCAGCAGCAGGAGGCGGGGCGTGCGGTACAGGGAGTCGTTGCGCTCCACCGGCGCGAGCCGGGCCGTGTCGGCGAACGGCGTGAGGTGCGGGAACACGGCGAAGTAGTCGCGCAGCGGCGCGCCCTGTTGGGGATCGCGCGTGCGCGGGAACAGCCGGTTGTACTGGTCGAACCGGGTCGGGTCGGACTCCAGCGCCATACCGAGCTGAGCGAGATACGTCTGGGCGCCCAGCACGGTGCGCTCCCGCTGGTTGACCGTGAGCGCGAGCGCGACGGTAGTGCGGTCGACCTCGCTGCCGCCCACGCGGTAGGCGCTGCGGATTTCGAAGCGGAACGAGGGCGTCGCGGCCGTGACTCCCGGGCGCGGGTCGTACACCAGCCGCAGCGTATCGACGACCGCGGTGTCGCGACTGGCGGCCGCCGGAAACGTGCCGACGCACCGTCCGCCCGGGCCGCAGCCTGCCGCGCCGACGGGGATGTAGGACACGGCGAGGTAGTCGCTCTGATCGAGGCGCGCGGCGAGCGCGAACCACGCGCCGCTCGGATCGACGTAGTAGTCCTTCCCCTCGAGCAGCAGCTCCCACTGGAACGGACCCGCGCGCTGGACGTCGCAGTCCACTGAGCGGGTCGGCCCGGGACCGCATGCCACCGCGCGCACGCCGCCGATGTTCTGGTTCGTGGTCGAGGTCGGGGAGGCCGCCCGCACGCGATAGACCCGCACGCTGCCCACGCGGAGCGAATCGGGTAGAGTCGCCCGGTCGATGTTCAAGACGTCCACGGCGGGGTAGCGGGGGACGAGGGCCGGGTCCACGGCGAAGAAGAACCGGCCCGCCTCGTAGTCCAAGTCGCGCGCGACGCGGGCGATCGGTTGCGTGGTCGTCTCACCGACCGAATAGACCCGATCCCGAACGACATTCCCTTTCTGCTGGGCGTAGATGCCGCGGAACTCGAGGGCACCCAGCTGCGCGACCGCCTGGACGCCAAAGTTGTTCGCCGGGATGGCGGCGCTGATGAAGCGCGAGGGCGGCGTCTGGAACGTGACGTTGCCCGCCTCGACGCGCCGCAGGACTTCGTCCTCCAAGCCCTCGTACCAGACCTGCAGGTTGTTGTTCGCGTCGAACTCGCGCTGACTGTCGAAGTCAACGTTGACATGCAGGCGCCGGCCCACGATCCCGGCCGTGCGCACCGAGTACTGCGGAACCGGACTGATGGTGGGGAAGCGCGCCTGGCAGCCCGAGAGCGCTTGCTGCTGCTCGAACGGCGTGCACTTGAGGTTCTGAAACCGGTCGGCCTTGAGCTCGAAGCGCACGCGCAGCTCCATGCCGATGTCGGCGTAGGTGCCAAGGATGCCGCGCAGCCCCGCGGGCGGCACGGGCTGGGTGGGCGCCTCCGGCGCGACCGCCGCCGACTCGGCGACGGCGACCGGCGTCTGCGGCAGGATCGCGAGGCCGGCCCGCCGCGTCGCGCGCACGCGCCGCGCCCAGTCCGCGGCTACGGCGGCGGGGCTGGTGCGCAGGCCCAAGCGCCCGCCTGGACGGAGCGCGGCGAGCTGGGGCGGCGCGAGCGCTGTCCAGGAGAACGTGGCGACGAACCCCGGCGGGCGGGGCGGGCGGGGCGGGCGCACACGCACGGCCGCCGTATCCTGCGCTTGGGCCTGGGGTATGACGAGCGAGAGAGCGACGAGACCGACCAGGGTGGGGCGCCGCATCCCTTGTAGAGACGTGGAGCCGCGAATATAATGGCGCGACCGACCGTGCGCACCATCAGCCGGTACCTGCTGCGACAGCACGTCGCGCCGCTCGGCTTCGCGCTGGCGGCTCTCACCTCGCTGATGCTCCTCAACCAAATCGCCAAGCAGTTCGGGAGTCTCGTGGGCAAGGGGCTGCCGTGGAGCGTCATCCTCGAGGTGTTCGTGCTGTCTATCCCGTTCATCGTCGCGGTGACGCTGCCGATGGCGGTGCTTGTGGCGGTGCTGCACGTGTTCACGCATCTCGCGGGCGACAACGAGATCACGGCGATGCAGGCGAGCGGCGTGAGCGTGGGTCGCGTGATCAGGCCGGTGCTGGGCGGCGCGGCGGTCGTCGCGCTGCTCTCGTTCCTGTGGAACGATCAGGTGCTGCCGCGCTCCAATCACCGGCTCCGCACGTTGCAGGTCGACATTCAGCGCAAGAAGCCGTCCTTCACGCTGAAGGAACAGGTCATCAACGAGGTCGTGCCCGGGCAGTTCTTCCTGCGCGCTGCGCGTATCGACCCCAATTCCAACAAGCTCAAGGATGTGACGATTTACGACCTGGGAGACGCCGAGCGCCGGCGGATCATCGGCGCCGACTCGGGTCGCATGGCATATACCCCCGGCGGCCGCGATTTGTACCTCACGCTCGAGGATGGCGACATCCAGGCGGTCAATCGGACCGATCCCACGGAGCTCGACCGCACCTTCTTCCGCGTCAACCGCATGCGCGTCGCGGGGATCGGCAACACGCTGGAGCGCACCGAGCACGACACCTACAAGAGCGACCGGGAGATGTCGATCTGCGAGATGCGGGGCGTGGTCGCTCAGGCCCGTCGCGAGGCCGAGCGGGCGCGCCAGGACACCCGCGCCGCCGTGCAGAACGATCTGCGGCGGCTCGCCGGGCTGGCGCCGGTGTACCAGCCGCCGGCGGCCTACAGCGTCGACACTGCGCCGGTCGGTCTGTATTGCCGCGCGCTGCGGCAGGTCATGACGTGGCTCGTCCCGAAGCCGGCCGCCGCGCAGACGCCCTCCCCACCGCCGCGACGGCCTCGCCCCGCCGGACGCCCCCCACTCACGCCGACGCCGGTGGCTCCGGCCCCTCGCTCTACCCCGCCTGCGGCGCACTCCACGCCGCCGGGCATGCCGGCCCCAGGCGCGCACATGCCGCCCACGAGCCTCGTCACGGTCGGTGCGACGGCCGGCGAGGAGCAGCGCATCCGCTCGGCGTACCAGCGCGCCGCGGGGTACGAAGTGGAGATCCAGAAGAAATACGCGATCGCCGCGGCATGCGTCATCTTCGCCCTGGTGGGTGCGCCCATCGCGCTGCGCTACCACCGCGGCGGGGTGGGACTGGTGATCGGCATGAGCGTCGCGGTATTCACCATCTACTACGTGGGGCTGATCGGGGGCGAGGAGCTGGGCGACCGCCTGGTGGTCCCGCCGTTCCTCTCGATGTGGCTGCCGAACCTGCTCTTCGCGGTCGTCGGCCTGATCGGGGTGTGGCGCATCCGCAAGCCGGGCAACGCGCGATGACGACACTCGACCGCTACGTGCTGCGCGAATGGGCCAAGGTATTCTTCCTGGCGACGTTCGGCTTTCCACTGCTCGTGTTCGTGATCGATCTGGTCGATAACCTCGACAAGTACCTGGCCCGGGGCGTCTCGAAGCAACATCTGGCGCTGTCGTATCTCTACTATGTCCCCGAAACCGTCACGCTCGTGTTTCCCGTGGCGGTGCTCTTCGCCGTGGTGTTCACGGTGGGTGCCTTGGGGCGACACGCGGAGCTGACGGCGGCGAAGGCGTCGGGCATCTCGTTCCATCGACTGGTCCGGCCGCTGCTCGCCGCTTCGCTGGCCGCGGTGCTGGTCGACATCGGGCTCACGGAGCTCGCGCCAGTGACCTCGAGCCGGCGCGCCGAGCTGCTGGGCGAGAAGCAGATTCGCAGCGACCAGTACCGCAACAACTTCGTGTACCGCGCGGACGGCGGCTGGGTGTACGCGATCGGCGGGCTCGAGCTCGCGTCCCGCTCGATGCGCGACTTGATCCTGGAGCGCGAGGGCACGGGGCCCGAGTACCCCACGATCGTGATCGCGGCGCCGCGGGCGAGCTACGACACCGCGAAGGGCACGCGCGGCTGGACGCTCAGCAAGGGAACGCTGCACTACCTGCTCGGCCCGGGCCGCGAGACGGCGTTCAGCTTCGACGCGCTGCGCACGCGGGACCTGCGGGAAGGGCCGGTCGAGCTGCTCGCCGAGCCCAAGGCGCCCGACGAGATGCGCTACGCCGAGCTGGGGCGCTACATCGACGCGCTGGCGCGCTCGGGCTCGGACACCAAGAAGCTGCGGGTGGAGCGGGCCCTGAAGCTGTCGGTGCCGTTCGCGTGCATCATCATCGCGCTGTTCGGCGCGCCGCTCGCGATCACCACGCCGCGCAGCGGCGCCGCCTGGGGGGTGGCGGTGTGTCTCGCCACGACCTTCGTCGATCTGCTGATGTTCCAGCTGTCTAAAGCGGTAGGCGCGGGCGGCGTACTGCCGCCCAGCTTCGCCGCGTGGGTGCCGAACTTCGTCTTCGGCGCGGCCGGGCTGTGGCTGTTGAAGAAGGCGAGGACGTAGCAGCGCTACCAGTTGAGCATGTAGCGCACGCCGAGCTGCATCCGCCAGACGTCCGCCGTGGTCACCACCTTCTGGAACGATTTGGAAATCAACTGACCGCCGCTGGTCGCCAGTCGGTACGTCGCGGCACCAGTGGCGTCGACCCCCACGAAGGTCAGCGGTCGGGTCGTGACGAAGCCTTGGGCGACACCCCAGTCGGAGTCGAGCAAGTTGGTGACGTTCAGGATGTCGAGCCGGAGTTGGAGCCGGTTGGGACGGCCCGCGATGCTCCGGCCGACGTCCTGTGAGATACTCATGTCGGCCCGGTACACCATCGGCAGGAAGACAGCGTTGCGCTGCGCGTACCCGCCGCGGCGCGAGGTGAGATACGAATCCTGGTTGATGAAAGCCTCCCACGCCGCCGCCTGTTGTGCTGGCGTATAGACGGTACATGCGGGACAGGTACCCACCGTCAGCGTCGTGAAGTTCATCTCGCTCGTGTTGCGCGGCACGTAGATCAGATCGTTGCTCGTGGCGCCATCGCCATTCATGTCGCCAGAGAACACGTAACTGTTGTTGCCGGCGCTGCGCCCCTCGAAGTACACGCTTACACTCGTCGGACTGCCGGCGAAGAACTCGCGGGTATAGGTCACCGCCCCGAAGACCCGGTGGCCCGGCGAAAACTGGGAGTACCCTGCCGCCGGGTTGTTCGGATCGAGGAAGATCGGGTTACCGGTCCACGAGCCTGACGCGATGGAACCCGCGTCCACAGTGTTCCTGCTCACGCCGTAGGTGTACCCCAGCTTCGCGAACCAGCCGCTCTGGAACGCCCGCTCGATCGAAAACGCGAGGTTCCACGAGTAGCCTTTGCCCTCGTTCGTGAGCACGATCGCGCTGCTGACGGAATCTTCGATCCGGTTCTTGGTCCAGCGCGGGCGGGCATCGGCCCCGCTGAACGCCGCCTGCGGCGCCGGGAGGTTGGCGTTGATGTACCCGATCCCGTTCACGTCCTTGGAATAGAGGAACTCGGCGGTGCCGGTCAGCCCCCAGGGGAGGCGCTGGTCGACCGCGATGTTGCTGCGCCACAGCTGCGGGAACTTGAAGTTCGGGTCGGTGAGCGCAAGCTGGAAGCTCGTCGCCGGCCCGCCGGTGACCGTGAGGGGCTTGTACGCATCGGGGTTCGGGTTGAACGGGAAGGCGGTCGTGTTGTCCGCCTGTCGGAACCCCGTGAGCACCCCGGTATTGCCGATCTGGTTCGAGATCCACACGTACGCGGGACGCCCGGTGAAGATGCCGGTGCCGCCCCGGATCTGGGTCTTCTGCTCGCCCTGCACGTCGTAGTTGAAGCCGAGGCGCGGGGAAATCAGCAGATTGACACCCGGCAGGCTCCCGCTGTTGTAGTGCACCGGCGCGCCGCCCGCGTCGCGGAACGTCATGGTGTCCGCCACCGGATTGTCATACGCTGTGTTCTTGAACTTGGGGGCGTCGATTCGCAGCCCGCCGGTCAGCGTCAGATTGGCGACCGGCCGCCACTCGTCCTGCGCGTAGACGCCGGCGTAGAGCACATCCAGCGGCTGCACCGGCTCGGACTGTCCGGGAATGTTCGACCACTCGACCTGGAAGCGCCGCAGCGTCACCGGCGAAGGAGCGGTACGATTGGGGTTGGCCAAGTAGCCGTTCGCGTCGGTGTAGAAGTCCGCCAGCGAGTTGTACACATAAATGCTCTGCGCACCCGGGAAGAACACGTTCGTAGAGTGATACTTCTCGACGCTCACCCCGAACGTCAGTGAGTGCTTCGGCAGATAGATCGTGTAGTTGTCCTGCAGCTGGTAGCTGTGGTAGCGCAGCTGGTTATCCGGCGTGAACGGCTCGAACCCGAACGTGGTGTACGGCCTGACGGCTTGGAGGATCTCGACCTCCGGGAACCACGGCGGGGCGATGTTCTTACGGCTCTCATCGCTCGTTGTGTACCCGGCGATGAAGTTGTTGGACATGTTGCGCGCGATCGACGAGTTCCACTCGCCTACGATGGAGCGGATGTTCTCCAAGATGGCGTAGTTCGAGTTCGCGAAGTTCAGGGCATCCAAGCTGCCCCGCCGGCTTCCGAAGCCCAGCGAATTGGAGTTGGACACCAGGATGTCGGAGCTCGAGTTCAGCAGGTTGTACCGCAGGCTCAGCTTGTTGCGGTCGCTCAGGTTGTAGTCGAGCCGCGTGAGGAACCGCGTCGACGGAACCTTGAAATCGTAGCCCTGATACGGGCCGGTGACGTAGTTGAAGTTGCTCTTGAGGTAGCTGCTCAGCGCGTCCAGGTCCGAGGCGAGGACGCGCGTGACGTTGCCGCTGTCGGGTTGGCTGCCGTTGTTGGCCAGGAACGTGGTCCCCGGTGCGGTCTGCCCATCGTTCTCGTAGCTGCCGAAGAAGAACAGGCGGTTCCGAATGATCGGTCCGCCAAGGGCGACGCCGATGTCGTGGTATTTGAACGAGCCCGGGTTGAAGGTGTTCGGGCCCGCTGTGGTGCCGACGAAGTTGTCGTTTCGTGTATTGTAGAACAGCGAGCCCCTGACGACGTTGGTGCCGCTCTTCGTGACCATGTTGATGCCGGCGCCCACGAAATTCCCCTGCCGCACGTCGTACGGTGCCACGTTCACCTGGAGCTGTTCGAGGGCGTCCAGCGAAACCGGCGCCACGCTGGTGCGGTCGCCGGGCTGACCGGCGAGCCCGAACGAGTTGTTGAAGTACGAGCCATCGATCGTCATGTTGTTCAGCCGGTTGTCCTGGCCGGCGAACGAGAACCCGAAAGACATCGGACTGTACTGCGGCGTGAGCCGGAGCAGGTCCTCGACCCGACGGCTGATGGTCGGCAGGTGGCCGATCTGCGCGCTGGCAATGGTAGTCGCGGCCCCGGTGCGCTCGGCGCTGAACACAGGGTTGCTCGTGGCCGTGACGGTGACGGGCTCCAACTCGAGAGTCGCGCGCGCTAGCGCGAATCGCAGATCGGCGGTCCCACCCAACGTCAACTGGATCTGGTCCCGCACCTCCTGCCGGTAACCGACCAGCGCGACAGTCACGCGATACGGCCCGCCGACGCGCATGCCAGGGATAGTAAACCTGCCGTCTGCCCGCGTGACGGCGGCGTATGCAGTTCCCGACGGCCCGTGCACCGCCAGCACGCGCGCCTCGTCAAGCGGGGCGCCGGAGGAGTCACTGACGACCCCGGCGATCGCCGCGGTCGTTACCCCCTGGGCGCCAAGTGCCGTCGTGGCCCCCCAAGCGACCGTTGCGAAGAGCGCACAAGTCCTCAACGACCGCACCAATGTCTTCATCAGGAGTCTCCAGAGGGATACGAATCGACAGGATGGTCAGGGCGCGGTAAATGTGCCCCGCCCCCGGAGGGTCGTCAAGCAACGCCCAGTAACGTCCGCGTCACCGCCGGGTCAACGTGAGATCGGGCGTCGGCGGCGCGGCATACCGCCGCCACACGACGTAGACGGGAATCCCGAGCAGGATCACGCCCACATCGAGCCAGAAGAGCAGCGGCTCCGAGACGAGATAGTTCCCCAGCACGAACAGCGCGCCCAGCAGAAACAGCGCCGGGACGACCGGGTAGCCCCAGGTGCGGTAGCGCCGCTCGGTGGCGGGGAGCCGGCGCCGCAGCACAAACACCGCCGCCACCGCGAGCGCGTAAAAAGGCCAGATGCCGATGATGAACTGGTCGGCGAGCTCGGTGAACTTCCGCACCAGCACGAACACGGCGCCGAGGCATCCGGCGAGCACGATCGCGCCGGTCGGCGCCCCCGTCCGCGGGTCCACACGCGCGATCGCCCTGGGAAAGACGCGGTCCTCCGCCATGGCGAAGAAGATCCGCGGCGCGGTCATCATGGAGCCGTTGAGCGTGCCGAAGGTGCTCACAGCCACCGCCGCCGAGACGGCGACCAGCCCCGCGCCGCCCAGCAGCACGCGAGCCACGTCGGCCGCGACCAGCTCCGCGCCCTTCATTTGCTGGATCGGGATGAGACGCAGATATACGAGGTTGGCCGCGAGGTACAGCGCCACGACGGAGCCCGTGCCGATAAACATCGCGCGCGGGAGATTACGTTGCGGGTCTTTCACCTCCCCGCCGACGAACGCGAGATCGCCCCACCCGTCGTACGCCCACAGGATCGCCACCATGGCGAGCAGAAACGGCGACAGACCCACGGAGGCCCGCTGGGCCAGCATGGGACCGGGCGCGAGCCCGTGCCCGCCGCCCAGCGCGAAGCCCAGCAGCACCAACGCCCCCAGCGCGCCCACCTTGAGCGCCGTGCTTACGTTCTGCAAGATCGCGGCGCGGTGGATGCCAACGTAGTTCACCACGGCCACGATCGCGACGTAGGCGGCAGCCACGAGCTGCTCGGCGCGGATCGCCTGCCCCGCGATCGTCACGACCGTGCCCGCTGGATCCACCCCGAGCACCCGCAGCGTATACGCCGACGAGGTGATGGAGATGGCGCCGTAGGCGCCCGGCCGGATGATCAACAACTCGCCCCAACCGAACAGGAAAGCGGGAAGCGGGCCGAACGCCTCCCGGATGAACACATAGATGCCGCCCGAGCGCGGGAACATCGCCGCCAGCTCCGCGTAGGTGAGCGCCCCGCACAGCGTCACCGCGCCGCCCAGCACCCAGCTGAGCAGGAACAGCGGCACGTCGTCCACGCGCTGCGCGATCGAGGCGGGGGTGCGGAAGATGCCGCTGCCGATGGTCGAGCCGATCACGACCGCGACGGCGCTCCAGAGGCCGAGGCGGCGCGGGAGGCGCTCGCCCCAGCGGTCGGGCGGTGAGGGGGCGGGAGCGGGGGGGGCGGGGGCGGACATGGGTGCGACAATATACGCGATCGGTCTGGGGACGCCCCTGGTCCCCGCGGAAGCGTCAGTTTACTGACAGGGCCGAGCCGCGAGTTCATTCGCGACCCTCCCGAGGAGTCGCGGCTGAAGCGGCCGCTCGAGGAGTCGCGGCTGAAGCCGCGGCCCGAGGAGTCGCGGCTGAAGCCGCGGCTCGGCTCTGCCGCTGAAGCGGCGTCAGTTTACTGAGGCCGAGCCGCGAGTTCACTCGCGACCCTCCCGAGGAGTCGCGGCTCAAGCCGCGGCTCGGCCCTGCCGGTGAAGCGGCGTCAGTTTACTGACAGGGCCGAGCCGCGAGTTCACTCGCGACCCTCCCGAGGAGTCGCGGCTGAAGCCGCGGCTCGGCTCTGCCGCTGAAGCGGCGTCAGTTTACTGTCAGGGCCGAGCCGTGAGTTCACTCGCGACCCTCCCGAGAGTCGCGGCTGAAGCCGCGGCTCGGCCCTACCGCTGAAGCGGCGTCCGTTTACTGACAGGGCCGAGCCGCGAGATTCCCCTTGTGATCGATCGCATCTATTGTCACGTCGTCTGGACCACGCGGGATCGCGTGCCGCTCATCGACGCCGGACTGGCCAGGTTCCTGTGCTCCTTTCTCAGAGGCGTCGCAACGCAAGAACACGCCCGGATTCTCGAGATCGGGATGGTGCGGACACACGTACACTTGCTTGTTCGAGCGCGTCCTACCACCGACGTCGCTCGGCTGCTGCAGCGACTCAAGGGTGGCAGTGCCGCCATCGCCAGCAAAGAGCGGCACTCTACGGAAGGCAACCGCCTGCGATGGGCGAAGGGGTATTCGATCCACTCCGTGAGCCCCCGTAGCCTCGCCGTAGTGCGAGACTATTTGCGAGCGCAACCGACCCATCACCCGGACGATGTGATTCATGGTTGGAACGGTGATGAACCGGAGTATGAACAGGCAGGGACGGACGAGTGGAGATCGGAGCTCAGGCAGCGCCTCTGAGGCAGCTGCGTGACCGGTGAGTCGCGGCTCA
>WNFX01000143.1_pt1 | contig 57509 bp, 64 predicted proteins | sample 5400111 | NCBI WGS metagenome assembly WNFX01 (sample SAMN13153363, study PRJNA577476) | soil metagenome | isolation source: 40 cm soil or saprolite under grassland replicate 1 | place: USA:California | collected 2016-06-15
CGTGATCCGACCGAGATTCAAGACGGTCTGACTGTTTGCTGACAATCTCCGCACCGGGTCTCCACCCGAAGGGCAGTGCCCCTGGATAGAATGCAGCCGGTCGCGGCCGGAGTGTCGACGGCCACTTCGTCCCGACCAGCCAACCCGGGGTGCAGTCCATGGCCCCGGGTTTGGTTTTATGTTCCAGTCATGCGGCGCCCTGCCTGGTATCGGCTCTGCACGCTCATCGGCATGCTTGCGCTCACCGCGGCGCGGGAGCAGGGAGGACGTATGGCGTTCTCGCTCAGCAGCGTAGCCTTTAAAGAAGGCGCGGCGATCCCCGTCAAGCACACGTGTGACGGCGCCGATGTGTCGCCGCCGCTCGGCTGGAGCGGCGCCCCGCCAGGCACTGCCGCGTTCGCCCTCATCGCCGACGATCCCGACGCGCCGGCCGGAACGTGGGTGCATTGGGTGCTGTACGACCTTCCGGCGGCGACGTCGCAGCTGCCCGAGAACGTCGCGAAGAGCGACGCGCCTGCGGGGTTGAGCGGCGCGCTGCAAGGCCGCAACGACTTCCGGCGCAGCGGATACGGCGGGCCGTGCCCGCCGCCTGGGCCGGCACACCGGTACTTCTTCAAGCTGTACGCGCTCGACGCGCCGCTGCGGTTGCAGGCCGGCGCCACCAAGCGCGACGTGGAGGCGGCGATGCACGGACACGTATTGGGGACGGCACAGTTGATGGGGACCTACGCGAGGCAGAAGCGGTGAGGGCTCTGGTGGCGGCCGCGCTGGCGTGGGGTGTGCTCTTGGGGAGAAGGGAGAAGGGAGAGGTACCTGCTTTGCCACGCCGAGACTCCGGTCCGCACCGCGCGGTACCTCTCCCTTCTCCCTTCTCCCCGTCGTTTTACGTGATCGTCCTCCCGGCCTCGCTCCGCGCCATGATGAGCGCCGTCTGGATCCAGAACAACCGTCACTGGGACGAGCTGGCGGGCCTCAACACCCTCACGCAGCTGCTCGGCTCGGCACGGCCGACGCAGCACGAATACCTGGGCTGTCTTGCCGGCGAGGTTGCGAACGATACGCTGTGGGTGCGTGAGCTCGTGCCCGCCGCCGAGTTGAGGCAGCTCCAGTTCGCCGTGGCGGGTAACTGCGACGGGATCGACCGCTTCGTCGGGACGTGGCACACGCACCCGTACCGAGCCGGCCCGGACGGCCGCGCGCTCAAGGAGCGCGGTCTGTCGGCGCTGGACCTCGAGACCTTCGCGTCCGCGCGGGATCTCGTCACCGTCGTCATGTGGGACGTGGATTCGCTCGACGTAGCGGCCAAAGGACCGGATGGCTCTGTGCGCCATCCGGCGCCGCTCACCTTGCGCTAGCGCGCCGGTCTCACCTCGGCGTCGAACACTCCCGTCAGGATCCGGCCGGTGCGCTTGACCTGCACCCACATGCGATAGTGGCCGGGCTGGGGAAAGGCGTACGGGAAGGACACCGCATCCGGGCGCACCGCTGGTTGCTCCCCGCTCCCCATCTGCATCTCGGCAAGCCGCTGCGCGAGCCGGCCGCGCACCGTATCCCCCGGCTGGCGCAGCACGAACGTTTCCTGCGCGGCGACGGAGATCGTTCCCTCCGGGTGCAGGTGCACGAACACCGCGCCGTCGTCCCGTACGATCATGGCGTGGCCCGCCATTCCCATGTACGGCTCGAGTCGTGCGGGTCGGCCGTCGGCAGTCCTGACCACGAACCGTAGCGGCGCCTCGCGATCCACCGCGAGCGGCTCGCCGCCGCGCTCCCACGTCATCGTCGAGCCATCGGCTAGTGTGACGGCGTTTCCCGTTTCCCCCTTCTCGTTTCCCGGCGCGGCGATCCAGGCGTCATCCTGGTCGGTTGGGCGCCAGGGTCCGGCCGGCGTCCCCAGCTCCGCCATTGCGACCAGCGTCTGTGCGAAGCCACTCTCGTGCACGATGTCGGCGTACAGGCGGTACGTTCCACCCGGCAGCGGCGGCAGGCTGGTCTCGAAGGTCGTCGAGTCGCGGGGGAGAGGATGGAGGTGGGCGAACCCGTCGAGCTGCCGGTTCCGGACCAGAAACAGGTGCATCAGGTGGCCGTGGTCCGGAATGAGCGGCGTCCACTGCCGCCGCTGGTTCGTCCATGAGGTGTCGTCGATCGCGAAATGCAGCACCGCTCCGGCAGCGGTCGCCCGCACCGTCGCGGCGGCGTGCAGCGGCTGGTACAGCCCGCTGCGGTACGCGGCATCGACCGTGTTCCACCACGCCCGCCCGCCAACCAGCGCCAGAGCCAGCACGACGGCGCTCGCAGCCGTGGCGATCCAGGCGCGCACGCTACGTCGCCGGTCGGGCTGCTGGCCCGGGGCGAGCCCGCTTTCCCGCACCGCGGCGCGGACGATGGTCAGCGCACCGAGGGAGAGGAACGCGCCGAGTCCCAGCAGTCCCATGCCGAGCGGCTTCGCGAGCGCGAGCCGGCGGGTTGCGACGGCCATCACGGGGACGAGCGCCGTGCCGGTGCCGCTCGCGCCCTCCACCGTGACTTGAACGCTGTAGGACCCGCCGCGCATCAGCCACAGCGCCGCGTTGTAGAGGGTCGAGTCTCCCGGAACGCGCTGGGCGACATCGGCCGGGGGCGGGGCCGCCGTTCGGGGATCCCAATAGACCGGCAGCACCAACACCTGGCGCACGGTCTCTCCGTCGAGCAGGCGCACCGTGATCTGCGCCAGTCCGGGCACGACGCCGGGGTTGCGGATGATGACGCGAATGGGGTAGGGTCCCGCCGCGCCCTCGAAGTACGTGTCGGGGCTGCCGACATGGGCGGAGGTGACGACGGCGGTTGCCCCGAGCGCGAGCAAGCGTGCCACGCAACGTCTCATCGTTGCAGCCGCTGCATCCAGTTACCCCACCACAGGCCGAGACGCGCTGATACGATCGCGAGCGCCGCGGCGATCGCGAGCCCCCCTGCGGTCACCGGGTCCGACCCGATCCGCCAGAACTCGTAGCGCCATGGGCCGAGCCGGCTCGAGTAGTCCCACTGATCCCCGCCGAAGAAGAAGTTGCGCGCGTGCGGCGTGAGCAAGAACTCGGTAAAGAACCACTGCACGACGCTGAAGACGGCAAGGAACGCGAGCCCCGCAGCGACGGAAAGGATCCAGTCACGGTTCCGACCGGCGCGCCGCAGCAACAGGTCGATCGCGGCCGCCGGGACCACAAGCAGCAGCGGGAACGGCGGCGGCACCATGTGGGTCACGGGGTTGAAGACCGGAGCGAGCTTGGGCGTCGCCGGCGCGAGCTGCAGGATCCAGATCGTGAGGAGCGAGAAGGCGATATACAGGGCCGCGGCGGTCGTCGCGGGCCAGGGCAGGCGGACGGCGCGCGCGACCGCGACCAGGAGGAGCGGCAAGACGCCCGCCGCCACCTTGTAGTAGAGTGCGTTGTGGGCATCGTTGGGGAAACCGAGCTGCTCGATCGCGACCGTCGTGGCGTTCTGGAGCAGGATCGCGACGAGGTACGCCGCCAGCAGGCCGTGCAGGCGGGACGGTTCCCGCTCGGGAGTGCGGTTCTGGAGCGAGAGCACCATGAAGAGAGCGCCGAGCTGGACGGCCCAGATGCCGAGCGCCAGGATCACGTGTGGGGGCGACAGCACCTTGACGTCGAGACCGTACGCGTTGTGCCACCAGTTATCGAACGGGGCCGACGTGATCATTGCGAAGGCGCCCCAGATGCAGACCCAGGCGCCGAGCGGCCCGCGGAACCCCCAGAACGTCACGGCCGCGGCTCGCTCGTCGGGCGTCCTCATGAGCGTGGTTTTCAGGACCACCCAGCCGCACGAGAGGCCCGCGAGCACCCCGCCGAGGTAGATGGCCATGTGGGCGGGCGTCCAGAAGGTGTCGCGCCCAATGGAGCGGTGCCACGAGATATCCCAGAGGATGCCCACCTTGGCGCTGGTGGCGGCGACGACCGCGGCCCACACGAACCAGGGGACGCCGCCGGCGCCCCACGATGCGGACGGCGCCGCAGCGCGAGCTGGTGTTACCACGGGAGTAGTCATGGTCGTCCTCGTCACTTCCTAGGCGGAGGAAAGACGCCCCGACCGAATTCGTCGGGGCGCCCCGAGCCTCTGGTAGGGGCGCAGCGTACTGCGCCCCTGCCGTTCACTTAACCTCTCGCGCCGACGCGCACCTCTGCCGGCTGCCAGATGCTGATCTTCCGGGTCTCCGGCATCAGGAACAGGCTGAGGAGGAACGCCACGGCCGGCACGGTGATGGGATAGACCAGCGCATGACCCAGGCTCTGCGACATGGTCAGCCCCGCTGCCTGCGCGGTCACGTACGCTGCGGTCGTGATGACCGGCACCAGTCCGCCGCCCCAGCCGTTGCCGATGTGATATGGCACCGACACGGACGAGTACCGGATGCGCGCCGGGAAGTACTCGGCGAGGAACGCGCCGATCGGGCCGTACACCATGCCCACGTAGGAGACCATGATCGCGACGATCAAGATCGACAGCGGGTAGTTGATGTTGGCCGGGTTGGCGGCGTTGCCGAGCGCCGTGTAGAGCGGGTAGTACGTGACCGCCGCGAGGAAGAACCCGGCGAGGATGATTGGCTTGCGACCGATCCGGTCAGAAAGCCAGCCGAAAAAGATGAGCGACGGCGTGGCGATGAGCAGCGCGAGGCCCGTGATGATGGCCGGGTGTAAGACATCCGGCTTCTGCACCTGTTGGATGAAATAGAGCGCCCAGAACTGGCCGCTGTACCACACCACCCCCTCGCCGATCACCACGATGCTCGCAATGAGCACGTATTTGACGTTCTGACTCCAGAACGCCTCCCGCCACGGATTGGCCGCCGTTTGTCCCTTCGCCTTGATGGCCTGGAAGATCGGCGTCTCCTGGAGCTGCAGTCGGATGTAGATGGCGATCGCGACCATGAGCAGCGACAGCAGGAACGGGATGCGCCATCCCCACGCCGTGAACGCTTCGGTCCCCAGCACCTCGCGCGTCACGATGATGACCACCAGGGACACCACGATGCCGAGCGTGGGCGACGTCTGGAGCCAGCCGGTGTAGTAGCCCCGTTTCTCGTCCGGCGCATGCTCGGCGACGTAGGTGATGGCGCCGCCATACTCGCCGCCCAGGCACAAGCCCTGGATGAGGCGAAGCAGCAACAGGAGAATCCCCGCCGTTGCGCCGATCTGGGCGTAGCTCGGCACGAGGCCGATGAAAGCCGTCGCCAGACCCATGCCGCTCAGCGTGATCAGGAACGTGTACTTGCGGCCCACGATGTCGCCGATGCGGCCGAAGACGAAGGCTCCGAACGGGCGAATCAGGAACCCGGCGGTGAAGGTTCCGACCGTCTTGATGAGCGCGCTTCCGGCGGCGCCTGCCGCGAAAAACTTGACCGACAGCAGTGCGGCCAGACTCCCGAAAATGTAGAAGTCGTACCACTCGATTACGTTCCCGACTGCTGCGGCGATGACGACCCTGCGAAGGTCCTTCAGGGCGAGTTGGGGCGCAGTCATGACTTCCTCGGGTCGGTGGTGGAAGTTCGAGTTTCCCGCTGGAACGGTGCCCTGTCAAGTACGGTCGCCGGTCCCGCCGGCGACGAGTCCCTTAGCGCGCCACTTCTCGAAGATCTTCTTCACCTGCTGGTGCGCCTCGTCCAGTGCTTGCTTGGCGCTCATCCGCCCGGTCGCCGCGTTGGCGAACATGGTCGGAAGGACGAATGTGTCGAACACCTCGCTCTCCGCCGGGTTGGCCGGTCCGGGGTGCCCGATGTTGGTCGCCCATTGGAGCGCCGTGCTGATCGGCTTGAGCTTCGCCGGCGGGTTCGAGCCGAAGGGGTCGTTCGCCGTGACCTGCTCCAACCACTTGTTGCCCGAGGCCGGCTTCTGGCCCACTGCCGCGCCCGGGTCCGCGACCGAGCCGGGGAACGAGGGGAAGTTGTAGAGCTTGCTCCCCAGGACCGCGTCACGGTAGTGGCCGATCAAGTCGAGCAGGAACTGCTTCGCGACATCCGGGCTCTGCGCGAACTTCCAGATCACGTAGATCCCCATCACGTGCTCGCTCGCCCACCGCGTCCCGCGCGGCCCCTTCAGTGCCGGAACGAAAAAGATGTCGTCCGCCACCGGCAGCTTGTTGTCCTGGGCCGTGCGGTAGGCAGAGATCGAATTGAGGATGTAGCCGGTCTGGCGGGCGTTCAACGCTTGGTTGTTCGACGCGGCGTTCCAACTCATGACCGACGGGTTCATGCCCGCCTTGAAAAGGCGCACGCCGAATTCCAAGGCCTCGAGCGCGTGATCCGACTTGAGGACGACGTTCTCGTTCTGGTCCTGCACCGACCCGTCGAACGACCACAGCATGGCGCGCGCAGCCATGTTCGAGTCGAGCTCCTGCGACATCCCGATGCCGATCGGGATCTGGATCTCCGGGTGCTTGCTCTTGATCAGCGGCGCCGCCTTGACGAGGTCCTCCCACGTGACGGGGCCGTCTGGCATGCCGATCTCGGTCCAGAGACTCTTCAGGTAATCTCCGGGATCGGGCACGTAGTTGTCGCTGAAGCCGAACCACTTGCGCGTGACCGGGTTGTACGTGCTGCGCTTGCACAGGTCGAGGATCGGTCCGTTCTGGCGCTCGGCCTCCTGGACGACGTCCGCCATGTCGAGCACCTGCGGCTCGAACGCCCCGGGGGGCGAGAGGAACTGGAACAGGTCGTGCCCCTGCTGCGCCGCGACCTCGGCGTTGGCCCGCGTCCCCAGGTCGGCGAGGGCGATGTGGTCGACCGTGACCTCTACTCCCTTCGCCGTCCCCCAGTCCTTGGCGTACTTGTCGAACCACCCGTCGTACGAGGGGACGAAGTGGCTCCACTGGAGGATCTTGAGCATCTTCTGCCGGCGCCTGATCCGAATCGTGGGACCCAGCGCGATGGCCGCAGCGGCCCCGGCCGTCGTGGTGACGAACTCGCGCCGTTGCATTCGTTTCTGCTGCTTCATGGACCTACCCTCCATTGGCTCAAAGAAAGGGTGTCAGGTACCCCGGGGCGGTGCCCCGGGGTTCCCGAAACCTGGCGCCTCTCAAAGCGTGTACAGCACGCTCAAGGCGACCTGGTCGGCGCTGTTCGGACCTGTGGCAGCATATCGGGTTACCGCGCGGAAGTACTCAAGCCCGAGCGCGTAGCGACCTGCCCGAAACCGCAACAAGGCGTCCGCGTCGTGGCTCAACTGACGGGACAGGGTGCCACCGGTCTCGCTCGTGAAGCGTGCCGCGTCCGGTTGGTCCATTCCGTAGTAGGCCCAGAGGCTCCAGCGCGGTGTGAAGTCGTATCCTGCCTGCGCCCACGCGCCCCACCCTCGGATGTTCCCCTGCTGGGTGATGTGAGCGAACTGCTGCCCGATCGCCTTCCCGTAATAGAAGTTTCCGTGCAGCGTGAACTTGCTGGGCGCGATGTTCAAGCCCGCCTCGAACCCCCACGCCGACAGGTTCTTGCCGGCGACGCCCGTGCCGCTCGTATCCTTCCAGTCAACATGGCCGACGATGTAACCGCTCCAGTTGAGCTTCGGGGTTCTCCTTCCGAGGTTGAGTCGCGCCTCGAACTGTGGAACGCCCGATGCCTCTCCGGTGCCGATGCCGAGCTGCGCAGCAGCGTCCCGACCGGGGCCGGCCGGTCCGGAGCCCTTGAAGGCAGCGAGCTGCAGCTGGGCGTTGACCGGCTTCCCAGGGGTGAGGTCGTGGTACAGGAAGAGGCCGGGGTAGCGCCAGCCCACCATCCCGGTGGCGCCGTACCCGAGCGGAAACGCCAGGTGCGTCAACGAGACGGGCACTTCGCCGAACATCGGCGACCAGAACTGCCCGATCCGCAAGGTCGTGCGGCCATTCGTCAGGTCGACGTACGCGAAGCGGATGCGCATCTGCGGCTGCTCATCGCCGAACGGTGGGTTGCCGTTGAACGTCCCGAAGAAGTCGGACTCGAGCGTGGCCCTGGGGAACCACTTGCCGAGCACCGGGCCGGCGGCGAAGGTGAAGTTGATCCGCGTGTTCCGGACATCGCCATCGGTGAAGACCTTGTCAGTGGTGGCCTGGGCCGAGTCCGCCAACTCTGCGTTTTGCCCCTGTCCGAACGCCCCGAACCGCCCATGGTTCGCGAAGTAGCTCGCACTGATGAATCCGGTGATCGTGAGCGTCTCCCCCTCCCCCAGCTTGACCACCTGTCCTGCCGGCTGCTGGGCCGCGGCGGGAGCTGCACCCCAGATGATGAACATGACCGCGACAGCGAGCCCGAAGAACGATGCCATTCGGATTCTCATGACATCCCCCCCGTGTGAAAGGGTGGTGAAAGATCGGCCCCGGCCTCAATTCTGAGCCGGTCCGACCGGATGCGCCAGAGCACGGTTTATCCCTTCACGGCGCCCATCGTGAAGCCCTGGATGAAGCGGTCGATAAAGAGGTTGTAGACGATCGCCAGCGGGATGCTGGTGAACAGGGCGGCCGCCATGAGCGCTCCCCAGTGGTACACGTCGCCGCGCACCAGCGCAATGGGTACGCCCAGGCTCACCGTCATTTTCTCGACCGAGCTGATGAACGTCAACGCGTAGACGAATTCCTGCATCACCAGCGTGAAAGTGAAGACGACCACGGTGAGGATCCCGGGCACGATCAGCCGCGGCGCGACTTTGAGGATGACGGCGAGGCGACTGTATCCGTCGATCATCGCCTGCTCCTCGATCTCCCACGGGACCGAGCGGAGAAACCCCATCACGAGCCAGGTACAGAACGGGATCGTCATGGTCGGATAGATCAGGATCAGCGACGCGAGCGAGTTCTGCAGGCCGAGCAGCGAGACGAGGCGCGAGAACGGGACGAACAGCAGCGTGGGGGGGATGAGATACGTGAAAAAGATGCCCATCCCCATGCGCTCGCCCCAGCGTCCGGCGAGCCGGGCCAGGCTGTAGCCGGCCGGTACCGCCACCGCCACCGTGATTACGACGACCGCCGCGACCACCAGCAGCGTGTTCAGGACCCAGCGGGGGAAGTCGGTTTGTCCGAACAGCAGTTTGACGTGCTCGAGCGTCGGTGGGTCGTTGAAGATCCACGGGATGTGGCTCAGATCCGACGCGCCGACGTAGAGGTCGCGATTCTGCTTGAACGCGGTGATGAGCATCCAGTAGAACGGAAACCCGGCGAAGACCACGAAGCCGAGCGCCGCCGCGTACAGCGCCACTCGCTTCATCGCGCCCCGACCTCCGCCCGGCGGGCGAGCCGCAGCATCGCGATCGCGACGACGATCAGGAAGGGGAGCAGGAACACGGCGATCGCCGCCCCCTGCCCGAGATCGGCGCCGAGGATGCCGCGCTGGAAGGCGAGGGTGGGCAGCACATGCGTCGTGTTGGCCGGCCCGCCGCCTGTGAGGATGTACACTACGCCCAGGTCGGTCGCGGTGTACACCACGCCGAACAGCACCGCGACGGTGACCACCGGCAGCAGTAGCGGCAATTCCACCTGGAACAACCGCCGCCAGAATCCGGCGCCGTCCACGATCGCTGCTTCGACGATCTCCTGCGGGATCGACGACAGCCCCGCGAGCACGATCACGGTCGCGAACGGGAAGATCCGCCACGCCTGCACAATGATGATCGCGAGCAGGGCGAGCGCAGGCTCGCCGAGCCAATACAACCAACCGTGCAGCAGGCCGGCCGCCTTGAGCGTCCAGTTGATCACGCTGAACGTCGAATCGAAGATCCAGGTCCACGCGATCGCCGCGAGCGACACCGGCACCGCCCACGGCAACAGCAGGACAAACCGGGCGAAGCGCTTGCCCCGGAACGTGGCGCGGAACACCTGGGCGGCGGCCGTCGCCAGCACGACGACGAGCAGCTGCGAGCCGATCGTCACCACGGCGGTGTTGCGCAGCGCCCTCAGAAAGATGGGATCGGCGAGGATGGCGGCGTAATTCCGGAGGCCGGCCCACCCGAAGCGGAGACTGCCGGCGGTCGCGTCGCTGAAGCTCAGCACGATCGCGAGGACGAAGGGCACCCCCACGAGCAAGATCACATAGGCGAGGGCGGGGGCGAGCATCACGCCGCCCAGCACCTCCTCGCGGTCGGCTAGCGTCCGCCGCGGCGTCACTGCGGCCGCCTCAATCCGGTGGCGGCGTCGAAGTAGCGCAGCAGTCGGCGCGGCACGGCGAACTCGTGCGTCTCGCCTTCCGGGATGGCCAGCGCGATGTTCGCCGGCAGCTTCGCGATGACCGTGGCATCGGGCGCGGCGCTCTCCAGCACGGATCCGTACACGTAGCGATCCGATCCCAGGTACTCCACCCGCCGCACGGAGAAGGGCAACGTCCGCAGGTCCTCGCCCGGGCCGAAGACGCTGCGCGGGAGCAGGTGCTCGGGTCGGAAACCGAGCAGCGTGCCGGCAGGAAGCGAGGGGTCGCGCAGGTCGACCAGGTTCATGGGCGGCTGCCCGACGAACGTCGCCACGAAGGTGTCGACAGGATCCTCGTACACCTCTTGTGGCGTCCCCACCTGGCGCACCTTGCCGTGCTCCATCACCACGATCCGGTCGCCCAGCCCCATCGCTTCGACCTGGTCGTGCGTCACGTACACCGTGGTCGTCTGGATGCGCCGCTGGAACCGCTTGAGATCGTCCCGGGCGGTATTACGCAGCTTCGCGTCGAGGTTGGCCAGGGGCTCGTCGAGCAGAAACACCTTGGGGTCCCGCACCAGGGCGCGGCACAGGGCCACGCGCTGGCGCTCCCCGCCGGACAGCTGGCGCGGGTAGCGGTCGAGGTAGCGGGTGATGCTGAACATGTCGGCCGCCCAGCGCACCTTCTCCTCGATCTGCTTCCGGGGCGTCCGGACCGCTTCGAGCGGGAACGCGATGTTCTGGAAGACGGTCCGGTGCGGATAGAGCGCGTAGCTCTGGAACACCATCGCGATACCGCGGGCCCGGGGCGGCACGTCACCGTCCACGCGCTCGCCCCCGATGTAAATCTCGCCCGCCGTCGGTCGCTCGAGCCCCGCGATCATGCGCAGCAGGGTGGTCTTCCCGGAGCCCGAGGAGCCGAGCAGGACCAGGAACTCCCCGTCGCGGATCGAGAGGTCTACGCCATCGACCGCGTGAAGATCACCAAACTGTTTTCTTAAGCTCCGGATCTCGATGCCAGCCACCGTCGGAGCGCTAGCTCCCCGGCTTGCGGCCGTGCGACGTGGTATCGGGCGGCTTCGCCAGGTTCACCGGCGGAGAGTAGATGATGCGGTACGGGTTCTCGGGCACCTGCAGCTGCTTCACGACCTCCGGCGGTGGGCCGGCAGGATATGCTGCCCGCCCGCGGGCACCGCCCCCGCAGGCTAGGAGCGTGACAAAGGTGCCGCTCGTAACCGCCACTCGCATACGCACAGCGGCGTGCATGGTGCCCCCTGGTTAACGACTCGTGTTTGACGGGCGTGTGCTGGTCCGGTCACCGTCCGGCGCCGGCTCACGCAACGCGTCGTCCGACGGCGCTCCGCGGGACAGCCAGTCTCGGAACGAATCAGCTTCCTGCGCCAGGCGCCATTCCTCGAAGATCGAGAGCGCCATCGCCCGTACGCCGCCCTCGGCTCCGCCTGCGGCCAGACATTGCTCGTGTAACCAGGCCTCGAACTGGTCCGGCGCGGGGTCGGCCGCGATGGCCCGTTCGAGGAGGTCTCGCTTGATCGTCAGCCCGATCGCGTCGGGGGTCGTGTCGCGCTTGCGGCGCCGGCGTCTCCCCTCGGAGGCGTCGAGGGCGGCGAGCAGCTCGCGGCAAACTTGGCCCGGGCGGGTCTCGGGACCGTCGGTCACGTCGGTCGCCACCTCCACCATCCTCCACCAGCCTCGATCCGGGCCTCCAGCGCGTACCCCGGCCGTTCGGGACGCTGGTAACCTCGCTCCAGGGCCGCGACGTCTAGCGGGACCGTCTTGAGGTCGTCCAGGAGGATCGCCCCAGCGGCGAGTGGCCGCACCGTGGTGAGCCCCTTCAGGTACCCCTTGCACGTGTGGCAGACTTCGATCTTGCGCATCTGCTCATCACTCTCGGGCGTGAGATACCCGAGCTTCTCGTGGTCGGTTTCGTCGCAGAAAACGCAGCGCAGCATGGGGATCGCCCACCCCGTGCCGCAACGACCGCAGCGCAGCTGGCGCTTGCGCTCGAGCCCGGTGTACTCCGCCACCACCGGCCAGGCGCCGCACAGCGGGCAGTAGCCCTCCCACCACGTGCCCGGCAGGTGACGCGTCAGCGCCCGCCCGCACGCCTGCAGCAGCGGCAGTGCCGCCAGCTGGGCGAGCACGCGGAGGGCCTGCGGCTCGGCGCCGGCCGCCCCGGCGAGCGCGTCGATGCGAGCGTCGTCCTGGCACACCGCAGCCTCGAGCAGCGCGACACCGTCGACGCTCCGTGGCTTTACTCGGGCGGCGACTTGGAGCACCCGACGCACCCATCCTCGGGCCGCCCGCGCGTCGAGCGTAAGCTTCGCTCGAAACAACAGCGGCGCCTTGACGGGGCGATCCGCCGCCACTTGGGGCACGGCGGCTTCCCACACGTCGCCGCCTTCGCTCTCGCCCAAAGCGGACTCCAACAGCCCGAGCCACGCCTCGGACTCGGGGCGTTCGCGCCGGGCGTCGGCCACCAGCGTTTGCAGCTCTACGTTCCTGGGGCGCCGAAGGCGGGCATGGGGCCAGAGCATTTCACCTTCGCGGTGCGGCAGGGCGTCCGATAATACATCCGCGCGCCCTGGTGCAATTCGGTGACGGCGTCGTGGTTGCCCAGATCGGCGCCGGGCCCGCCCCCCCGCACGCGCGAGGCCTCGGGGCTCGCACAACCCACCAGGCAGACCAAGGTCAGCCCCAGCCACCAGCGATGTCGACGTCTTGTAAACATGCTACATCCCAGCCGCCACGCGGTAGCGGTCGATTCCCTCGGAGGCGAGCATGGTGGCGAGCCGCAGCAGGAAGCCGCCGAGCAGCACGAGCCTGGCGGCCTGCGCCGGCTTCGCGTGCAACCGCAGCGGAGCGAGAATCCCTGCGCCGACCACGCCCACGAGCAGCACCAGCCCCCAGAAGCTCAGCCACACGCGGATGATCGAGCCGAGGGAGATGAGGAAGAGGGCGAGCACCAGAAGCTCGAGCACGAGCGCCCTCGTGTCGAACGACGACAGCCACTCGAGCGAACGTTGTGCGGCCCCCCGTCCCGGCGCCAGGAGGATCAGCATGGCCGCGCCGGTCGAGGCGCCAGAGACGAGGAACAGCGCGCCCAGCCAGGGGCTGTCCGCCCAGATGGGACGATTCGTGACCGAGAGCAGCACCCCGGTGTAGCCGGCGACGAAGAAGCCAAGGATGCCGCCCACGCCGGAGACGAGCTTGGCGAGCCCGCCGCGCACGACGCCGCCCACGGCGCGGAGCGCCGCATTCTGGAGCCGTCCCTCCTCGGCTCTGGCCCCGAGCGCCGAGAGCACCGAGAACAGCCCGAACAGGAGAATCGCCCACGCCCCGAAGGAGATGGGCGACCACGCTTTGAAGATGACGGCCGGGAAGTGTTCCGACTGGAACAGCATGTGCCAAAACCGCAGCGGCTGTCCCAGATCGACCGTCAGGAGCAGGCCGGAGAGAATCGCCCCGACTGCGGCGACGTCATACCCAGCGCGCACCACGGGGCGGTCCTCCGGCTTACCGAACCACTCCAGGATGGCCGCCAGGAAGTACGCGCCCCCCGCGAGCCCACCGACGTAGAAGTAGGGGATGATGAACCACGTCCAGTGCGGCGCACCGCTGAAGAAGGTGTCGGACATCAGTTTTGGCCCCCCCCTCCTCCGCCCGGACCGCCCATGTCGTCCATGCGGTGCTTGCGCAAGCCCACGAGCGCGAGCACTCCCAGGACCGCCGCGCTCGCCACGGAGAAACTGGCGCTCTTGCTCAGGTTGCGCGTCGGCAGTTGTGGTTTCAGGGGCAGGCCGTACACCTCCGGCTTGTCCACGAGCAGGTAGAACGAGTTGAGCCCGCCGAGCGCGCCGTTGGGGTCGGCGCCGTACAGGTCGGCTTTGGTGCCCTGGGCGCGGAGTTGCTCGACCCGTTTCTGCGCCCGCTGCCGCAGCTCGGTAATCGGCCCGAATTGGATCGAGTCGGTCGGACAGGCTTTGGAGCACGCAGGCTCGAGGCCCACCTTGAGACGGTCATAACAGAGGGTGCACTTCTGCGCCGTGCCCGAAACCGGGTTGATGTCGATGACGCCGAACGGACAGGCGGCGATGCACGCCCGGCAGCCGTTGCACACGTCGGACTGGATCACCACCGTGTCGAACTCGGTGCGGATGATGGCACCGGTGGGACACACTTCCAGGCAGCCCGCCTGGACGCAGTGCTTGCACACGTCGCTCATCATCAGCCAGCGGCCGTCGTACGGACCCTTGAACTGCTCGATGAATCGGACGTGGCGCCAGTGGATGCCGTCGAGGCGCCGGGTGTTGTCGTAGCTGTCGCCGCTCAGCGTCCCGACGCCCCCGTTCTCGGCCGGGAGCTGATTCCATTCCTTGCAGGCGACCTCGCACGCTTTGCAGCCGATGCAAACCGTGGTGTCGGTGAAGAACCCCATGGCCTCGGCCATATCACGCCTTCTCCACGTTGCAGACGAACGCCTTGCCCTCGTGGATCGACACGTTGGGATCTCCCACCCAGGCGGTCAGGTCGTTGACGACATCGCCGGTGGAGAGCCCCATCCAGCCCCAGTGCCAGGGCATGCCGACGTGGTGGATGTGCTTGCCGCCGACGTTCATCACGCCGATGCGATCGGTGACGAGCGCCTTCGCGCGGATGTGGCCGCGCGGGCTCGAGACGACGACCCAATCGAGATTCTTGATCCCTTTCTCTTGCGCGAGCCCCTTGCCGAGCTCGATGAACAGCTCGGGCTGGAGCTCGGCGAGCCACGGCAGCCAGCGGCTCATGGCACCCGCCAAGTAGTGCTCGGTGAGGCGGTACGTGCTGATGACGTATGGGAACTTCGGATCGCCTACCACCGCGAGCTGGTTGTAGGGCTTGCCCGGCGCCCAGACCTTGTGCACCGGACTGGTCTGTTGCTTGTACAGCGGGTTGTGGATCGGCGACTCGTGCGGCTCGTAGTGCGTCGGCAGCGGGCCGTCCACGAGGCCGGCGGGCACGAACAGCCAGCCTCTGCCGTCCGCTCGCATGATGAACGGCTGGCTGCCGGACAGGGCGTCGAGGCCGATGCCGTCCGGCTTGGGTTGCGCGTCGGGCGCCTTGGTCGCGCCGAAGTCGGGCACGTCGTAGCCGACCCACTTTCCCTTCGGCACCGGTTTCCCGGTCTTCGGATCGGGCGGGTTCACGAAGCTCGCATCCCACCAGATCCAGCGCTTGCGCTCGCTCCAGGGGTTGCCCTTCAGGTCGGCGGACGCGCGGTTGTACATGACGCGCCGGTTGGCCGGCCAGGCCCAACCCCACTTCAGGTGCGCGCCCGGCACCCCCGGTGGATCGGGCTCGCGCCGTGCGGTGAGGTTCTGATCCCACGCCGGGTAGCAACCGCAGTAGATCCACGACGCGCACGTCGTCGACCCGTCATCTTTCAGCTCGGCGAAGCCTTTGAGATGCAGCTTCGGATCGGCCGTCTGATAGCCGTTGATCTCCCGCAGCACTTTACGCGCACTGATCTCGCCGGGGTAGAGCGGCTCTTCGCCTGCATCCGGGTCGAAGTCCCACGAGACGCTGTTCCAGCCCTGGTCACGCGGCAGCTTCGAGCCGGCGTACGCCTTCTTGAGCCGCTTCGCCAGGTTGTGGTAGAACCAGCTGTCGGTGCGGCAGTCCCCCGGCGCCTTCGCAGCGAAAGAATGCCACTGCAGCATCCGCTGCGTGTTCGTGAAGCTGCCGTCGTACTCGGCGATCTGGGTGGACGGGAAAAAGAAGATCTCGGTCTTGATGTCCTCGATCTTCACTTCGCCGCTTTTCACCTCGGGGCCCAGATACCAATGCGTGGCCGTCTCAGTGAGCCAGTTGTCCTTGACCACCAGCCAGTCGAGCTGCCGCAGCGCCCGCCGGGTCGCTCCTCCGTTGAGCGAAGTGGCCGGATTCTGCCCGACGCAGCACATCCCTTTGACCTTGCCCTCGGCCATGGCGGCGAACATGGCGATGTGCGAGTGATCGCCGAGAATTTTCGGGTGCCAGTCGTAGCCGAAGTCGTTCTCGGTGGTCGCTGCCGCGCCGTACATCGATTTCAAGTACGAGACGAGGAACTTCGGCGTGTTGCCGTAATAGCTCGTGGGGCTGGTCTCCGCCGCCATGTAGTCCCGCAGCGTCTCGTGCGGCCGCAGCGCCGACGGCGCGTTCATGTAGCCGTGGATGCTGTGGTACAGCGTCGGCACATCGGTCGAGCCCTGGATCGCCGCGTGGCCGCGCAGCGCCATCACACCGGCACCGGGCCGGCCGATGTTGCCCAGCAAGAGCTGCAGCAGCGCGCAGCAGCTGATCATCTGGACGCCGTAGGTGTGCTGCGTCCACGCCACTGCGTAGGCGAACGCGCTGGTCCGGTCGCGACCGGAATTCTCGAGCAGCAGCTCGGCCACCTTGACGAACTTCTCTTTGGGCGAGCCGCACACCTGCTCTACCATCTCGGGCGTGTAGCGGCTGAAGTGCCGCTTCAGGATCTGGAACACGCAATGCGGATTCTGGAGCGTCGGGTCCTTCTCGGCCGGCCCCGGTTTGAGCGACCGCACCAGGTCGTCGAACGGCGGGCCGGCGCGCTTGGCGATCAGGTCCTTCGTGGCCGGGCCGGGGGGCTTGGGCCCGCGCTTGTACGCCCAGGTGGCGTTATCGTAGCGACCCTCGAGCCCGTTGTACGGCCAGAACGGTGGCTCCGAGAATTTCACCAACCCCGAGAACACGCCGTCCAACTCCTCGGTGTCCTTGAAGTCCTCGTTGATGATCGTCGCGGCGTTGGTGTAGTTGACCGCGAACTCCCTGAAAAAGGGGTCCGTGTTCCACCGCTTGCTGTTGATGACGTAATTGATCAGTCCACCGAGGAATGCGATGTCCGAGCCCGCGCGGATCTGCACGTGCAGGTCCGCCATGGCACTGGTGCGGGTGAAGCGGGGGTCGACGTGGACGAGCTTCGCGCCGTTCAGCTTCGCCTTCATGGGCCAGCGGAACGCCACTGGGTGGCACTCCGCCATGTTCGACCCCATGACCACGAAGCAGTCGGTGTGCTCGAGGTTGCGCGGATACAGCGTCGCCGCGCCGCGACCGAACCGTGTCCCCAGACCGGGGACGCTAGAGCTGTGTCATATCCTGGCCTGATTCTCGATGGCGACGACCCCCAACCCGCGCCAGAACTTCTGGCACACGTGGTTGAACTCGTTGTCCAGCGTCGCGCCACCGAGCGCGAACACTGCGGGGCTCATGTTCACGAGCTTCCCGTTGGGGAGCTTCTCGATGAACGTGTCGTCGCGCGTCTTCTTGATCAGCTCGGCCACGCGGTCCATGGCCCACTCGAGCTCCACGACGTCCCAATCCTTGGCGCCGGGCTTGCGGTGCAGGACTTTGGTGGCGCGGTTCGGGTTCATGTGGAGCTGGTAGATCGCCGCACCCTTGGGGCAGAGGGTGCCTTCGTTGTGCGGGCTGCGGGGATCGCCTTCGATGTTCACGATCTTGCCGTCGACGGTGTGGATGAGGGTCGCGCACCCGACGGAACAGAACGGGCAAATGCTTGGCGTGGTCTTGGCGTCTTTGATGCGCAGCGCTTGCGCTCGCGCTTCCGCCGGCGCCAGTGTCACGCCCAGCCCGACCAGGCCGCCGATCGCCGTTCCCGCGCCGGCGCTGGCGGTGAGCCGCAAGAAATCACGTCGACCGACCTGCATACAGTCCCCTCCGCGCTCGAGATAGAGGTGGGTGCGCGAAGCTTTCGAGCCGACTGCCCGGATGATATAGGGACAGGATTCGGGGGGCGCAACCCCCGTCAAGCACGCGGCGCCCTGAATTCGCGAGGGGGTGGCGGTACCGGTGCGGTCGGTCTAGTCTACCGGATGCTAGAACTCCCAGCGCTCACGCCCGAGTATTTCGAGATCCTCGTGGTGCGCGAGCTGCGGAAAGTCGGCCTCGAGGTGTCGGCCTTGAGCGTCCATCGACGCTCGACCCAGGTACACGCCGAGCCCGGCTATCTCCTTGAACTCAAAGGCGTAGTGAGCCGAGGTGACTGGCAGCGCCTGGCGCTCATCGGTTGTCGGCGACAGGAGGCGCTCATCGGGCGCCCCGAGATCGAATCCTTCAGAGAGCACGTCACGGAAGCGGGTGGCGAGGTCGGGATCCTCTTTGCCACGGCGGCCTTCGCGCCGGAAGCGTTGCGCGCCGCCCAAGACTGTGCCCTCGCCCTGCTGCGCGTTACGGACGGGCGAACGGCGTTCGACACGAGCGGGTGGGGCACACCCGGGCATTATCCTGCCTGGCTCCCCGCCTACTGCGCCCAGTTCGTCGGTCGCGACATCGCGGGTCAGCCGCACTACCGGCTGCTCGAAACCGGGCAGGGTGACCTGATTCTGGATCAGCTCCGGACAGCGAGCAGGGAACCGGATCCATAGCTGGGCGCTGAAAAAGGGATTGCAGCCCTCGGCCGCGGAGTGCGCGAGTGAACTCGCGGCTCGGCCTCTGCCCGTAAACGGGCGTGGCTCCTCCGCTTCAGCGGAAGGGGCCGAGTCGCGGCTTCAGCCGCGCATCGGGGACGTCACCAAGATTCGTCAGCAGCCTGACCGAGAAAGGGGCTCACGATGGCGGAGCCGGGACGCCAGAAGGACGCGATGGATGTGCTCCAGGCCTGGGTGGACGATTACAACGCCCGCGCCCGGCCCGAGATTCCGCTCGGCTCGGCGGGTGAAGCCGGCGGGGCCCAGCTGCGACTGAAGTACACTCCGGTCGAGGGCGAGGCGTCGATCCTGCACATGGTCGCCGTCAGCCGGAATGGTCGCGCCAGCATCCTGGTCCAGCGATTCGAGGGACCCAGCGCCGAGACGGCGGTGCAGGCGGGAATGTGGGCCAGCACGCAGCTCGGCCGCAGGCCCGCCGTGTGAGCGCGTCCCACCGCTCCCCGGTGGCCGCGTCAACCGATGCGTCCATTTGGGAGCTGGGCACGCTGGGCGGCGCGGTCAGCCAGGCGAAGGCAGTGAACCGGCGCGGCCACGTCGTGGGCACCAGCCGGGACAGCTTGGGGCGGAGCCGGGCGTTCCTGTGGAAAGAGGGCTCAGGGATCGTCGACCTGCGCCCCTCAACGGGCGTGAACAGCTCCGCGAACGACATCAACGAGCTGGGCGACATCGTGGGCGGCGGTGATACCGGTTTTGCCGCGTTTCACGCCTACCTGCTGTCCGAGGGCACGAGCTTCGATCTCGGCACGCTTGGCGGGAACGAAAGCGAAGCGCTGGCGGTGAACCGGCGGGGACAGGTCGCGGGGCACGGCCGGATCGGAGGAGGAGGGGCGCTCACCAAGCACGCCTTCTTCATCGCCGAGCCCGGCAGGATGCTCGACCTCGGGACTCTGGGCGGGGCGACCAGCATCGCGCACGATGTGAACGACCTGGGTGAGGTCGTGGGCTTTTCCGAGACGACCGTTGGCCAGCCTCACGCCTTTCTCTGGACGGCCACGGGCGGGATGCGGGATCTCGGCACTCTCGGGGGAGCCGCGAGCATGGCGCTGGGAATCAACAACCGGAGCGAGGTCGTGGGTGGTTGCGGTCACGCGTTCCTATGGAGCGAGCCGGCCGGCATCGTCGATTTGGGAACGCTCGGCGGACGGACGAGTTGTGCCAGCGACATCAACGATCTCGGCTGCATCGTGGGAGTGAGCCAGACTGGGCAAGCCGATCGCCGGGGTCTTCCCGTCACCCACGCGTTTCTCCGGACGCCGGACGGGACAATGGTGGACCTGGGCACCCTGGGGGGCGAGCACAGCTCCGCCGCCGCGGTCTCGGAGGAAGAAGGCGGCACTCTGTGGGTCGCAGGACATAGCCATGACGCGTCGGCGCGCCTGTGCGCCGTCCTCTGGGCGGTGCGCCTGCGGTCTTGACTGTACTGGCTCGCAGTCTTGACTGGACTGGCTCAGGGATGTCCCTTACTCTCGACGGAAGGTGTTTACGCCCAACCGGAGGTGGAGGCAACGTGAGAACCGCGAAGCTGGCCCTGATGCTCGGCGCCGTAGCATGCGTGCCGTGCGCTGCGCAGTCCCAGACGCCCAAGCCTGCGAAGGTGAAGATTACGGCGCCGGCCAACGGCGCCACAGTCAGCGGGCCCGTGAAAGTCACGCTTCAAGTGACCGGCGTGGAGATCGTTCCCGCTACGGATGAGCGACCTGGCACGGGGCACCATCACCTGTTTGTGGATCACGACGTGACGCCTCTCAACGACACGATCCCGCGCGGCGTGACCGGGATACTCCACCTGGGCCGGGGTCAGACCGAGTTTGTGCTCGATTCTCTGAAGCCCGGTCCCCACCGGGTGATCGCCGTGGTCGCCGATTGGAAGCACGTTCCCCTGAAACCGCCCGTTGTGGACAGTGTGCGGTTCACGGTGAAGTAGCCTCCCTCAACGCGAGGAGCGCGCCCGCTTCGTGGCCTATCGCAAGGGGCCGGGGGGAGCGGAGCCGTGCGCATACTTAAGGGCCGCCTCGGTGCGGTTCTTGACGCCCAACTTCGAAAACAGATGCTGCACGTGGAACTTGACCGTGTTGTCCGAGAGGCCGAGGCGCTCGGCGATCTGCGGGTTGGTGAGTCCCCCGGCGACGAGGCTCCAGACCTCGCGCTCCCGCGGCGTCAAGTCTCCCGGGGTACCGGCGCCCCGGCCTTCGATCCAGCGGCGCGCCGCCTGCGGGAAGACCAGCTGGCCCCCGTGGACCTGCCGGATTGCGGTGAGCGTCTGTTGCGGGGGTTCGGTTTTGAGGGCGAGCCCGTCCGCGCCGGCGTCGAGCGCTGACCGGAGCGACTCGCCGTCGTTGTAAGCCGTCAGGACCAGCACCTTGGGCGCGGCGGGGCGGTGCCGCAGCGCGGTGATCACCTCGGTGCCCTTGATGCTCGTCAGCTCGAGGTCGAGCACTACCACGTCGGGCTTGTGCTGTTGTACCAGCTTCACGACCTCGGTGCCGTCCGTGGTCCACGCGGCCACCTTCATATCAGGCTCGCCCTCGAGCAGGGCCCGAAGCCCCTCAAGCACGATCGCATGGTCGTCCGCCAGCAACACCCGGATCATGTCGCGCGATTCACTCGGCCGGCAGGGTGACCGTCAGCGACGTCCCGCGACCGGGCGCGCTGTCGACCGCGAAGGTGCCGCCCAGCATCTCGACGCGATCCTGAATTCCCCGCAGCCCGAAGTGCCCGCCCTCCACCCCTACGTCCTCCTCGCTCGCCAGCACCCGTTGGGGATCGAACCCCTTGCCGTCGTCCGAGACGATCAGGGCGAGGGAGCTGCCGCGCCGCTCGACGGTCAGGCGCTGCCCCGCCGCTCCGGAATGCCGGTGGCCGTTGGCCAGGGCCTCCTGGAGGATGCGGTAGATCGCGATCTTGGTCGGCAGGGCGCAGTCACCGAGGTCGGCCGGCAGGTCGAGCTCGATCGCCTGGTCGGTGAGGGTCTCGTGCTGTACGGCGAGCCCTTCGATGATCTCGCCGAGAGCGCGGCGCTCGAAGCCCGGCGGCCGAAACACGCCGATGAAGTTGCGGATCTCGCCGAGGGCGCGTTCCAGCAGCTTCACCGCCTGCCCGGCCCGCTGCTGCGCCGTGGCATCTCCGGCGAGCGAGCGGTCGAGCACCTGGAGCTGGGACAGGGCCGCGAAGATGTCCTGCACCGGCCCGTCGTGCATGTCGAGCACGATCCGCTGCAGCTCCCGCTCGCTCGTTGCTAGGAGACGCCGCGAGGCGGCGCGGGCTTCAGCGTCCCGCGGGGCCGTCACGATCCACCACGTACGCCTCCATGGCGAAATACTCGGGCAGGCCCAGGCGGTCCGCCCGGGCCGCCGTTTCGATGTTGCGGGCCTCGACCCGCTGCCAGAACTCGCGATCGTCGTGACCGCCGGGGAACGGCGCGGTGTCCTTCTGGGATTGGTGCTTGAAGATGGCGAAGATCTTGGCCCGCAGCTCGTCCTGCGACAGCGGCACCAGCACGTCCGCGTCGGTGATGGGCCACTCCTGCCAGGCGCCGCGGTACAGCCAGACCTGCGGCCGCGAGGCGGGATAGCCCTCGAGGGCCCGCTCCACGGCCGCTTTGCACATGCGGTGCGTGCCGTGCGGATCGGACAGGTCGCCCGCGACGAACACGAGGTCGGGACGCACTTCCTCGAGCAGGGCGCGCACTAGCGCGACGTCCTCCGGTCCGATCGGGCGCTTCTGGACCTCGCCCGTCCGGTAGAAAGGCAGGTTGAGGAACCGCGCCGCCCCGCGCGGGAGGCCCACCGACTCGAGGGCCGAGATCGCTTCCGACTCCCGGATCATTCGCTTCAGCTCTTGGACCACGGGCAGGTCGATCCCGCCGGGTCCCTTGCGCTCGAAGCTCGCCTCCACCTGATCGCGCACGCGTCGCACCGCCGCGCGGTCGATGCCCAGCGTGTCGGCGGCCCGTTCGACGAAGTCGAGCTGACGCTGCACATCGTGGTCAAACACGGCGATGTTGCCGCTCGTCATGTAGGCGACGAGGATCGCGTTCTCGTTCTCCCACAGCTTGCGCAGGATCCCGCCCATCGAGATCACGTCGTCGTCCGGGTGCGGCGAGAAGACGAGGATACGTTGACGCGAGGGCAGCTTGCGGCGCCCGCGGACCTTGTCCCGCAGCCGGTTGAACACCAGCCCGTTGACCGGCCCCGGCGCGCCGTGCTTGGCGAGCAGCGGGCTCAGATGGTTCTCGGAGTAGTCTCGCGCGGTGAGCTTCAGCACCGCCTTGCCTGCCTGCTCGGCGAGCCACACGACGGCGCGCTCGGTCATGGCCGGCGTCCACTCGACGGGCTCGAGGAGCCAGGGGGTCTTGATCCGCGTGAGGTCCGCCGCCGCGGCCAGGTCGAGATAGGCCGCCGCGTTGGGGTGTCCCTGCAGGAAGGTGGCGGCGACGTCGGCCGACGCCTCGCCTTCGACCGCGCGCCGCACGATCTCGGCCTTGTGCTCGCCGGTGGCGATGAGGGCCATTTCGCGGGCCTGGACGATCGTGGCCACGCCCATCGTGATCGCTTCGCGCGGGACGTTATCTTCGCCGAAGAAGTCCGCCGCCGCGTCCCGCCGCGTGACGGTGTCGAGCGTCACGAGCCGCGTGCGCGAGTCCGCCGACGAGCCGGGCTCGTTGAAGCCGATGTGCCCGCTCTTGCCGATCCCCAGGATCTGGAAGTCGATCCCGCCCGCCTCGACGATCGCGCGCTCGTACGCCGCGCAGTGCTCGGCCACGCGCTCGCGCGGCGTGCTGCCGTCGGGGATGTGCACGTTCTCCGACTTGATGTTCACGTGGGCGAACAGGTTCTCCCACATGTACCGCCGGTAGCTGTGCGGGCTGTCGGGCGGCATCGGGTAGTACTCATCGAGGTTGAACGTGACGACGGCCGAGCAGTCCAGCTCACCGGCCTGGTGCCGCCGGATTAGCTCGCGGTAGATGCCGAGGGGCGTGCTGCCGGTGGCGAGTCCGAGGACGCAGCGGCCTTTCGCGGCCACCTCGCGCCGGATGGTCTCGACGATGCGCTCCGCGAGGAGCGCGGCGAGGTCGTCGTGGTCGGGGACCACGAGCGTGCGGATGCGCTCGCGCTCGCGCGGGCCCTCGATCGCGGCCCGCTGGACCGGCTCCGTCCGAGCCGCCGCGGGAGGATGGGCGTCGCGGCCCATCAGCCGGTGTTCCTCATCGGTAGTAGACGGCGTAACATAAAGGAAGAATACGTCAGCCAGCGAAAACCTGCCAAAGGGGTGGAGCCGACGGCGCAGCCTGTTGCGCCGACGCTACCCGGCCGCGCTGCGCGTTGCTTGACGCCACCGACCAGATATCGCATATGTAGTGCGCGCCCCCCATTGCAGCTGGATGTACGGTCGTGACCGGCGCCGGCCGCACGTGTCGACCGCCGCGGCGCTTCCGTGCGCCCCTATGGAGCCTCGGTGAGCGGACCAGAGACTTTCGTGGAGGGCAGACGCGAGATTCTGCGGCAGGCCAGCATGGCGCTCGGCGGCCGGCCCGTCACCGTGTGGGAGGTGTCAGCCGGCGCCGAGCTCGAGCCTCAAGTCTCGAGTGACCCCACCCCCGGCTACCATGACAGCAAGCTCGACGTCGACGCCACGCTGCGGCGCTGGGGCATCCACATCGTGCAAGGCAGCCGCTTCGTCGGGGCGCGCGCCGGCGAGGGGCATTGGGTCGTCGCGCCACTGCGCTCCCGCCCGCCGGCCCCCCCGCCCGAAGGGCGGGAGCGCCGCAGCCGGGAGCGCCTCACCCTCGAGCTCGCCGGGCTCTGCCTCGGCCTGCTGGACCGACGCGAGGTACCCGCCACCCCCTTCGCCAAGCACCTCGATCCGCTGCAGGACCTCGCCACCCTGCCGGGGATTATCGCCCACGAAGTCTCGAACCCGCTGACCGCGGCCCGGGCCGGCCTCCAGCTCGCCATGGAAGCGCTCGGCCGCTGGACCGAAGTCGCCGCCGCGCGGCGGCTCGAGATGCTCGACGAGCTCGGTCAGGTGGTCGACGACATCGACCGGGGCATCAACTTCCTGCGCGCCATCAAGGACCGCGCCCGCGGCACGCTGGCGCGCTCGGAGCGGTTCGACGCCGTGCGCGTGGTCCGCTCCTGCTGCACGCTCGAGAGCCGCGTGCTCCGGGATAAGAAGCTCCCCCTGGAGTTCGATTCCACGCTCGACGAGGTCTATCTCAAGGGCGATCCCAACGCGCTCTACGACATGCTGGTGAACTTGGTCCGCAACGCCGCCGATGCGAGCGCCGGCCGGCCCGCGCCGATCCGGGTGGGTCTCGAGCAGGTGGGCGCATCGCTGCGGCTCACCGTGCGCGACGAGGGCGCGGGGATCCGCGCCGAAGACCTCGAACGCATCTTCGAGCCGGGGTTCACCACCAAAGAGTTTGGGGAGGGGAGCGGGATGGGTCTCGTCGTGGTGCAGAGCGTCGTGCGCACCATGTTCGCGGGCAGTATCCAGGTGGAGTCCCGGCCGGGTGGCGGGACGACCGTCACGGTGAACCTCCCCGTCCCGCCGCAACGCTCGGCGGACGCTCGCCGGTCGGGGGAGCCGTCCGCGGCCTAACGGGTTGAGCCTGCCGCGCGTAACGTAGAGAACACGCACTTCCTGTGAGGGCTGCTCCCGTGAACGGCTTCCGTCCCACTGCGGCAAGCGTCCTGCTCGCCGCGCTCGCCCCCCTCGCTCCGCTGCACCGACCGCTCGCCAGCCAGACGCCCACCGTTGACACGAGCGGTGCCGGCGCTCTCATCGACCAGGGGCTGACTCACTCGCAGGTGATGCCGAACCTGCAGTACCTCACCGACGTGATCGGGCCGCGCCTGACCGGCTCACCCGCCGCCCGCGCCGCCAACGACTGGACGATGGCCCGGTTCAAAGAGTACGGGCTCGACGCCCGCCTCGAGCAATGGAATTTCGGCGGCACCTGGACGCGCGGGCCGATGTGGATGCGGATGACTGCCCCGCGCTTACACGATGTCGCGGCCGCGAGCTGGGCCTGGGCGCCCGGCACCAGCGGCAAGACGGTGAACGGGCCGGTCGTGCGCATCGATGCCAGCACGCCCGAGAGTCTCGACGCCAACAAGGGGAAAGTGAAGGGCGCGTGGGTCATGCTGCGCGCGCCTTCCTTCGTGTGGAACAACGACGGCCCGCCCATGGCCGCCGCCGACTCCGAGCGGCAGCGGGCGGCGTTCCGGGGCTTGTTCGGCGGCGGGCAGCGCCTCGATTCCGCCGCACGGGCGCGGCTCACGCAGTTCAACACCGACCAGCCGTTTGTGTTGCGGAATTCCGCGGCGTTGGGGATCCTGCTCGATGGCGGCAAGGAGCAAGACCTGCTGAACATGAGCGGCTCGCCGACCCGGGTGCTGCCGCTCCCTCAGGTGGTCGTGGCGCACGAGGACTACGCGCTGCTCGACCGGCTGCTCGGGGCGGGCGTGACACCGCGCCTCGAGGCGAACATCCAGAACACGCTGAGCATGAAGGACTCGGTACCGCAGTGGAACACGGTCGCCGAGATCAGGGGCAGCGCGCACCCGGGGCAGGTCGTGATTGTGGGCGCGCACCTCGACTCCTGGGACCTGGGGACGGGCGCCACCGACAACGGCACCGGCTCCATGGCCACCCTCGAGGCGGCCCGAATCATCGCGCAGTCGGGGCTCAAGCCCAAGCGCACGATCCGCTTCATTCTCTTCACGGGGGAGGAGCAGGGCCTCATGGGGTCGCGCAAGTACGCCGAGGCGCACGCCCCGGACGCGGACTCCATCCAGGCGGTGATCGTGCTCGACAACGGCGCGGGAGCGATCACCGGGATGGCGCTCCAAGGCCACCTCGAGTCATACGCGCTATGGCGCATGCTGCTGGCCCCGGTCCACCGCCTGAACGCAGACACCATCAACGACGCCGTCAAGGGGGGCACGGACCACCTGTCGTTCATCCCTTACGGAGTGCCGGGGTTCAACTTCAACCAGATCACTCGCGGCTATAACCACACCCATCACTCCCAGTCGGATACCTACGACAAGGCGATCGCGGCAGACCTGATGCAGGCGTCCAGCGTGATGGCGGTCTCGGCCTTCGAGCTGGCGAACCTGCCGGACATGCTGCCGCGCTGGGAGAAGCGGCTGCCGGTTCAGCCGATCGTGGCCGCAACCGTGTCGCCCGAGCTACTGCGCGGCCACTAGCGCCTCGAGGTCGAGTGGCCGGGTGTACATGACGAGCGTTCCGTCAGGTGCACGCGGCCATTCGCTTTCCGGACGGTCGCGGTACAGCTCGACACCGTTGCCGTCGGGGTCGCGTAGATACACGGCTTCGCTGACGCCGTGGTCGGCCGCCCCTTCGAGCGGGATTCCGGCGTCGATCACCCGTCGCACGGCCGCCGCGAGAGCCTGCCGATCGGGGAACAGGACGGCGAAGTGGTACAAACCGGTGGTGCCGGGAGCGGGAGCCGGGGCTCCCCGGCCTGCCCAGGTGTTGAGGCCGATGTGGTGATGATAACCGCCGGCTGAGAGGAACACGGCATCAGCCCCGTACCGCGTCGTCACTTCGAAGCCGAGCACCTCCCGATAGAACGCAAGCGCGCGGTCGAGATCGGCTACGGTCAGATGTACGTGGCCGATGCGGGTGGCGGGGTGGATCATATTGCGGATTTCGGATTTCGGATTTCGGATTTCGGATTGTGGATGGCGGATTGGGCGCGTCGCGGCGGATTCCGCCATCCGCAATCCGCCATCCGCAATCCGCAATTAGATTTCGTGACATGAACGCCACTCCCAAGATACCGGTTCCCGTCAACGAGCCCGTGCTCTCCTACGCCCCCGGCACGTCCGAGCGGCTCGAGTTGAAAAAGGCCCTCAAAGATCTCTCCTCCCACCAACCGGAGATCCCGCTGGTGATCGGCGGCAAGGAGGTCCGCACCGGCAAGACCGTCGACGCCGTGATGCCCCACTGCCATCACCACGTGCTCGCCAAGGTGCATCAGGCAGGGCCGGCGGAGGTGCAGGCGGCGATCAAGGCGGCGGGCGAAGCGTGGCACGACTGGTCTACCTGGGAGCTCGGGCGGCGCGCCGCGGTCTTCCTCAAGGCGGCCGATCTACTCGCCACCCGCTACCGCCCGATCGTGAATGCGGCGACCATGCTGGGCCAGTCGAAAACGGCGCACCAGGCGGAGATCGATGCCGCCTGCGAGCTGATCGACTTCTTCCGCTTCAACCTGCACTTTGCGGAGCGCCTGTACGCCGAGCAGCCGATCTCCGCGCCCGGCACATGGAACTACCTCGACTACCGCCCGCTCGAGGGGTTCGTATACGCGATCACCCCGTTCAACTTCACCTCGATCGGCGGCAACCTGCCGACATCGCCCGCGATCATGGGGAACACGGTCGTCTGGAAGCCTGCGGCGACCGCGGTCTTCTCCAACTATTTCATCCTCAAGCTGCTCGAAGAGGCCGGCTTGCCTCCGGGGGTCATCAACTTCGTGCCCGGCCCCGCGGTTCAGACCTCGGACACTCTCCTCCTCGACCGCAGCCTCGCCGGCATACATTTCACGGGCTCGACGGAGGTGTTCCAGGCGCTTTGGAAGCGGGTAGGCGAGCGCCTCTCGAGCTACGCTGGCTACCCTCGGCTCGTGGGCGAGACCGGCGGCAAAGACTTCATCCTGGCGCACGCCAGCGCCGACGCGGACGCCCTCGCCACCGCCATCGTGCGGGGAGCGTACGAGTACCAGGGACAAAAGTGCAGCGCCGCTTCCCGCGCGTACGTGCCGGCCACGCTGTGGCCCAAGGTACGCGACCGGGTGCTCGCGATGCTTGCGGAGGTGAAGACGGGCGATCCGGCCGACTTCCGGAACTTTATGGGCGCCGTGATCGACCGAAAGGCGTTCGACAAGATCAAGGAGTATCTCGAGGCCGCGACGCACGCCCCCGGCGTCAAGATCCTCGCCGGAGGCGGCACCAACGATACCGACGGTTACTTCATCGAGCCGACGCTCATCCAGACCGACGACCCCACCTATCGCACGATGTGTGAGGAGATCTTCGGCCCCGTGCTGTCGCTGTACGTGTATCCCGAGTCCCACTGGGCGGAGACCCTCCGGCTCGTCGACCAAACCTCTCCCTACGCGCTCACCGGCGCGATCTTCGCGCAGGACCGGCGTGCCGTGGAGGATGCGCAGCGGGCGCTCCGGTTCGCCGCCGGGAACTTCTACGTGAACGACAAGCCCACGGGCGCCGTCGTCGGACAGCAGCCGTTCGGCGGCGCCCGCGCCAGCGGCACCAACGACAAGGCCGGCAGCCTCCTCAACCTCATCCGCTGGGTGAGCCCGCGCGCGGTGAAAGAGAACTTCATCCCGCCACGGAGCTTTAGCTACCCGTTCATGGCCGAGCCGTGACCGACCGCCGCACCGCTCGCCCCCCCATCCTCGTATTCGTGATGGGCGGCGCGTTCCTGCTGTTGGTCACATCGCTCCTGATCGGATCCCTCACCAAGCCCGAATATCCCCCCTTCGCGTTGTCGGCCGCGTCACCTGTCGCCGTGGGCGACTCGCTCGTCGGCCCCGCGACGTACACGCTGGACGCCTCCGCCACCGACCGGTGGCGCCGCTTCGATTTCGGCAGGAACGCTGTCGTGGAGGCGGGGCCGTGGGACGTGGCCTTCCGCCGGTTCCACTTGATCGCCGCCCCGGGCGGGGGGATCGTCGACCTGGGGCAGGTGCCGTTCGACTCCGTGGTCGAGCTCCCCGTGGCCAGCTACGCCGCCAATGCCTCGGCGCCGGACACGACGAACCCGGCCGTCGGGAAGTGGTACGAGTACAGCATGCTCAGCCACTTGCTCACCTCGAAGCATCATGTCTACGGCGTGCGGACGCCGCCCGGCAAGTACGCGAAGCTCGAGCTGCTCGCCTATTACTGCCGTGACGCGGGCACGGCGTGCATCACGTTCCGCTACGCCTATCAGGGAAACGGGACACGCCGGGTCGCGCGCTAACAAGAAGCCCCCGGCCGCTGGGCGCGACCGGGGGCCGAGGTTGTCGGCGCGAATCAGCGGGTCACTTGGGCGGCAGGATCTTGAACATCCCCGTGCCGCACACCGGACACACACCTTTTAAGGCGGGCCGGCCGTTCGCCATCTTGACCTGCTGAGCGTTCGAAATCTTCCGCTTCGCCTTGCACTTCACGCAGTACCCTTCGTCCGCGGCCATCGGGGCTTTGCCAGCCTTCGCCATGTCGCTCCTCCGTTCGGGGGCAGGGGCAAGGGGCCGGGGGACGCTCGGTCGGGGTTGCACGGGCGGCTCTCCCCGCCCCCCGCCCCCGGGGCCCCCCCGCCCAGGACGGTGACAACATAATACCCCTCGCTTAAACCGTGGGAGCGAGCCCTGCGGGGGCGGCGTCGCTGAAGCCGTTGCGCTTGTGAGTTCCGTCACAAAACGGCTTGGTCGCCGAGCCTCCACAGCGGCACAGGACAACGACTTCCGCAGGCCGGCCGTCCTTGCGGGGGGGCACGGGCAGCTCCCGGCCGTCCTGGGTTACGATCTTGACGGGCCCCTCGACGATGAGCGGGCCGTTGGGTTTCGGGGTGATACGGGTGACGTCGGGCATGGCTCAACTATAACCACGCCCGCCGCAGCGGCGGGGTGTTGCAGTCGTGCCTCATTGACGGGCGCTCGACAAATGCACAAACTGCACATGGCCTGGGAGAGGATCGCTCGGATCGAGGGAGGGACCGCACGCCCGATCTCACCGGCGACACCGCCCAGGCCGTTGCACGTCCGGAATCGCCCAATCGGCGGCGCGCGCGCCAGCGCTGGCTTGCCCGGGGAACGTGCTCCCGAAGGCGAGGGTATCCTTTCAGGCGCCCTCGATGCGAACCCTCTCACTGGTCTTCCTGTCGTGTGCCGCGCTCGCGTGCGTCTCCGAGCACGGCCCCCTCACCAACCGCATGGCCCAGTCGAGCACGCGCTACCTCACACGGGCAGCGCGCCAGCCCGTGAGCTGGCAGCCGTGGGGGCGCGAGGCGTTCGCGCTCGCCGCACGGCTCGACCGACCGGTATTGCTCTACGTCGGCGCCGACGAATGCCGCTGGTGCGCTGTCATGGACCGGGAGGTGTACGGCGATCCCGCGCTGGGGGCGATGATCGACTCGTTGTTCGTGCCGGTGCGAGTGGACCGCGATGAGCGGCCCGACGTGGCCCGGCGCTACGAGGCGGCTGTGCAGTGGCTCGCCGGCCTGCGGGGCTATCCCGTCACCGCGTTTCTGACCCCGGACGGCTCTGCGTTCTTCGGGGGCACCTACTTCCCAGCCGACGATCCGGTCACCGGACGGGGCCTGAAGCAGCTCCTCCCTGAAGTCGCCAAGAGCTACCGTGAGCAGCGCGGCGTCATCCTGCAGCGCGCGGCCCTGGTGCGGCAGCTCGCCGTGACGCATGCCGAGCGGGCGCGCGGCTTGCTGCAGCGTGCGGCGGTGGCGTCGCAGGTCGCCGCGGTGCGCACCACCTTCCAGGCCGCGGCCGGCACGCACGCCGCTCTGGGCAGCTTCATGCACACCCAGGCGGTGAGCTTGCTGCTTGCGACGTACGGGCGTACCGGCGATTCGAGCTACCTGAACGCCGCACGCACCGTGCTCGATTTCATGGTCGACTCGGGGGAGGCCGTGACCGCCGACATTGCGCGGGACGACCCACCGAGCCTGGTGCGGGCGGGGCTCGTGCGCAACCTGGCGGTCGGCTGGGCCCTGACGGGAACGCCGCGCTACCGCGACGCCGCCCGGTTCGCGCTGCAGCGCCTGGCACGCGAGCTGGGCCCCGCGATCGACGGCACCGTCTTCGCCGACCGCGAGGCGTACGTGATCGGGTCGGTTTTGGAGGCGGCGCCCGCAGTGGGCGACTCGGCCGCGGCGCAGCGCGCGCTGGGCGCGCTCGACGCCCTGCTGCGGCGCGCGTACGCGCGCCGGCGCGGTGTGCGACACACCAGCGGCGGCGCGGGGGTGTATGGCCTGTTACAGGACCAGGTGCAGCTGGCCGGCGCCTGCCTCGCGGCCTACGGTTATAACGGCAGGCGGCGTTACCTCGACGTCGCCCAGGATCTGGTCGAGGTGCTCGATCGGGACTTCGCTGACTCGATTGGGGGCGGGTACTTCGATGCCGTCGTGACCGATCCGGCGGCGCCCGCGCTTCCGGACCGCGCCAAGCCGGTGCTCGACGATCTGCTCCCCGGGGCGAACGCTTGGGCGGCGCGGGTGCTGCTGCAGCTCGCCGAAGCCACGAGCGACGCCCGTTATCGCCGGCGCGCCGAGGCGACCCTCGAGGCATTCGCGGGGGCGTTGGCCGGCGAAGGGGTGCGCGCGTCGAGCTATCTCCTCGCCGCGCAGCACGTGCTGGCCGCGCGCTAGTCGACCGGTTCCGTCGCGAAACACTGCTGCGCTCCCGCTCCGCGAGTTCCCTCTGGCGCACCGTGCAGCGTCCGTGCTAGCGTGACGCCCTGATCTCCATGCAGGTCCTACGGATGTGAGGGGGAACCCCTCCGACACGGAGGTGGTGGCCCGCGTGCTTGGCGGCGATCGCGAGGCGTTCGGTCTCGTGATCCGCCGCTACGAAACCGGCTTGCTGCGGTTCGCGACGCGCATGCTGGGCAGCCGCGACGTCGCGGCGGACGCCGTGGCCGAGGGCTTGGTCCGGGCGTACCGCCACCTCGCGAGCTGCCGGGATCCGTCGCGGCTGCGCACGTGGCTGTATCGCATCGTCGCGAACCGGTGCAAGAGCTACCTGTCGCGGCGAGGCGTCGGGGACGTTCCGCTGGAGGAGGCACCGCCCGTGGCCGACTCGACGGACAACGAGGCATCCCTCGAGCGCGCAGAGCAGTTGGCGCTCGTGGCGCAGGCCCTCGCCCGGCTGTCGCCGGACAAGCGCGAGGCGTTCGTGCTGAAGCACGTGGAGGGGCTGAGTTATCAGGAGATGGCTGCCGTGACCGGCGAGCGCATCCCGACGTTGAAGATGCGCGTGCATCGCGCGCGCGAAGCGCTGTTGCAGGTATTGGAGGACCACGCATGAACTCAATCGATCCGAGAATTCATCAGGCGCTCGATGGCGAAATCGCCCGCGAGAGCCTGCCGCCCGAGTTGCGGCGCGTGGTGGATCGGCTGGAGAGCGCAGCGGCGTTGCTCGCGGCGGCTTTCCCTCCCCAAGGTGCGGGGCTCGAGCCGCGGGTGATGGCCGCCGTCCGGCGGCCGGCGCCGTCGGGGGAAAGGGTGCGACGGCTGCTCCGCTGGTTCGCCACTCCGCAGGCGGTCACCTTCCGGATTCGGCCCGCGTGGAGCCTGGCGCTCGCCGCCGCCATCGTGCTCCTCACGCTGGTCCCCGCTGAGGAACGGGGCCCGGCGCTCGGCGAGCACGAGGGCATCGCTCAGTTCGTCGGGCGCTTCCCCGACGCTCACTCGGTGCACGTGGCGGGCTCGTTCAACGACTGGCGCACCGGCACGATTCCGCTCGAAGACCGCGATCACGACGGGGTGTGGCGTGCGACGGTCGTCCTTCCCACCGGAGCCTACGAGTACATGTTCGTCGTGGATGGCGAGCGCTGGGTGCCGGACCACTGGGCCGACCGCCTCGTGGAGGACGACTTCGGGCGCGAGAACTCCATCGTGATTGTCCGGGCCACGTGGCGTTGAGACCTGGTCTCATCCTGGTGCTGCTCGCCAGCCCGCTCGCGGCGCAATCCGAGCGCGATCGGCTCGAAGGCCGCGTGCCGGCCGCCGCGATCCCCACGGTAGATTCGCTGGTGCAGCTGGCAACGCGGGAGGACCTGCCGACCGAGCCGCTGGTGCAGAAGGCGCTCGAGGGTGGGGCGAAACACCAGCCGGCCGGCCGTATCGCGGCGGCTGCGCAGGCGATGCTCGGTCAACTGCGTGACGCGCGGGCGCTGCTGGTGCGGGCGGGCGATGCGCCGCCGGCGACCGCCGCCGAAGTGACGACGATCTACGCAGCGCTCAAGCGGGGTCTCCCTGGGCCTGTGGTGGAGCGGATCGTGGCGGCCCTGCCGCAAGAGCCGCGCGGATCGGCCCTGCACGCCGTCGCCGACCTGGCGACCCACCACTTCGAGCCCGACTCGGCCGCGGCGCTGATCATCGACGCCGCGCGGCAGGGGCTCCGGGGCGAGCGGCTGCTGGATGTTTCCACCGCCGTGCTGCACGAGATGCAGCGAGGTCACTCCCGGGTGGAAGCAGTGGCCGTCGTGCGGCGCCAGCTGCCCAACGTGCCGTCGCCCCCGAAGCCCGCCAGGGCGAGCGTGGCAGGGGCGCGGCGGCCCGGGACGACAACGCTGCCTCCGCCCTGATCGATGCGCCCGGGAAGGCCCCGACGTTGCAGGATGAAACTGACCGGATGGGGGACGGCGCGACGCCGCGCCCCGTGACGACGTGGTGCGGTAGCGGGTCTCAACGGTGAAGCGAGCCAGGGTGGCTCGCGCGATCCCTCTGGAGGTACTCCCACATGATTCGTCGCACGCTCCTCACGCTGGCGTTGCTCGCTGCTCCGGCGATCGTCGTGGCGCAGCAGCCCTCGCCGATGCAGGGCCAGGCGCCGGCGACCGACACGTCGAAGGCGAAGCCCGCCAAGAAGGGCACCAAGAAGGCGGCGGCCAAGAAGCACGCGGCCAAGCCCGTAGCGAAGCCGGCGGCCAAGGACACCACCAAGATGCAGCCGTAGTTTTACGATGTGTAGTCGGCGTTGATCCGGACGTACTCCGGCGTCAAGTCGCACGTCCACACCATCGCCTCCGCGCGACCGAGGCCAAGGTCGATGCGGAGGCGGATGTTTTTCTGGCGGAAGATGGCGCGTGCCCGCTCCGGGTCGGGGTGGGCCGTCGCGCCGCGCTCGGCGAGCGTCAGCCACTCGCCGTTAGCGGCCGCCTGCAGCGTGAGCCGGTCGGTCGCCAGCGCCACTCCCGCCGCCCCCGCGGCGGCGAGGATGCGGCCCCAGTTGGGATCCGCGCCGTACACCGCCGTCTTCACGAGCGCCGATCGCGCGATGGCACGCCCGACCTCGCGCGCCGCCGCCTCGCTCGCGGCCCCGACCACCTGGATCTCGACGAGCTTGGACGCTCCTTCGCCGTCGAGTACGATGGCCAGGGCCAGCGTTTGGGCCACCTGCAGCACGGCCGCTTCGAACAGCTTCCACACCGCTCCGTCCCGTGCCGGGTCCACGCCCGAGGCTCCGTTGGCGAGCAGCAGCGCCGTGTCGTTGGTGCTGGTGTCGCCGTCCACCGAAATGGCGTTGAAGCTGCGGTCCGCGACCCGGCGCAGCAGGGGCTGCAACGCGGCGGGTTCGGCCACGGCGTCGGTCGTGAGGACGGCGAGCAGCGTGGCCATGTCGGGATGGATCATCCCGGCGCCTTTGGCGATCCCCCCGACGGTGACGATGCCCGCGGGCGTCTCCAAGCGCGCCGCGCAGTGCTTCGGCCGCGTGTCCGTGGTCATGATAGCGCGGGCCGCCTCGACGCCGCCGAGGGGGGTGAGGCGGCCCGCGGCCTCGCGCAGCGCTGCCGCGATCTGCGCGACAGGGAGCGGCACGCCGATCACGCCGGTCGAAAGCACGAGCGCGGTGCGCGGGGGGAGGGCCGCCGCCTGCTCGGCCGCCTGGGCCATCGTGCGGGCCGCGGCGAGCCCCTCCGGCCCCGTGCACGCGTTCGCGACACGCGCGTTCATCGCAACGGCGCGGATTCGGCCCGGTCGCTCCGAGAGCAGGTCGGCGTCGTACACCACAGGCGCGGCGCGCACGGCATTCTTGGTGAACACGCCGGCGGTGGCGCAGCTCGTCGTGGACACGAGCAATGCGACGTCGACCGCACCGTCGGCCTTGAGCCCGGCGGGAGCCGCCGCTGCCGTGAAGCCGCGCGCCGACGTCACCGACCCGTCGGGGACGGGTTCGAGCGAGGCGAGGCCTGGCGCGGGAGCGTACGTCATCGGCCGTCAAGATAGCCCGCGCGGGTCGCTTGTGTAACCGTCCGGGATTTCTTATCATAGCACAACCTTCCCGGGAGGCCCGTTCGATGTCGGAACCGTTCCTCAGCTCCGACGACTACGACGAACGCGCGCATCAGCTCTACAACGAAGGACAATACGACGAAGCGATCGAGGCCTTGCGAACCGGCCTCGGGATCTATCCCCATGCCGTGGAGCTCCACGTGGGGATGGGCTACGCGCGGCTCGCCCGTGAGGAGTACCTCTGGGCCCGTCGCGCGTTCGAGGAGGCGATCGGCCTCGACCCGGACCACGAAGACGCCCTGGCGGGCCTGGGCGAGGTGCTGCTCAAGTTCGGCGACCGCGGGCGGGCGGTGGCCTGCTTCGACCGGATCCTCGCCCTCGGGTTTCGCGACGATCACGATTTGATGCTCCAAGTCGGGCGTGCCCTGTTCCGCGAGGCCTTGCTCGACCAGGCGCGGCGGTTCTTCGAGGTCGCCCTCACGGCGCACCCCGATTCGGCGGAGGCAGCGGCGTGCGTGGGCTACGCGGCGCACCGCCTCACCGACGAAGGCGGCGCTCTGTACTGGTTGCGCCGCGCCCTCGAGCTCGACGCCGACCAAGGCGAGGCGCGCATCTACCTCGCGAACCTCCTGTACGACCGGGGCGAGTACGAAGCTGCGCTCTTTCACCTCGAACGCACCGAGCCCGAAGACCACTTCGACGGCCTCGCGATCTGGCGCTTGATCGAGCTGAAGAGGAGCGTCTACCGGCTCCCCGACGGTGACCCCGAGCTCGCGCCGTGGCACCGGCGGCTGGACGACCTCGCGGGCGACGCTGCGCCCGACGACCTGCTGCTCGCCGAAATCGAGGCGATGGGGCCGGACGGCCAGGTGCGGGATCCGCGCCAGCTCGAGTTGTTCGGCACGCTACTCACCGAGCTGCAGGGGATGCGCACGCGCTCCGGGCTGGGGGGCGGAGCACACCTCGTCCACAGCGAGATCCACCGCGTGAGCACGCTCGGCGGCGTCACGTACGTCGGCACCTGGGAAGAAATCGTCCGGCAGATGAAGGACGACGCCGGCGAGTGGGCCGGCGGCTCGCTCGAGCAGTACATGGCCGCCACTGCGCAGCGCGGCCGCAAGCAGACAGGCGTCGCCATTCCCGCGACCGACCCGGAGAGCTTCATCCGCGGAAGCGCGGGCGCGGGGCTGCTGCGGATACTTCACTAAAAGACGGTAAAAGGCCCGTAAGAGGCCGGGGAAGAGGGGAAGGGCCCACCCCCTTCCCCGGCCTTTCACCGGCCTTTTGCCGGCCTGTTCCCGGTAGTTACATCCCGGTGTGCTTGAATCTCACGGCGACGGAGAGCGGCCCATCCCCCAGCGCTACCAGCGTCAGCGCGCCTGCGAACAGCAAGCCTTCGAGCTCGATGTTGTGGCCGCCCCGCAACTGAATGAGCATCGCGATCGCCATCTCGAACATCATGCAGGCGGCCCAGGCGCGCGTGAAGAGGCCCAAGATCACACTCGCCGCGCCGATCGTCTCCACGACGATGACGATAAACGCTCCGATCGTCGGGAACGGAATGCCGACGGTGCCGAAGAAGCCGGCGACCGCCGCGATGCCGTGATGGAACTTGCTCCAGCCGTGCAGCAAGAAGACACCGCCCACCGCCAGCCGCATAAAGAAGGCTGCGTAAGGAGTCAGCGCGTTCATCGGAGCTCCGGGTCGAGTGGTTGAGTGACGGTGCCGCGCCAGCGCGTGTCGCTGCGCACCTCGCGCGCGCCCAAGCGCTTGATGATGATCTCCAAGCCTCGCTGCGGGTGTCTGGCTCCGGGTCCCGCGACGTCGACGAAGCAAAGCCCTTCGTCCGGGAGCGCGTGCAGCGCCACGTGTCCTCCGTGGCACACGAGCGCCGCGGCGAGGCCGCGCGGGCCCACCTGCACCACCGGCGCCGCGGCCGGGTTGAGGCCCGCCGCGTTGGCGGCGGCGAGCAGCAGGCCGGTGAGGCCCTGGGCGTCCGTCAGGCGGTTGGCCGGAATGCCGCCCAGGTCGGCGAACGCGTGCTCGAAGGTCACTACTTGCAGGCGGTACGGTCCGTGACGAGCGGCGCGACGAAGGTACCCCGGACCGTCAGCAGGCCGAGGGGATCGGAATAGAGATCGGTCCGCTGCGCCAAGTACAAAAAGCGGCCGCTGATCCTCACGCCGCTCGCCACCGTGTCGAGCTGCGTGATGTCTAGTTCGCCGGCGTCCTGCCGTGAGAACGCGGTGATCGGTGGGTTCTGGGCCGTCCACAGCGCCCAGGGGCGCGGCGGTGTGCAGATCGCCACGGGTTGGCCGAACCCGACGGGGGCTTCGACCGGGCCCAGCGAATCGATCGGGTACGTGCCCGGTCCGAGGATCGAGTCGGGCAGGGTAATCTGAACGACTTGTTGCGTCGTGCCGCTCGGCGCGAAGGTGCCGCGGAGGCGGAACGCGAGCTTCCCGTTGCTGCGGCTGTAATTCACCGCTCCGATCGCCCCCCCAACGTGGGTGATGGCCGTGCCGAGGACGGAGTAGAAAAACTTGCCGCCCGTATCGGCGATTACGTAGACCCCCCCGCTGGCGGCGATGGTGTCGGCGTGCACGATGTATTGCACCGGCCCGCCGGCTGCGAGGGCGGTGATCAGACCGCTTCCCGGGTCCATGCCGTAAACGGCGTTCGACGGCGCTTCGTACGAGACGACCGGCGGCGGGTCCGGCGGGCTGTGTTTCTTCTGCACCGCGACCGGCACAGTGAAGGTGTCGCCCGGCATTAGATAGATCGTGTCGGTGAGCAGCGTGAGGTCAAGCGTGTTCGAGACGACGATGAGGGCGATGCCCTGGGTGCCCTGTACTAGAGCGGTGATGACAGCTGGGCCGCGCTTGAGGCCCGTGATCGTGCCGGTGCTGCTGTTTACGGAGATGGTCGAGGCGTCGGAGCTGCCCCAGGTGATCTGGGTGGGGGCGGGCGTGAAGGAGCCGCCCTGGCCGTCGTAGTATGTCACGGCGGGGGGCGGCGACTGATCTCCGACGAACAGCGAGTCCAACACGGGATTGAGCAACACGTAGGGACTGGGCTTGCTCGAAAGGTCCTGACAGGCGGCTGCCAGGGCGCAAAGCGATAGCGCCAGCCGAGTCGATCTCATAGGTGGCTTAAGGGTAAACGCCCGGGTGGAGCGCGGCCAGGGCGGCACGGTACCCTTCGGGCACGCCCACGTCGAAGAAGTCTCCGGCGAGCCGCACGCCGACCAGGCGGTTGGCCGCAGCGAGCGCCTGCAGCACCGGCACGTCGTCGAGCTCGGCCCCCGGGGCGAGTCGGCGTCGCTCGGACTCGAAGAGGTCGAACACCGCGGCGTCAAACGCCATCCGGCCGATCGGCGTGAGGGCCGACGGACCGGAGCCGGCGTCGAAGCCGTCGGCGCGCGACCCCTTCGACGCCACGGCGAGGACGTCGTACAGCCCGTCGGCGCGCGGGCGACACCGTGCCCGGCCGGTGGGACCCCTCGTCGCGGCATCCCGCGCGCCGATTTCGGCGAGCAACACAGCCGGCTGCCCAGTGCGTCCGTGGGCGTCGAGCACGGGCCGCATTGGGCAGCTCGCGCGAAACAGGTTGTCGGGCAGCATCACCGCCACCGTGTCCGCTCCGACGACCGCGCGGGCGCACGTGATCGCGTCGCCCAAGCCGCGGGGCTCGGGCTGGACAACGACAGACGTAGTCAGGCGGTCAGGCGGTCGGGCGGTCAGAAACTCGGCGAGCTGGGGTTTGGTGGGGCTCGTGACGACGACGACCCGCTCGATGCCGGCGGCGGCGGCTTCTTCCAAGGTCCACTGCAGCAGCGGTTTGCCGGCGACCGGGAGCAGCTCTTTGGGGGTGGCACGGGCGAGCGGGGCGATGCGGGTCCCACGCCCGCCGCAGGGGATGACGGCCGTCGTCACCTAAACCTAGAACATGGACATGGCGAGGAACGACCGGAGGTTGTCGTTCGTCACGCGCAGCCGGGCGGAGAGCAGCCGCACGACCGACCAGAGCACCTTGTAGGCGATGTCACGGTTGAAGTCGAGCAGCAGCTCGAAGTCGGACCGCGAGATGGTGATCAGGGTACAGGAAGTGTTTGCGATGGCGTCCGTCGACCGCTCGGAGCGATCGAAGATCGCCATTTCCCCGAAGCAGGACCCAGGCTTGAGGACAGCCAGGGCCTCCTCGCCCGATCCGGGAATGGTGCGCGAGATCCGGACCTCGCCCTCCGAGATGATAAACAGGCGATTGCCGGGTTCACCTTCCTTGAAGACGTGTTGCCCGACGGCGAATTTTTGCTCCCGGCAGACTTCGGCGACGCGGGCCGCCTCCCCCTCGTCCAAGTCTTGAAAAATCGCAGCCTGCTTCAGCAGCTTGAGGTCCACGGGGTCGAAGCTACGACGCGCGGGTGGGAGGAGCAAGTGAAACCGTGGGTGACGTGGGCCGATCTGCTGACAGCGCTTCGGGTTCCCTTGGCGGTCGCGTTCCCGTTCGTGCACCATCCGGGTTGGCAGCTGGGGCTCGTGGGCGCGGCTGCCGCATCGGACTTCTTCGACGGGATGCTGGCGCGGCGCTTCGGCTCCTCCCGCGCCGGCGCGATTCTCGACCCCGTGGCGGACAAGCTGTTCATGGCCGCGGCGTTCGTCACGGTGGCGGGGCGACGCTTGCTGCATCCGATGGAAATCGTTGCCGTGCTGGCGCGCGATATCGTCGCGGTGCTCGGCTCACTTGGCGGCTGGCTGTTGCGGCGGCCCGTGGCGCTGCCGGCGCGCGCCGGGGGCAAGGCGGTCACGGTGCTCCAGCTGCTCACACTCGCGGCCGTGGTCACCGACTCGCCGTACGCACGGCGACTCGCGTGGGCGACCGCGGCCGTCGGCCTGTACGCGATCTGGGACTACGGGCGAGTCGCGACCCGAGGAGGACGGGGGGGACGGGGGCCGCGGAGGGGACTGACACGGGTGGACGGAGAGGGAGAGGGAAGGGGAGGGGTGTGATACGCAGCGTGGGGACGACCCTCGCGGCACTCACGATCGCGACAGCGCTCGCGGCTCAGGAGTTCCATCCGCCGCCGGTGCGGCGCGGGAAAGATCGCGGGACGCGGCTGGGGCTGTTCGGCTTCGGCGTGCGCGGCGGGCTCGATCTCGGCAGCACGCAGCTCGTACTCGGGACCACGCTTGACGCGGGGAATCTGGTGACCCCGCGTCTCCGGCTCCGCCCCTCCGCCGAGATCGGGGTGTTTCACGGCGTCAATACGTACGTAGGGAGTTTCGAGGCCGCGTACCGGTTCACCGGCGACGAGCAGGTTGCGACTCCGTACGTCGGCGGCGGGTTCAGCCTCGCGGGGCACGACGGCTGCGGCGCGGATCCGGACTGCCCCGACCTGTGGGTGAACGTCGTGGCCGGCGTCGAGCTCCACTACCGCTCCACCTTCAACTGGCTGTTCGAGTACCACGGGATGGACCTGTTCCGGCGCAACCGGATCTTCCTGGGTCTCACGACGCGGCGGGGGAACTGACCGTGGCGGGCGACGTGCGCGAGGTCACCGTGCGGTGGCGCGAGGAGCTGCGGTTCGAGGGCGGAGCGCCGGGCCGGCCGTCGATCTTGGTGGACGGGAACGGCGCCGCCGCCACATCGCCGGTGGAGCTGCTGCTCGTTGCCGCGGCCACGTGCAGCGCCGCGGACGTCGTGGTGATTCTCCAGAAGCAGCGCGTGGTGCTGCGCTCGCTCGAGATTGCGGTGGTGGGGACGCGCCGCGAGACGGAACCGCGACGCTACACCGCGCTCCACTTCCGCTTCGCGATCGCCGGTGACGGCGCGGACGAATCGAAGGCGCGGCGCGCGATCGACCTCTCGCTCGAGAAGTATTGCTCGGTGGTCGCCTCGCTCGCCCCCGATATCCGCGTCACCTACGACGTCGCGCTTCGCTAGCTCGCTCGCTTGCGTGCTCGCCCTGACGGCGGTGGCGGCGGGCTGGAAGCCCGCGCGCGCCCAGCGGCTCACGGTCACAGAGGCGGCGGCGGGTGTGACCGCGGTGGCGGCGCGGCGCGGCTTCTACGGCGCGGAGCTCGGCGTGGCACGGCGGCCGGGAGGAGTGGGGCGGTTCGCCCTGACGGCGGCGGGCGGGAGCTACGCGGGCGCGTCGGGCCTGCGTATCGCGGCGAGCGCGCAGTTCCTGCTCAATCCCGGTGACCGCACCGGAACGAGCCTGTACGGCGGCGTCGGCATCGCGTTCGCCGCCGCGACCTCCGAGCGCGGGGCGGGCTACCTCACGGCGCTCGTGGGCCTCGAGTCCGCGCCCGGCCGGGCGGCCGGCTGGTACGCGGAACTGGGCCTCGCGGGTGGCGTCCGGGTCTCGGCGGGACGGCGCTGGCGGCGGCTGCCGTCCTGGTGGGTGCGATGAAAAAAAGGGTGCCCGCGAACCGAGCGCCCGGCAGGATCGCGGTGCAAACGCTCAGACGTTCGCGGCGACCGTCGCGTTCCGCCCCACCACGGGCCGGCAATAGCGCTCGCCCAGCACGCGCAACTCCGCGATCTGCGGCTCGTCTAGCTCCACGTAGCGGTCGGCCAGGTAGAGCATCGTGTCGTCGAACCACTCTTTCTGATGCTCGGGGGTCGCTTCCAGGACGCCGCAGCGGAGAATGTGCGAGAACAACTCGTCTCGGGCCTGCTCAAAAGGGGTGGGAGTGGACAGCTTGCGGGGTTCCGAACGGTTTTTGGCCATGCAGGGACACTCCTCTCTCGTGCTGAAAGGCGCGGGGTCGCGGGTCAACGGCGCAGCAATGTAATAGAGGCAGGCGAGCGGTGCAAAGGCCCCGCGGCGGGCATCGGGAGGTGGTATAATCAGAGCGTGGGGCGGGGAGCGGGGAGCGGGGAGGCGACCGCAGGGAGTGAGGCGGACAGTCGGGAAGGTGGACGTATGAGCGACGACACAGACCAAGTCTACGGGCCGGAGCGGGCCGAGCGACTCGTAGCGATGCTGCGGGCCATCGCCGAGCGCATTCAAACGCTCGACCGCGCGGGGCAGCTGCTCGATCGAGTCGCCGAGCTGCAGAAGCTGCTGGGCAACGCGCGGAGCGAATTGTTCCACTACGAAGTACGGCTCACCTACGACACGCCGGAGATCGCGGAGAGCCGGCGCATCGTGGAGGAGGCGGAGGGGCGCGACGACGACGAAGACGACGAACTCTGGCGGCGGAGTCGCGACCTATGAAGGGGTTTTACGTGCTGCTCGCGGCCGTGGCGGTGGTCGGTGGTGGGGTGATCTGGTACGGTTCGCGCGGCACACCGGTGGCCGCCCCCGCCGCGAGCGCGCTGCCGCCCCTGCCCGCGACCGACGGCTTCCGCGGCTTCACGCTCGGCGCGGACGCCGCACCGATCGAGGTGACCGAATACTCCGACTTCGAGTGCCCGTACTGCGCGTCGTTCGCGACCGTGCAGATGCCCGTGATCCGCGAACAGCTCATCGCGACGGGGAAGGTGCGCTGGCGCTATCGCGACTTCCCGCTTCCCACCCACCAGTACTCGCGCTACGCCGCGCTCGCCGCGCAGTGCGCTGGCGAGCAGGGGAAGTTCTGGGAGATGCACGACCAGCTCTTTACCAACCACCAATGGGCGCAGACCGGGAAGAACCCGCGCTCCCTGTTCCGGGACTTCGCCAAGAGCGCTGGCCTCGACCTCGACAAGTACGATGCCTGCATGGACGGCCAGCGCTACGCCGGCCGCATCCAGGCGAGCCTCCAGGAAGGCGAGGCGCTCGGTATCAGCGGCACGCCGACGTTCTTCGTGAACGGCAAGCGGTTCGATGGCCACCCCACCTCCGACGCGTTCAAGGCCCTGGTCGACAGCCTGACGAAACAGACGAAACCGCGGAAGTGATGCGACGCCGGCAGGCGATCGTGGTCCTGGCCCTGGTGGGGCTGCTGGTCGCCACCTACCTGTGGCTGTACAAGATCGGCGTGATCGGCGTGCTGCAATGCGGCACGGGCAGCTGTGAGGCCGTACAGACCAGCCGCTACGCGGTGGTCTTCGGGGTCCCCGTGGCCTTCGTCGGCGTGGCGGGCTACGCCGTGCTCTTCGTCGTGGGGGTCGTCGGCCTGCAGCCGGCGTTTGTCGCCGACCGTCGTGTCATGCTGCTCCTTGCCGCGCTGGCGACAGCGGGATTCGCGTTCACGCTGTACCTCACCTCCATCGAGCTGTTCGTGTTGCATGCGATCTGCCGCTGGTGCGTCGTCTCGGCGGCTCTCATGACCGGCATCTGGATGGTGTCCGTGACGGGCCTCCGGCGCACCAACTAGTATTCAGACCCCATGACCGCAGCTTCGGAACCCGGGGCCGCTCCGCGCGACCGCTATCTCTTCACCTTGGCGCTCGCCGCCCTGGGTGTCGTGTACGGCGACATCGGGACGAGCCCCCTGTACGCGATCCGCTACTCGTTCTACGGCACCCACAGCATCAGCGTCACTCCGGGGAACGTGCTCGGCGTCCTGTCCATGGTGTTCTGGTCGCTCGTGATCGTGGTCACGATCAAATACCACATCGTGATCATCCGCGCCGACAATAAGGGTGAAGGCGGTGTGCTCGCCTTGATGGCGATGGTGAATGGGAGTCGGCTGGCCCGGGGGCTCTCGCCCCGCCGCATCATGATCGTGCTCGGCATTTTCGGATCGGCGCTGCTGTACGCGGACGGCGCCCTCACCCCCGCGATCTCCGTGCTCAGCGCCGTCGAGGGGCTCGAGGTCGCGACTCCGGCGCTGGCCAGCTGGGTGCTGCCCGTGACGCTCGTGATCCTCGTCGGCCTGTTCCTGCTGCAGAGTCGCGGGACGGCACGGATCGGGGCGATGTTCGGCCCGGTGATGCTCGTGTGGTTCGCCACCCTCGGCGTGCTCGGATTGAGCGAGATCGTGCGCCAACCGGCGGTGCTGGCCGCCGTGTCGCCCTATCATGCCGTGCGCTTCTTCGGCGAAAACGTGGGGCGGGGATTCGTGGTGCTGGGCGCCGTCTTCCTGGTCGTCACGGGCGGCGAAGCGCTGTACGCGGACCTCGGGCACTTCGGCCATCGCGCGATCCAGCGCGCCTGGTTCGGCATCGCGCTCCCCTGCTTGATGCTCAATTACTTCGGGCAGGGGGCGCTGCTGCTGCGGGATCCGGCCGCGGCGGAGAATCCGTTCTACCATCTCGCTCCGGGCTGGGCGCTGTACCCGTTGATCGCGCTCGCAACCGCGGCGACGATCATCGCCTCGCAGGCCGTCATCTCGGGCGCGTTTTCGCTGACGCGCCAGGCGGTGCAGCTCGGCTACAGCCCGCGGCTCCAGATCGAGCACACATCGTCGCGCGAGATCGGTCAGATCTACGTTCCCCTGGTCAACTGGGGTCTGATGCTGCTCACCTGCGTGCTCGTGCTCGGCTTCCATGCGGCCAACACCGAGCAGCCCACGTCCAGTAACATCGCCGGCGCGTACGGCGTGGCCCTCTCGACCCTGATGCTCATTACGACGCTGATGTTCTACGTGATGAGCCGCGAGGTGTGGCGCTGGAGCTTCGCGCGCGCGGCGATCGTGTCGGGCCTGTTTCTTTGGGTGGACGTCCTTTTCTTCGCCGCGAACATGCTGAAGCTTCGCTACGGTGGCTGGGTCCCCCTGGCGATCGCGGCGGCCATCTTCCTGCTGATGACGACCTGGAAGAACGGCCGCGAGATTCTGGGGAAGCGCATGCAGGAGAAGACCGTCGCGCTCAAGATGCTGCTCGCCGATCTGGCGGCCGAGCCGCCGCTGCGCGTTCCAGGGACGGCGGTGTTCATGTACGGCACCACCGACGGCACCCCGCCCGCGCTGGTGCACAACCTCGCCCACAACAAGGTGCTGCACGAGCGGATCGTCTTCCTGACGATGGTGACCGAGGACGTGCCCCACGTCCTGCCCGCAGAGCGCGTGACGGTGAAGCCGCTGGGGAAGGGGTTCTACAGCGTGATCGCCCGCTACGGGTTCATGGACGACCCGGACATCGAGGACGTCCTGGCGGCGTGCCAGGTGAAGTCTCTCGATATTCCCATCGCGGGGACGACGTTCTTCCTCGGTCGCGAGACCCTCGTCGCCTCGGATCGGCCCGGCATGGCCCGCTGGCGCGAGCAGCTGTTCGCGTTCATGTCGCGCAACGCCCTGCGGGCCACGGCCTTCTTCAAGATCCCGGCGGATCAGGTGTTCGAGGTCGGCGCTCAGGTCGAGCTGTAACAGCAGCCGAACGACGCAGGCCCCACGCAGCGACTGCGTATTTTTGTCGCGGAGTGGGGCTGGGTCGTTCGGTGGCTTTATTCGACCTGGCCGAACTTCGCGATGTCCTCCGGCAATTCCGCTTGTGTCGTGACGGTCTCTTTGCCCTGCACCATCGTGCGGATTTGGTCGACCACATCCGGGTTCGCCAGGGTCGTCACATCGCCGACGTCTCTGCGGTTGGAGATGGCCGCGAGCACGCGGCGCATGATCTTCCCGGAGCGCGTCTTGGGCATGTCCGGCACGATGTAGACGTGCTTGGGTCGCGCGATCTTGCCAATCACTTCTTCATTCGCCTTGATCACGCGGTCGATGACGTCCTGGCTCGGCTGCACACCCGGCTTGACCGCGATGTACACTTCGGGCACGCGTCCCTTCAGCTCATCTTGGACGGGTACGACGGCGGCTTCGGCGACTTCCGGGACGGTGAGACAGGCGGACTCGATCTCCTTCGTGCCGAGCCGGTGGCCGGCAACGTTGATCACGTCGTCGATGCGGCCGAGGATACGGTAATAGCCGTCGGCCGCCTGCACCGCGCCGTCGCCGCACATGAAGGGCCAGTCGCGCCAGTCTTTGCTCTTGGGGTTCTTGTTGTACTTGGAGAAGTAGGTCTTGACGTAGCGGTCGCGATCGCCCCAGATCGTCTGCATGATGCCGGGCCACGGATTGCGGATGCAGATGTTGCCCGCCTTGCCGGAGCCCTTGGGGACTTCTGCGCCGGTCTCGTCGTAGATGATCGGGTGGATTCCGGGAGCGCCGGGACCGCAGCTGCCCGGCTTCATCGGGTTGATCGCCGGAACGGTGGTGCCGAGAAAGCCGCCGGTTTCGGTCAGCCACCACGTATCGGTGATGACGGCTTCCCGCTTGCCGACCTCGTCGTAATACCAGCGCCACGCCTCCGGCTCGATCGGCTCGCCTACCGTCGTCATCGACTTGAAATGGTACTTGTACTTGCGCGGTTCTTGGGGACCGAGTTTCCGCAGCATCCGAATCGCCGTCGGCGCGGTGTGGAAAATGTTCACGCCCAACCGCTCGGCGATGCGCCACGGCCGCCCGGCGTCGGGATACGTCGGCACCCCTTCGTAGAGCACGCTCGTCGCCGCGTTCGCGAGCGGACCATAGACGATGTAGGAATGGCCCGTGATCCAGCCGATGTCCGCCATGCACCAGTAGATATCTTCTGGATGAATGTCGAGAATCCACTTGGACGTGGCGGTGACGTAGGCCAGATAACCCGCGATACCGTGCTGCGCGCCTTTGGGCTTACCGGTTGTGCCGCTCGAGTACATCAGGAACAGTGGCCCCTCGGACGGCAGCGCAACGGGTTCAACTTTCCGGCTCTTGTACTCCTTGAGCAGGTCGTTCACAAAGAAATCGCGACCTGGAACCATCGGCGTCTTGGCGGAATACGTTCCCGCATAACGCTGCCACACCAACACCTTGTCAACGTCTTGTCCCAGGTCTTTCGCCGCCCGCACCGCGATGTCCGCATTCGCTTTGTGATCGATGAGCGTGCCATTCCGCCAGTAGCTGTCCATCGTGATCAGCACCCGGCTGCCCGAGTCCTGAATGCGCGAGCCACACGCCTGACCGCTGAAGCCGCCAAACACTTGCGAGTGGATGATTCCCAGGCGCGCACACGCCAGCATCGTGATCGGCAGCTCCGGGACCATCGGCATATGCAGGGTGACGCGATCTCCTGCCTTGAGTCCCAAGCCGCGGAGCAGCGCGGCCACTTCATTCACGCGGTCATGCAGCTCCTGATACTTGATTGTCACATCTTGCTCTGCTTCCGGTTCGGGCACGAAAATGAAGGCTGCCTTGTTCCCGTACTTCGCCAGATGGCGATCCACGCAATTGTAGGACGCATTGATCTTGCCACCGGCGAACCATTTCCAGAACGGCGCGTCGCTGGTATCGAGGACGGCGCGATATGGCTCGAACCAGGTCAGCATATCCGCATATGCCTTGAAACAGTCAGGAAAGTTGTCGAGCCCGAACTTTTCAAGGATGCGTGCGTCTCGCAGATTCGCTTGTGCCTTGAATTGCTCGGAAGGTTGATAGTACTCCTCTTCCTTCCAATGCACGGCGATCTGCGCTTCGCTGACCTCGGTTAGCTCCGGCTTGTCGATTGTCTTTGCCATGTGATTCGCCTTCGTGATTCTGGAAGAGGGTGCGGGTTGGCCGACTCGTAAAGGTATGCGCCCTGCTGAGGACGAGGTCAAGGAGCCGCGGCGGCCTTGCAATATGCGCCGCGCCGCTCGGTCTGCGGCACGGCGCGGCGTAGGGGCGTTCACGATGACTTTGACAACCGGTTGAGGAGCCGCAGCTTAGCTCTGTCCGCACTGGGGTGGCACCGGAGTCGCATAGCCGTATTGGCGCCGATTACTGGAGCCGACAGTGGAGGAAGCGATGACGATGTCCACGCACCCAACCGAAAAAGTCCTGGCCGCGCCCGAGGAGCTGGGCCTCGACTCGCGGACTGCGTTCCGCCGCGCCGCCGGCGAGCTGCTGGCGCAGCTCGAGGAAGGGACGGGACGGCTGGTCATCGACCTGTCGGGGACGCGCCAGGTCGACAGCGCGGGGCTGGGCGCGCTGATGCTGATTCAGCGCAAGGCGGCGGAGCGCCGCCTGGCGGTGTGCCTGCGGGGAGCGAATGAGGAGCTGCGTTTCCTGCTGGTACTCACCAAGCTGGACGACTTGTTCGAGCTGGAGAGCGGCGGGGCCTGAGCGCCAGCGCCGTGGACGTCGAGGGTCGCCCGCATATATTTGCCCCCCCATGCGGGCCCCCCCTTCCCCGGCGCGGCGCAAAGTACTGTTCGTCGAGGATGAGGCGGCGCTGCGGCGGACCTATGACCGATTTTTCGCCGATCGCTACGACGTCGCCTTCGCCGCGAGTGGGAGCGAGGCCCGCCGGCAGCTCGAAGAGTTCCACCCGGAAGTCCTAGTCCTCGACCTCCGCCTCCCGGACACCGACGGCGTGACCCTGCTCCAGGAGATCCGCGCCTCCCATCCCGCACTCCCCGTGATCGTGACGACCTCTTACGTGAGCATGGAGCCGCTGATCAACGTGCTCGACCTGGCGCACTCGGGGTATCTCGTCAAGCCGTTCGATATGGAAGACCTGGCCGCGCGTATCGATGCTCTCGGCTGAAGGGCTGCGACACGCCTTCGGAACAGGGGGGGGCCGCGTGGTCGCACTCGACAACGTCTCGTTCAGCCTCGAGGCGGGACAAACGCTCGCCATCTTCGGGCCGAACGGCGCCGGGAAGACGACGCTCCTCAAGGTGCTGGCGGGGCTGATCCGCCCCGACGCCGGGCGGGCCACGGTGGCTGGCGGGCGGGGAGCGATCGGCTGGATCGGCCATCAATCGCATCTCTACGGTCACCTCACCGTGCGCGAGAACCTGCTCTTCTGGGCGGCGCTGTATGCCGTACCGGCAACCATCCGCGCGACCCGAGCAGACGCGACGCTGCGCCAGCTCGGGATCGCGGACCGCGCCGAGCAGGCGGTGTGGTCGTTGTCTCGCGGGCTGGCGCAGCGCGCCGCGATCGCCAAGGCGCTCATCCACGATCCGCCGGTGCTGCTGCTGGACGAGCCGTTCACGGGGCTCGACCTCGCAGCCGCGGCGGAGTTCCGCGCGTTGCTCGCCCGGCTCCAGGGCGCCGGCCGCGTCGTCGTGTTGGCGACACACAACGTGGGCGAGGGCGTCGAGCTCGCCACCGACGTGGCATTCCAGCGGCGTGGGCGGTTCGTGCACTTCGCTCCCCGGGGCGCGCGTGGGCCGGCGCAGATCGCCGACGAGTACCGTCGCGCAGTGGGCGAGGGGGAGGCCGATGACTGACCTGCTGCGGCAGGCGTGGACGGTCGCGCGCAAGGATCTGCTGCTCGAGTTCCGGACGCGCACGGCCCTCGTGTCCGCGCTCGTGTTCACGGCACTCGTGCTCACCGTGTTCAACTTCGGACGCGATCCCACGGCCGTGGCGACGATCGACCTCGCGCCCACGATCCTGTGGGTGACGTTCACCTTCGCCGCGATGCTCGCGCTGAATCGCGCGTTCCAGCTGGAGCTCGAGAACCAGGCGCTCGAAGGCCTGCTCGTGTCGCCGCTCAGTCGCACCAGCCTGTACTGGGGCAAGCTGCTCGCCAACCTCGTGTTCGTCGCACTCGTGGAAGCCGTGGGGTTGCCGCTGTTCGTGCTGTTCTTCGACGTGCCCGTGGGTCGGGTGCTGCTCCCGCTGGTCGGCGTGATCGCGCTCGCCACGATCGGATTCGTCGCGGTGGGGACGCTGTTCAGCGCACTCGTCATCCGCACCCGCTTCGCCGAGCTGCTACTCGTCGTGCTCCTGTTGCCGTTCCTCGTCCCGCCGCTGATCGGCGCGGTGCAGGTGACGGCGCGGCTGTTGGGTGGGCGTCCCTTGAGCGAGGCGGCGGGGTGGTTTAGGTTGCTGGCCGCCTACGATATCGGGTTCGTAGCGCTCGCCACGCTGCTCTTCCCATTCACGGTGGACGAATGAGCCTCGCGCAGACAGGTCGCCGGATCACGCTGCTCGGGCTGGTGCTGCTCGCCGGCGTGTATGTGCGGGCGCTCGCGTTCACGCCGCTCGAGCGCTTTCAGGGGCCTGCCCAAAAAATCTTCTACCTGCACGTGCCCGCCGCCTGGTCGGCGATGCTCGCCATGGGGCTGGTGGGCCTCTGCAGCATCCTCTACCTGATAGTGAAGGACGCGCGGTTCGACCGCTTCGCCGCGGCCTCCGCAGAGGTGGGGACGACCTTTTCCCTGGTGATGCTCACAACGGGGCCCATTTGGGCCAAACCGATCTGGGGCACCTGGTGGACCTGGGACGCCCGGCTCACGCTGACCCTGTTCCTCTTTTTCCTTTTTATAGGGTACCTGCTGCTGCGCGGGGCCGTAGTGGAGCCCGGCTTGCGCGCCCGCTACTCAGCCGTGCTGGGGATCTGCGGGCTGGTGCTGCTCCCCTTCATTCACTTGAGTGTGTACCTATTCCGCACGTTGCATCCCCAGCCCATCGTGCTCAAGCCGAGCGCCCCCTCGCTGCCGGGGAGCATGCTGGTGACGCTGCTGGTCTCGTTCGCTGTGTTCACGCTCTTGTATGTAGGGTTCGTGACGCAGCGGTACGCCTTGGGGCTGCTGCGCGAAGCGCAAGGAAAGTAGCATGCCTGACGTGCCCCAGAACGGCGGCTACATGGTCGCCGCCTACATCGTGACCGCGGTGATCCTGCTCGGCTATGCGGTGTCGCTGTACCGGCGGACCAACAAGCCGTGATTGAGTTTGATTCGAGCGACTGACTGGTGTTGCCTCCTGGACCGCTGTGCTCCTAGCCATCCTGCACCGCCCCCCGCCTACCCCTCCCGCTTCCCCCCGCGCAGCTCGGCGCGCGCGTCCGACAGCCGGTCCAGCCCTCCCGGCACCTGCGTCGCCCAGAGGTGCAACGCTTCGTCCGCCGCCCGCTCGTCGCCCGCCTGGAACAAGGTCTGTGCGTTGAGCCACAGCGCCTCCGCCCCGCCGCCCGCGGCGTAGGCCCGCGCGAACCGGGCTGCCGCTTCCTGCAGCAGGCCGGCGCGTCGGTACAGGTCGCCGGCGGCGACGGCGGCGTCGGGGCGCTCCTCGAGGGCGAGCGCCTGCTCGTAGGCGGCGAGGGCGTCCTTCTGGCGGAACACCATCTGGTAGGCTTCGCCGAGCAGCATCCACGCATCCGGGTTGTCCGGGAAGCGCGCCGTGCCTTCCTGAGCGGCGGCCAGCGCCCCCCATCGGTCTTCGATCGCGCGCCGCAGCCGCACGAGCGCGGGGTAGGGCTCCGCGAGGACCGGCGTGAAGCCGCAGGCGAGGCGGAGCCAGAAATCGGCGCGCCTGGGGGCGAACCGCTGGCACGCCGCGGCTCGACGCACGGCGAACCGCGCCAGCGACGAGCGCAGGGAGCGGAGCATTGCTTGATTATGGTTTTAGTGTCGGAGAGATTGCAACCACGCATGTCACAGCCGCGGCGGCACACAGTCCCCGCGCAGCCCCTCCTCGGGCGGCGCATCGTGGTGACGCGCGCACGGGAGCAGGCTGCCGATCTGGCGGAAGCACTCACGACGCTTGGCGCCGAGGTGGTGGCCGCCCCGGTGATCCGTGTCCAGCCGCTCGCCGATCTCGAGCCGCTGCGCGTCGCGCTTGCCGCGCAGCGTTACGACTGGATCGTCTTTACCAGCCAGAATACCGTGCAGGTGGTGTGCGACCGGCTTCCTGCCTGGGGCCTGATGCCCCAGGATGTGAGCCGGGCGGCCGTGGCAGCGATCGGTCCCGCGACGGCAGCGGCGCTCGCCCGACACGGCGTCACGCCGGACCTCGTCCCGGAGCAGTTCGTCGCGGAGGCCGTGGTCCACGCGATCGCGCTGCGGGGCGAGCTGCGTGGCAAGCGCATCCTGCTCCCCCGGGCGCGCGAGGCACGCGACGCGCTCCCCGACGGGTTGCGGGCCCTCGGCGCCGTCGTGGACGCGATCCCGGTGTACGAGACGGTGCGGGCGTCGGGAGACGGGAGTGGGCTCGCCGCCGAGCTGCTGGCCGGCAATATCGCTGCGGTCACCTTCACGTCGTCTTCCACGGTGCGCCACTTTGTAGAAATCGTGGGCCGCGAAGCCGCCACGTGCGGCCGGTTTGCCACGGCGGTGATCGGCCCGGTGACGGCGGCGACCGCGCGCAAGCTCGGCCTCACCGTGGCGGTCGAGGCGGTCGAGTACACGGTTCCCGGACTGGTGCGCGCGCTGGTGCAGTATTTCGGGGAAGGCGGAAGGGGGAAGCGGGAGCGGTGAGCGGCCCGCTGCGACTAGGCACGCGAGGCAGCAAGCTGGCGTTGTGGCAGGCGCAATGGGTGCAGGCGCAGCTCGCGCGCCACGAGGTCGCGGCCGAGCTCGTGATCATCACGACCCGCGGCGACGCGGAGATCGACCGGCCGTTACACCAGCTCGAGGGAAAGGGATTCTTCACCAAGGAGATCGAGGATGCGCTGCTCGACCGGCGCATCGACGTGGCGGTGCACTCTCTCAAGGACTTGCCCACGCATCTCCCCGACGGCCTCGCGCTCGGGGCGGTGCCCGAACGGGGGGATCCCGCCGAAGCGCTGGTCACACGGGCTGACGGCGTCACGGGAATCCCCGCGCTGACGCGCGGGGCTAAGGTGGGAACGTCCAGCTTGCGGCGCGTCGCCCAGCTCCGGTATCTGCGTCCCGATCTAGAAATCCTACCGCTCCGCGGCAACGTGCCCACGCGCGTGCGGAAAGTGAAGGAAGGGCGCGACGGGCTCGACGCGGCGCTACTCGCCGGCGCGGGGCTCGAGCGGCTCGGGCTCGCGGGCCAGATCGCTGTGCGGCTCGACCCGCTCGAGGTGATGCCGGCGCCGGGGCAGGGAGCGCTGGGACTCGAGATTCGGGCCGACGACCGCACGGTCCGCGCGGCGCTGGCGCCGCTCGAGCACCCGGCCAGCGCGGGCGCCGTCGCCGCGGAGCGCAGCCTGCTCGCGGCTCTCGGGGGTGGGTGTCAGGCGCCGGTGGCGGCGTATGTCGGGGCTCGGGACTCGGGGCTCGGGGCTCGGTTGTTCGGGAGGGTCACCGCTCTCGACGGCTCCGTCCAGATCACGGCATCGGCCGATATCGTCGAGAACGATCCAGTCGCCGCGGGCGCTGCCGTAGCGGGCTTGCTCCAGGCGCAAGGCGCGTCGAGATTGCTCGGCCGATGAGCCAGTTCCCGATCCGGCGCATGCGCCGGCTGCGCCGCACCGCGGCACTCCGTCGGCTGGTCCAGGAGACGCATCTCGTCCCAGCGCAGCTGGTGTGGCCGCTGTTCGCCTGCCACGGCGAGGGCGTGCGCCGGGAGGTGCCCACGCTCCCCGGCGTGTACCAGACCTCCGTTGACGAGCTCGTCAAGGACGCCGAGCGCGCCCGCCGCCTCGGGCTCGGCGGGATCATCCTGTTCGGTCTGCCGCGGAACAAGGACGCGACCGGCTCGGAAGCGTACGACGAGCAGGGGATCGTGCAGCAGGCGGCACGCGCAGTGAAGCGGGCCGCGCCCGATCTACTCGTGGTGGGCGACGTCTGCCTGTGCGAGTACACCGATCACGGGCACTGCGGCGTGATTCAGGACGGCGAGGTCGAGAACGACGCGTCCGTCTACCTGCTCGGCAAGGTCGCGGTGACGCAGGCGCGCGCCGGGATCGACCTCGTAGCGCCGAGCGACATGATGGACGGCCGGGTGGCGGGGATCCGCAAGGCGCTCGACGCGGCGGGGTTCGCTCGCGTACCGATCATGTCGTACGCCGCCAAGATGGCCTCGGCGTTCTACGGCCCGTTCCGGGAGGCCGCCGGCTCGACGCCGCAGTTCGGCGACCGCCAGTCCTACCAGATGCAGGGCAGCAACGCCGACGAGGCGATGAAGGAGATCGAGCTCGACGTGAGCGAAGGCGCCGACATCATCCTGGTCAAGCCGGCGCTCCCGTGCCTCGACCTGATCCGGCGTGCCAAGCAGCAATTCGGCTCGCCGCTGGCGGCGTACCAGGTGAGCGGGGAGTACGCGATGATCAAGGCGGCCGCAGAGCGCGGCATGCTGGACGAGCAGCGCGCGATGTGGGAGACCCTCTACGCCATCCGCCGCGCGGGGGCGGATATCGTTCTCAGCTACTTTGCGCCGTGCGCGGCAGAACTACTCTAGAAACGTCAAGCAGAGACGTTACACAGAGACGTCACGCAAAGGCGTCACGCAGAGACGTGTTACTGACCTCTTGGTAGGAGGACGGCCTTCCAAAGGGCGGCCGCGACCGCCGCGCCGAGCAGCGGCCCGATCCAGTAGACGGCCTGGCCATTGAGGCTAACGTTGATGAGCGCCGGCCCGAAGGCGCGGGCCGGGTTCATCATGGCGCCGGTCAAGTTCCCGCCCACCAGCGCGTCCACGAAAATCGCCAGACCGATGCCGAACCCGCCGATCTTTGGGGCCTCCGGAGAAACGGCCGTGCCGAACACCGCGCTCACGAGAAAGAAGGTGAGGGCAGCTTCGATCCAGACGCCCTGCAGGAAGGTGACGTCGCCGGCGAGGTGGGGCGTGCCGCCGAGCGCGAGCGTCACTCCCGGGCGGGGGAGGATGCCTTTGACGAGAGCGGCGCCGACCAGCGCGCCCAGCAGCTGAGCCAGGATGTACTGGAGGGCCAACTTTCCGTCGATCTTGTTCGCGATCCACAGTCCGGTGGTCACGGCGGGATTCATATGCCCGCCGGAAATGCTCATGGTCATCGAGACGATGACCGCCATGCCGACGCCGTGTGCCAGCGCGACGCCGACGGCACCGGTCGCCCCGGCCGCCGGGCCGCCCGCGGCGAATGCCACGACGCTGCCGGCGCCGAGGAACACGAACACCATTGTGCCGACGAACTCCGCCGTCAGCGGGCGCAGGTTCTGGGACATCACGGAGCGACCCCCGGAGAGAGTGAGCGGCGGCAATCTACGGGTGCCGCTACGCCCGCCGCAACACCAGCGACGCGTTGATGCCGCCGAACCCGAACGAGTTCGATACCACCACCTCTGGGGCAGCCGCGCGCCCTTCCCCCGGCAGGCAATCGAGGTCGCACGCGGGGTCGGGGCGCTCGAGGTTGATCGTGGGCGGCAGCCAGCGGCGCTGCATCGCCAGCGCGCAGATCGCCGCCTCGATCGCGCCGCTGGCGCCCAGCGCGTGCCCGTAGTAGCCCTTCGTGCCGCTCACGCTAAGCCGGTAGGCGTGTGGGCCGAACACCTGCTTGATCGCCGCCGTCTCGGTCGTGTCGTTGAGCGGCGTGGAGGAGCCGTGCGCATTCACGTACCCGACCTCGCCGGGTGCGAGCCCGCCGTCCTCGAGCGCGAGCTGGATGGCGCGCGCCGCCTGGCGGGCATCGGGGCGCGGCGCGGTCATGTGATAGGCGTCGTTCGTGAAGCCGTAGCCCACGAGCTCAGCGTAGACCTTGGCGCCGCGGGCGAGCGCGCGGTCGCGCTCCTCGAGGACGAGCACCGCCGCCCCCTCGCCCATCACGAAGCCATCCCGATCCTCGTCGAACGGACGCGACGCGTGCGCGGGGTCGTCGTTGCGGGTGCTCATCGCGCGGATCACGCTGAACGCCGCGTAGGTCATGGGCGCGAGCGGCGCCTCGGCGCCGCCCGCCAGCATCACGTCCGCCCGCCCGGCGCGGATCGTGTGGAACGCATCGCCGACGGCGATCGTGCCGGAAGCGCAGCTCATGGCGTTGGTCGAGTTGGGCCCCGTGAAGCCGAATTCGATGGCGATGTTGCAGCTGGCCGCGCCCGGGAACACGGCGAGCGCGAGCGCCGGGTCGAGGCCGCGCGGGCCCTCCTGCAGGAAGCCCTTCACCTGCGCTTCGGCGAACGCCACCCCGCCGAGCGCCGAGCCCATCATGGCGCCGATGCGGTCCGCGTCCTCGCGCGCCGCGTCGAGCTCGGCGTCGGCGACGGCGAGCCGGGCGCTCGTGACCGCCAGCTGCGAGAAGCGGTCGAGCCGCTTGGCGCGTTTCGCAGCCAGGTGGTCCTGGGGGCGGAAGTCGGGGATCTCGGCCGCGATGCGGCTGCGGAACGGAGTCGGATCGAAACGCGTGAGTTCGCGGACGGCGGACCGACGGGCGGTGAGTCCCGTCCACAGACCATCCGCGGCCGTGCCGATGGGGGTCACGGCGCCCACGCCCGTGATCACCACGCGTCGCCCTCCATTCCTCACGCGCCCTCCTTGATCCGCGGCTGAAGCCGCGACTCGGCCCTGCCGCTGAAGCGGCGGGGCGCCCGTTTACGGTCAGGGCCGAGCCGCGAGTTCACTCGCGCTCATCCCGCACCCTCCACCGCCCGTTTGATCCCCGCCAGGGTGCGGGCGGCGATCCCGTGGATGAACACCGGGCCGATCACCAGGTTCGCCGCGAGCCGGCCGATGAGTGGCCACTCCGGTCCGCGCCACTCGTGGACGATAGTGACGAGCACACCATCATTCTGGGGAGGCTCGCCCGATGTGATTCCCAGGCTGAAGCCTGGGCTCGGCGAGGCGCTGTCCTGAAGGACATTGCGCTGCAGCGCAGCGCTGTGTCGAGCCCACCCTTCAGGGTGGGAGCGAGCCTGGGAATCGAAGCGCCACACGACGTCCATTCCTCTCGTCATACCCCTCACGTGACGATACCGGATTTCCCACCTCGCCCGGTCGACCGTCATCTCCGACACCCACCAGGTGGGATAGCGGAGGGGGCCGAACGGGCGCCACGCGGCCATCTCGACGGTGCCGCCACCGTCGCGGCGCTCGAGCACGCGAACCCAACGGTAGTGCGTCAGGATCTCGGGCCACCGTTCGACCTCGGACGCGACCTGAAGAACCCGATCGACCGGCGCGCGGATCAAGATCTGGTCGACGGTGCGCACGGCGCTTTCAGCCGTCAGCTTTCGGCGCCGTCGTGGCTGAGGACTGACAGCGGACGGCTGACGGCGCCCACGTCGCCACGATGCGAAACCCCGGTCGGTATCTCGCCACCGCCGGCACGCCGGCCTCCCGCAGCATCGTGCTGAACTCTGCTCGCGTGTAGCCACGC